>ERZ724508.1164-NODE-1164-length-16399-cov-5.180494_pt1 | contig 16399 bp, 4 predicted proteins | sample MGYA00376041_ERZ724508 | MGnify/ENA primary metagenome ERZ724508 (study PRJEB28724, sample SAMN07190887) | wastewater metagenome | isolation source: effluent of sewage treatment plant in Hong Hong | place: USA: Christiansburg, Virginia | collected 2016-03-01 ...
ATTTATTGTTTTCATCTTATTATTTCTGTTTTGTTATTTATTACATTATTTTTGTTAGCACGTTGTATGTTTGGGTTTTTAGGTTATCCATGTTTGAATAAAATTATTACAATCTTAATATATTATATAGGAAAATATGACCTATGTTCAGGATATATTTATATAATTGTACATGATAATAAAAGCTTAACATAAATTTCTTATAAATCACACATTATTTGGTTTTGTTTAACCTTATTTAGGTTGAGTACCATTCTTTTATTCTTACTCCTTCTTATCTTTTTAGTCTCCTCCCTCTTCCTCTCGCTTGATATCATAAGCAGATAACCAGTACATACCCCAAGTACTTCCTGGTAGCTTATCGATAGCATCGAACCAGTCAGTAAAATATGTAGTTTGATCGCCAAGTATCTTATTGAGTTGACCCTAAATAACAATATAATTACTTTCAATTAGTTATCAAATGAGTTGTAGAATTATAATTTGTGGCAGATATAGAATACTACCTACAATGTCGTTACATCCTTAGCTTAGCTCTTGATTATCTTTCCTAATTCATTTTTGTAAAGGGTTATCAAATTTTCTCTTGTATCTTTGTTTTGTATTATCAACTAGATTTCACCCACTGAGTTATTATTATTTTACGTCTGATTTGTCTATTGAAACTTTATGGCAATTTTGATAAATTTTCTTTATAGAATTCTTCAACTGTCTTAGTTCCGAGAAGTTGAGTCAAAAATTATTTGATGAATTATTTGGTTAACTCATGTGTTTTCTCGTTTGCTAATGCGTTTTGAACTGAATTATCAGCATAAATTACGATATAAAATGGATCTGAGAGTGCTCGCGAGTGTTAAAAATGGATCATACTCTGTTTTGATGAGTTTTTTAAAAGTTCTAATGACCATCAAAGGTTTGTTATAATGAATAAAGACTCGAATCGAATTAGAAAATGCTTTTGCGTATAATTTGTTTTCTTTTTTGTTCGATTTATTCACGTACTTGGCTGATCCCACATTTTGAGCGTAGACAAGGGCTTAATCCATTGGATTAGCCTTTATCTTTTAGGAGTATTATTTACCGAAAAAATCAATTTTCTTTCTAAAAGCTTAAATCGGAGTTAGTTCTTCCTATTCTTTTTAAACTTTCTGCTTCTTCTTCTTCTTTTTCTTCTTAGCAGCTTCTTCTTATTTTGTCTATTCCTTTACCTATTATTTTTGTTTCAGCTATTAGGCCTTTAATACATGGACATACTATATGAGATGTTAAATTGCATATCCGGCTGCCTATGCATACTTCTTATCCTTGTAAATGTTATCGTTAAAGCTGATGCATTATAAATATTATCTTAGTGTCCATTTTCTAATACAATATGTGTGGAAATCATATTGATTAGCTTATATATCTTGGAATTGCTTCTCTATGAACTGCAAGTGTCGAAGCCCTGCAGGGATATTCTTTAATTTTAAATATGATTTGGCTGCTTCGATGATATACCATTGATTTTGAAGTTAATATAGGCTAACTTCATCTCTCATAAAAAGTCTTAATACATCTTCTGCTAGAGAAGGTTTCATACATTTCATCAAATATTTCACACAGATGTTATTCATGTATCGATCAGCTAAGTCAGTCTTACGGGCTTAGTTGATTGTTTGGACTGCAGCAACGTTGTTGTGCATTTTGTATTAGATCTAGGCTTTTACTATGTAAAATTAAGTGATTGTATTTGTGTGTTAGATAGATCTGACGATATATTCGTGAGCTTTCTTCAAGGTAGAGAAATTTCTAGAGTAGTGCTGAGCTAATAAATAAATAGACCAAAGATACTAGGTAGGAAATGCAGCCTCTGTCCCATCAAGATATTTATTATCATTTTTAAGACTAGCTTAAGTTTCCAAAAATACTTCCTCGATAATATTCTCATAACTGGTAGTTTAATAAATCACTTGGATTTGACTAAATAAACTGATAAGGTTCTTTTGAAAGAAGGGTTTGATGTATTGGATAAACTCCTTTTTAAATTAAGATTTATCTTATATTCCACATAATTAATAAACTTTGGCTAATTTGGATCCGAATTATGTGCCGATTTTTTGGAACAGCTCACGACTTGGGATATTTAGTTATTTTTTGTATTATTACATGTATTAGATGTTCTCAGGGTACTTTTTTAGTAAAAATTATATACATTTACGGGCTTATTCGGGTTTGTTTAACTTTAAGCAACATTTGCGCATTAAATCATTCCATACATCTTCATCCAATATTTTCTGCTTATTTTTGCTCAGTTACTCGTACATTCTATCGTATTTCTATCCATCAAAAAATGCAATGGCTCGATAAACTAAATAATGTGAAATTTCAATAGGTTTTAAATCAGCAGAGAGAACTAAATTTTATAATGATTATAAAGCTTTGTATAGTTGTTCAAAGTCACCTTTCTTAAATTATTATAAGGATTACTAAATGTTGAGCGACTGCAAATGATACCCAGTTGTGGATCATGTTAGGCTTTAATTTTAAGATTTTTAATCTAGTTGCAACATGGCTATTATGGTCTCTAATTTGAATTTGTAGGCTTGCTGTTTATCTGAGTAGTTGCATGTTATCTTTTTAGAAATTGGATGCCATTTGGTAACACTTGGCTGCCTCAGCATAATTTCTTTTTTGTTTCATCACAGTTCCATAAGTATTCCAACAAAAACAACTGGACATTTTACTCTTTAATAAGGCTGCCTTAGCTGTAACTTATGCTTTAGCTTCTTCTCCGAGAGCTAATTCACATAGAGCTTTCAAGGAATTAGTCTATGGATGATCAGGATGAAGCTCTAATATTTTTTATGCATGCTTCAAACCTTTTTTATAGTTTTTCGCATCGTAGAGTTTCTATGATTAAAATCCAAGTTACGACAATAGCTTTATAATCGTGAGCGATTTTGCTAGGTAGAGTTTCAGCTCCTTTTGCAATCATCAACTGTATAAAAATATGTGATTGATTTGCTTTATTAATATTTTAAAAATTAAATCTTTCTATCTTTTATTTTAATTAATAAAATAATGAACAAATGGATATTTTATCAAGCTGATTTTTTTAGTCTCTCTTCAATGATTTTTTTAAGCTCGGGATAATCTTTAACTCCTTTTTTAGTTTCGTAATTAATAAGAACTCCCATTTTTTCAAATTCGAGGAGGAGAGGTTTGGTTTTTGCTTCGTATTATTTCATTCTGGCTGAGATAACTTTTTATGTATCATCTTCACGGATTACTAAATTATGGCCACAGTTATCACAAACTCCTTATTTTTTTGGGAGAAGAGGGTCCATTGAGTAACCATCTCTAAATAAAATCTAAATTACTTTTGGATGTTGCAGATGTTGAAGCCTGTTCCACAATTAACGCAGGTTCTTCTTCCCATCAATTTTTCAAGGAGAATATCTTCTCTTAAAGTAATGTTAATGACACCATGGACTGTTGGGAATAGTTTAATATATCTGTCGAGTTGGGCTTGTGTTCTAGGGAATCCATCGAGGATGACACCTTTTGCTGATTCAGGTTCTTTTACTTTTTCTCTGATAATTTGGACAACAATGTCATCATTAACAAGACCTCCTGATTTAACGATCGATCTAATAGTTTCAATAAGCTTAGGATCAAACCCACTTGAAACTGTTCCTTTCAGAATTTTTCTAATTTAGTCACCTGTTGAAAGATGGTTGAATTGCATATCTTTTCTGAGCATCTTTGCATATGTTCCCTTTCCAACTCCAGGAGCACCAAATAAAAAGAGGAATTTTTGTCCAGCCTTTTGAGCTGGTTGACCACTGAAAAAGGCAGCAGACTTGAATAATCTCAGCATTTTGTATCTTAAAATAAAAACTATAATCTATAATTAAGGTTTACAATAATTTCTAAAAATAAAAGGCACGATATTTGATATTTATTGGAATAATTCGGATAGGTTGGATCAAATCGTTGGATATTCAGATGCAAAGCTGGAGTCGTTATCTCTTGGGAGGGGTCTTCCAACTGGAATATTTTCCATGTATGCATAAGGATGACTGTAGGGTTGATTTGGTTGATTATAGTAAACTTTTGGTTGAATTGTCTCTTGCATTTACATTTGATTGTAATAAACTTTCATAACTTCTTGTTGTCTTTTCATTTATCTTTGTCTTTCATAGAAAGCTCTTTGTTCTGCTTCTTCGGCCTCTTTTGCATTCTGTTCTAATCTCTTCACTTCATTCTTAAGAACTTAGATTTTGTTTCTGATTTCAATACTACTTGGAGTTTTATTTAACATAGGAGTTCTAGGGACATAATTATTGATTTAAGTGGATGGGCGAGTAACTGGTGCACGAGTTCCATTGTTAGTGCAAGTGTTTAAAAGCATACAAGCTAAGAGAAGAGTTCCAAAAATCAAACCATAGGCAAGAATCTCATTAAATTATTAATATTGTTTTCTTCTTTCATCTGGAATGACATACTCATCTTCAACATCTTCATCATTAGTTTCAATCATTTTCTTGTCAGAATGAGTTTAGGGTTTAGGTGAGTCAACAAAAGGTTCATAAATTGAATTAATTTATTCCTGTGAGTCTTTGTGGCAAAATGCTACAAAAAGTAAGCATACTAAAAGAAGTGTTATTCTTTTCATATTGATAGTAGATTATAAATTATGTAAAACATAATCAAAAGATTGAACCTAATTATTAATTCAAAATGCTCATTAGCATTTGATTTTTTCCTATTTTTTATAGCTTCTCTAGTTTAATCGATCTGTTGGTTTTTATTTCCTAATTACCCTAGTGGAACGATTACTCCAATTTAGCTGACATATCCAGTAGCCCTGATACTTTAGCTACCCACCCATTATTTTTTAGAACTGCTCCACTCATTTCTTATCTAAATTTCTCCTCATCGACTTACTATATCCGAAGCGAGTGATTCTTTCCATCATCATTCATAAATGATCTTTAAATTTGATTTAGATATTGATTTTTTGTATTCGGTCTACTCGTATTTTTAAAAGGAGAATTTAATCTTTTTTAAGGTGAGCAACTTAATTTTCTCGAAATTTTTATAATTGGAGCTGGGTTTACTTAGGATTTACATAGTTCTTTTTTCTTGATCGATTTTTCGGGATTTTAACCTTCATCACCCATTATATATGTAGATTACTACATCCATCCAGATCTTTTCTTTCTCTATCTAATTGGATGTTTTTATTAATAATTTCCTGTTAGTAGTCCCTATCTTCCTGTACCTTATAATCTCGAAACTTTGTTATTTCTATAAGTATAACTTGTTTATCCACCTGAAATCTTCATAATTTCTGAAACCAAAGGTGCCTCAGGATATTTTATAGAGCATTCGCTTGAAAATCTTTTTAGTTGTAAAGGACTTGCTCCTCTTCTATAAAAAATATTTTTTTTATCTTATTTTAATCCTAATTAAGCTTTTTCTCTGATCTAATATCTTAATGATAGTCTTGATAATGGAGTCTAGCATCCCTTGAGAGAAACTCCGTTCACTATCTATGTACTGATTTGTTTTTGTTATTTGCTTGGTGATAGTGATATAAACTTTGTAGGCACAAATATTTTATTTTTTTTGCTAAATTGCTCTAACGCCATCAATGCACTTAAAAACGTTTTTTAGTTTTTCAATTACAGAAATAATTTTTTAGATGTTTTAGATTATTGAGAGTGAGGCTCGAGGATACTAAAAATTTTGTTCACCATTTTACTTTAGTTAATCTGCCTCTTAGGAAAATTGTTGATCGCTAAATTTTCTGCAAACCATACTTTACAAAAACCTTTTTAATTTATTGTGACCATAGACTCCGTGATTTAAAATGGCCCGAATCTAGTAAAAAGACGCTAAAATCCTATGATCGACTATTTGAGTAAGTATATGGTCTGACTTATTGAGATCTATTGAATTTGAGTGAGTTTTAAAGGACAATATTCATTATATACTGTCGCTTCCACAATCTGGGAGGGACTATAATTTTATTTAATCTCGACAAATATAGTTTTCACTATAGGAAATTAAGTCTGACTTCTCCATTAATAAATTTAGAGATTTGTGAGCAATCTTGACTTTGGAATTGTTAATTTATATGCTACAAGTGAGATTTTTCTTTTTGGGTACTCGTACACAGTATATTAGCTGGACGGAGATGCCAGTTCCTTAAGTTAGAAAAGGGCTGGGCTATCGAGCACGGATAACACTAAAGGAAAGTTTTTTTTGTCGTTAATTGGCGATTGAACATAGCTCATCTGTATATAATAAAATCAAATAAATGTTAAGTAATAATTTTTTTCATTTCTAGATATTCCCCAGCTAGAAATAAAGTTAATATCATTATTTATGAACAATGATAGAAAAAAAAATCTAAATAAGAATTTAAATAAAGAAAAAGTGACTAAAATAATTCACGTCTATTATTTTTTAAATCTAAACAGTTAAAGCAACGCGAATAAATATTAGAAAGAAGTTCCTTTGAGAAAGATATGGTAATAGAACGAATAAATAGACATTTTTAAAGATCAATGAGAAGATTGGTTTCACTGAAGAAAAATTTTAATCTTACAGAAAAACATAGTAAAATCGAAAATATCAGATAGAGCAAATGAGATTCGAAGAAAAATGAAGAAAAAAGTAAAGATCATTGCCAGAAAAATTTATAAAAATAAAAAAATAAAAATAAATTGAATATTAGATTTAAATTATCAATATTGGTTGAGTTGTTGTAATAGATAATATATAGAAAAAAACATAATATTATTAAAATATTAAACAACATGAAGTTGTAAAACTTATTTGAGAGCATAGCTAAGTTTAATTTTAGAAATAGGTCTATTGTTATTATTGCTTCTCTTGCACTGACTCTTGTCTGCGCCATAGGGCTCCTTACTCTGAGACTGGAAACTGATCCTCAGAGTTTATGGGTTTCTCATGATAGTATCGGCTACAAACAAGAAATGAATTTTAATGACCAATATGGGGCTTTTTTCAGGACCTAGCAGATCATTCTCGCTCAAAATGATGGCAAATAGGCGAATATATTTGATCACGACCATCTATACTCTTTTTATTTTCTTCTCACTCTCATCAATTAAAAATCAGTCAGCGTCAACGGAAGAGATATCAAAATAGATAATCTATGTTTTAGACCCATCAATGGTAAAGGATGCTATCGTCCAAGTCCTCTAGATATCTGGAAAATGAACGTTACTGATCTTCATGAAGATGATGATATACAATATACGGCAATGTGCATAAACACTCGCAGCCAAAAGTCACGAATTCCTTGTTCAGACTAAAATTAAATTCCAATTATAAAAGAATCAATATACGGAGGCATCACTTGTGATGATTCAAAAGACAACAAATCGAGTTACATCATACCCTGCGAGCACTGCTGGATCTAGTCTAAGGCAATGCTTGCTACCTATTTGCTTAACAATGACGAATATACGAGATAGAGCGCTGAACAGTGGTAAAAATATGTTCTAATTGATGCAATCCACAAGTACAACGCTGATAATGGGTCATTCATTAAATAATATTCAAAATATTTCAAAGTTTCAGAATCAGGATAAGTATAATTCGAAGGCGGCCTCAAACTTAATATGAATGACTATACATCCTCAAAATTAAATACTCATTTTGAATTTATGTCTGAGCGCTCAATTCCTGATGAGCTCGTGAATTAAACTGATTAGAATATGTGGATTGTTGTTATCAGCTATTCTGCTATGTTTATCTATATAGGTATTGCTATTGGACAGTTCCCATCTTTTGTTTTTTCTGGCTTTACTTTGGCCATTATTGGAATAATCATCGTTTTGGCTTCTGTTGTTTCTTCTATGGGAATTATTGCTTATATCGGGATCGGGTTTACTATGATTAGTGCTTAGGTTATTCCCTTTTTGGTGTTAGCTATCGGTGTAGACAATATGTTTATTATAAAAAGCTCGATATAAAGACAGCCCTTTGAAAAATTATAAACTAGACTTGTTCATGGCCTAAAAGAAGTTGGCCCCAGTATAGCTACCGCTACAATATGTGAGGCTCTTGCTTTTCTCGTCGGAAGTTTAACTAAAATGCCTGCTTTACAAACATTCTGTCTCCAAGCAGCTATTGCTATCTTGTTAAATTTCTTTTATCAGATTTTTACTTTTGTTGTAGTATTAATATATGATGAGGAAAGGAGAAATAACGGCAGAGTTGATGTATTTTGCTGCGTTTCAACTGGACAAACCTAGAGCAACCCTAAAAATTTATTCAGAAAACTTTTTGGAGGAAAATATAATAACCTTCTTCAGAAAAATGGATGCCAATGGAGTGTCATAGCCTTTGCAACAATTTTATTAGGTTTAGCCTTCGTAGGATCTGCCTTTGTGCCAGTCGGCCTAAACGAACAAGTTTCTATGGAAGTTAACTCAGATTTATTTAATTATTTCACATTCTAAAAAAAGTACATCGAAATTGGCCCCCCAGCCTACATCGTCTTAAACAACTTCGATTACCAAAACAAAACACAAATATAATTGATCACATCATTAAATAACTAACTATCTAAACTAAGGTACATTCAGCCACCAGTATATTCATGGTTTGCTTCATTCAATAATTATAAGCAAAAAGATGCCACATGGAGTGAAATTTGTGGAGCTACTAACCTTGATGCCCTGACCTATGAGGAGCAGCTTAGAAAATTCTTATCTGTTTCTATCACTTCAGGATGCTGTCAGAGTTACGGCATTTGTGGTGAGCAATACAACAAAGATTTAATATTTAATGATGATGGTAAATTAATAAGCAGTCGTCTGAGAGTCATGCATAAACCTTTAAGAAATTCATATGACTATATAAGAGCTGCTAGATAGACTAGAATGGCAGTTGATTTTATCTTAGGCCCTTTGTTAAAATCAGACTCTAGCTTATAAGCCTACCCCTATTCTTTATTCTATGTTTATTATGACCAATACTCTTATATTAGATCTGTTGCAATTGAGAATCTTTTGTTGGCATTGGCTGTCGTATTTTTGATTGTTACTTTGATACAAAATATAAAAATAGCTTTAGTAATCTGTGGCATGGTGTTGCTAACTACAGTAAATTTAGTAGGTTTCGTATTTTTGACAAGTGCACTTTTCCCTGATCATGGATTCATTGTGGAAGTAAATGCTATTTCAGTACATATTTTTTTATTTAGGTTGTTAATTTGATAACTTGTGTTGGGCTTTCAGTCTAGTTTACTGCCCACGTCTGTATTTCAATGTTTACTCTAAGAGGCAGCCAAGAAGAAAAACTAAAAATAACTTTAGAAAACACTGGATCTTCAGTCTTCATTGGAATTGGGCTGACTAAATTTGTGGGAGTTTTAGTGTTGGGATTGGCTAAATCAACCTTATTTAGATTATACTACTTCAGGATGTATCTCGGTATAGTCTTCCTTGGACTTTTCAATGGATTAGTACTATTACCGATAATTTTATACAGATGGGGTCCAAGAACTCCAATATTATCATAACAGACAGAAACATTAATCACATCAGATAACTTTTCAACAACATCCAAATAGAAATCAATAAAATCCTATTGAGTAATTGATAGATAATTATATTTATATATCTTTTATGGATGATATGTGACTATAAGATTAAATAAATACATTTTAAGCCAAATTTATAATAAATAACTCTCTTAAAAAGAAAATAGTCAGATAACTACCTCCTGAATTTTCTTTATTTCCAATTTCTTCTTAAAAGCATAAGAATAGAATTCATGTTTTTTTAAGAATAGATTGGACAGTCATCAAATTCAGGATCTTATCAAAAATAAATATTATGAAAAAAACTCAGAGTCTGTAAGAGACACAAGCATGAGATTTTAAAGGTAGAGAAAACAATCAAATTTATGAAAAAAAGAAAAAATAAGAGTAATAAAAATTTTAACATTGATCTTTGATTAAAAATTGAAGGGATTACCTCGTTAATAATTAATATAATATTTATAATGATGGACGAATAAAAAGATTAAAGATAATTGTTAAAAAATAAAATAAAGCAATTATAATAAGAAATTGTGGAAAGAACCAGAAATTTCATGCAGAGTAATAGATTTAGATCTACACAAATGGTAAACAATCCTGATATTCACATCAGACGATAACAAAAACATACGCAAACTGATTAGCTTAAAGATTAATGTCATAAAAATGAAAATAATAATGTCAATGATGAGCAATAAAGAGAAGTAAGTGAATGGTACAAAGGTTATGAATAAGATTGGAGCCATTATTGGTTTGATGATAGTTAAATATTAAAAAAATAGAATTAAAATGGATAGTCAATGTAACTTTCAAATAATTATGTTAAATAGATCAGAAATATTATGCGAAACGAAAGAAAATATATCCTCCATCTGGCTAAATCATTAATTTTCTTATAATTAAACAATTTAACTCACAACAACAGATGTTGGAAGATGATAGAGTTTTTTAACTAGTTTAAAAGTAATTATGCTTCTGCAAAGAAGCACTTTATGGAGTATTTGACCACTTTATCACAGAACAACAACAATAAATAAAAATAATAAAAATAAGACATATCCACATCTAAAATAAACAGTTTATAAAACCGGTGTGAACTTATCACAAAAATGTTGAATTAATCATAGTAAACAAACTATAAACTTCGATTACAAATCCAATAAAATGAGATAAAGTACCGATAATAAACATAAAAAATAATCCAATACAACAGATAACTATAAAATTGTTAAAAATTATCCTTGCAGATGAAAGGTAAAATCGAACAAATGGAAATAATAAAAGGATAATATTTGAGAGCTTATTCCAATATCAAGTAGCAAAAATAATAGATAGAATTTAAATTTATTGATTTACAGGAAGAATATTAGAAATTGAAGAATGCCAAAGATAGGGAATATTCGAAATCATAATCACCTAAGAGTAACCTCACTTTAACTGAGGATTAGGATGCTAGACTTAAAACTATCATCTAACATAGCGAAGATTAGATAATATAAGAAGTGATAAAGCAGACATCATCAGGTAACTCAATATAAGCCATCAGATAAATCATTTAACATGGACTCATGGAAACTAATAGATCTACTTCATAAAAATGGATTAAATCTGCTCTCATAAAATTAGAAGAGTATGAACTTAATCGAGAAGAAGAATTATAGAAAAGAGTAGAAAGTCAAACTAATCTGTAAGTTTCTGTCCACTAGAAATACAGAACAATGCTAAATAATATCATGAGAATTAATTTAAAACAAAAGAATAAGATGCAATAAAATTTTAATATGGCAATCAGCAAGATTATTAACGAAAACTAAAAAAAAATTAAATAATTATAAGGTGAGTTGTTAGATAGATAATCTAATTTACAACTGAAAGTTACTCCCAAATTAAAAAAATCTTCAATGGAAAGATCAATGGATGAATTTAAATTACATGAAATTTAATAATCATAAAATAAATCTCATTCTTCAGAATATTTGGATTTGGTATCTAAACTTAATTAATCTCAACAACGATATTCAGATTTGAAGAAAAAATACGATGCTCTAATCGAAGCAAAATAAAAATAATTAAGTCAGCCTCATAAAATACCAAATCATAAAAACCCTAATCAATATTTTAGCCAATTTATGTAAAAACTAATAAAAAATGAATCAAAAGTACAGAAAAAGTTTTCCCATCATAAATTTACTGAATAATTTTTTGATAAAGTTTCACAAAAAGTATTTTAAACACTATGCCACTTTCCCATCGGCAATCATGGACAAGTATTCTTTATTCCAACAAATTAATAATAGCTTGATGATGCTCTGTAGGTAATATATAAATTCTCTCTTTCATTTGACGACTATCAATAAGCAAGACTGAGGCAGTTCAAAAGTGAAGCTCAAAGTCTAACAAAAGTGTTTGAATAGATAGCAGTTGCAAAGTAAATCCCTGCATAAATGGTTATTGAGAGCATTAAAAACAATATAAAAGATTAAAACTCACTCACAGGAGTCTACGTAAAATCCATGATAAAAAAGATCAGCTAAGAAAATTAAGCAAGGAAAAAGTTATATTAAGACTCTGCCCTCAGAACACTCAACATAGATTATTAATAATAATTATGAAAAGAATAATGAAGAAGTATAAAAATTAGAAAAAAAACTTGATTTTGTTATTACTTTAATATTTAATTAAGTATTGATCTATCACATATCATTGTCAATGTCTCGTGATACTTATTGTGGGACTTAATGAAGAGGATGCTTCGCGTAATATTCCAATTTCCAATTTTATTAATTGTGAGTTTCAGGTTCTGTGGCGGTTTATAAATGTTTTGCGAGTTCTTCTTCAAGTTTTGCGTTTATTTTTTAATTCTATGCTAAGAGATCAGTCCTTATTTTATGATCAGCTTCAAATTTAGCGCTTCTAATTTAGAAATCAAGCTATCTTAGTTCAAGAGATTTTTTCAAGAATATGAGGATAGCCCCAAGCGCAATATTATACTTGAATATTTCTTATTATTAAAATTTATCAACTAATATAACAAAATGAGTTACATGCTTCAACGAGGAAAGGGGTTTTACTATAAAAATGATATTATCCCTTTTTAGGGCCTAATGGCTCATAATTGAATATTTTATGGAAGTTTGCTTCATTTATATACTTATTTCTTACTTATCTCCAATTTAAGGTTGATTTTTTAGGTTAATTAACCTCAGATTTGGGGTAGCCTAAGAAATATAACAAATGCTGAATAAAAGATCGGTATTTAACCACCCTTAACTTTTTCAAAGATTTGAATGATTCCAAATAGTAAGGGTTAGTATTGATGACTGTTTTAAATTTTAATATCTATAATTCTAGCTGTCTGTGGCTTTTCTTGCTTTCATCAGTAATAGCTGCTACTTATTTTTGTTATTACTCACTTAGCTATTTTATTTTTTATATTTATTGTTTGTACGATTATGGAGTATGATCTAAGTTTTTTATAGACTATATTTGCCAGAGAATGTCTGCTCGAAGTAGCTATTTCTACTTCTTTTACCAGCTCTACCTATAATGATTAGCAAGCTCTACAACAAAATCTATCTCCTCTTGATTGAACTGTTTATCTTTTCCTAAAGTATCAGCACAAATAACATAATATTTTTTGTTACTTGTCAGTTATTGTTGTTTTTATTAGATGTTTTATTTCTATTTTTCGGCGATTGAGCTTTATACCTCGACAAGTTCGGCTTTTAAAGGGTTTATCTGAGTCGGGTCAACATTTTTTTCAGTAAGTTCGGCGATTTTTTTCTATAACTCTTCTTTTTATTTTGCTAGCTCATCCAATTATTATTTTTTTGTCTTTTCCAGCTCTTAGCATTGTTGCAGATATTATAATCTTTATTTCAGTCCTACATCAAAATTAGCCTCCGTCAGATATTAATTACATATGAGTGGTACTGCCAAATATGAACCTAATTTAGGAATTTTGAAATAGAACATTCCTTCATTCTTTACCACATTTGGGATGTAGATGTACTTGGGTTTTGGAGGCTGAGGTATCTATTGACCATCCTCTCCAACTAATGGAGCACTTACTTATTATAGCAAAGAAAATGCACTTGCAGTTATTCCTTGATTTTGCTTTAGTATTTTTCCTCTTACTAATGGTTTATGGGAAGTACTACTACCAATATAATTAAGAACTTTATCCACAGTTGTGTCCAAATGTGCATTTTAATCAATATCTTCTTCGGTAATCTGTTTAGGAGGATAGTTTAACTCAGCAATGTATGCTCCAGTGGCTCCAACATTTTTCTCAACAAATTCTGCTAGAGTTTATTCTAGTAGATCAGAATGGAATTAGTGGTGAGCTATCATTTCTTTAAATTAATGCTTTAGTTATTTCTTTTTGTTTTATTTACTAACTTTTTACTGTTCAGCTGTTGCAGCCTTTTGAGCTTCTTGTTCAAAGGCTTTGACAAATTTTATCTTTTATTTTTGTTAGTTGGATAGCTTTGCCATCTATTTCTCGTTATGTGAATAAGTTTTTAACCATTAAGCAAGATATCTAACAGGCTTTTAAGGCTTGTTCATGAATAAAGTTGCTAAGCCTGTCGCTATCACTTTGCCAACTTAATCTCTTTGTAAGTATTTCAATGTTTAAGGTTTCATTTTTGAAACTTATATCTGTTTATAATATCACATAAAGTAATTTAAATAATATTTATAATACTTTCAAAGAAAAAACTATGTCAACATCAAATCCTGGATTTCACTCTATGATAATAAAAGTTATCCTCGAACTTCTTAAGTAGCCACTGATTCGGGCAAAGTGGAGCTATCTGATTCAAAAAAACGAAAATTACAACTTTCTAAAAACAGATAACAGTATTAAATATTTCTCATGGTTGAGTTTGATCATTTTTGAATATCATTTTCGAAATAAATCGAGAGTGGATACAATAATATTATAAATTTGAGTTAATAAATAATTGATATATTTCTAAGTATAAGTAAATGCTTTTTAGAAGGTTACTTTAATCTCAAAACGATAACGATGAAGATCAGTTGCAAGAAATGGAGCGAGAACTTAAAACCATGATTGACAAGGCAAAAACTATTGCTTCTTCTCTTAAATCCACTCCATAAAATTAGGAAATTTTCAGTACCTACTCCACAGGTGTAAATAGTTGATTACTTTAGCAATTGGTTTTCCCTGAATTCCGCAATGAAGTTAATTACAATGAATAGTTTTGGAAAACTTATCTAAAAAATTAATTAAGCTTTGCTTTGATTAAGGAGTTATCTGAACGTACGACAGAATTACAAGAATTAGTCAAAGAAATTGAAGTAATAATAAAAATTTAATTTAGAATACACAAGAGGAGTACTTCAAACTGTACAAACTAAAAAATAGAAAGAAAAATAGAAGGCTAGCTGTTGAGATAGAAAAGAAGTTTTAATGCACATACGAAAAATGCTATAAAGTTTATGGATCTGACGTTTCTCTGAATCTACATATTAAATTAAAACACAATGGTGGTAATAAGACAGACCGATAGAAACTCGCCTAGTAAATATGTTTAGCTGAGCTAAATAATACTTAAAAACCTGAGATGAGGCTAAACCTTCCTCCAGGTTATTTAGAAGTAAATTTATTTGATATTGAAGGAATATAGAAAAAGCTCTTTTTTACAAAAAGTATCAGGAACTTAAATCTGATGAATTTCTCTTAAATTATGATCTATTAGTTTTATTATTGTTCTTTAATTTTATTTTTCTACTTTATTTATTTTCTTAAATACTCAAATAATCATATTTATATTGTCTTTTCAATCAAAAATACCCTCTATGATCGTCAATAATAAAATTAGCATTAAATAACAGAAATATTTAAATCAGCTCATTCATGATGTAAGAATTTCGTGATTACTGCAAATATACCAAAGGGAATAAAAAATAACCAAAGGAATGCTGCCAAGTAGAAGTAAGGTTTACGTGGCTTATTCTTTTTTACTACAAGCATGAAGTAGAACATTGAGGGGAATATAAATGATATAGCATTTGATGCAACTGCTCCTACAACATTGAACACAACCTCAACATCATCGACTGAGAAACCTATCGCCACAATGATTAAGAACAGAATAAGGGTGTAAACGATAAAATAGATTTTTGCCAATCTTTTTTTCTTTCTTTTGTCTTCTGTTTTAATATATGAGCTTATTTATTATAAGTTATCATTGCTTACCTGACGATATTCTTCTTTATTTTGACGAATTATTAATGCTATCATCTTTGAAATGGCTATGAAGTTGTTTCTTGCTCCAAAGTACATGATTGGGAATGAAAAAAATACAGATATCAAAAATCCGATGTTCATGATCAAGTAGAGTGCTTCGTTTGTTTATTAATATTTGAAAGATAATAAGAAATTTGCTTGAATTTAATCTCTCGAAAATAAACAACTTCCCATCATGCCGACTAAAAGATAAAAAATGGAGCATGCACATAAGCCTGCTAAAGAAGCCTTTTACATTTTTTCATCTCGAGCATCTTTCATCCCTAAATTAAATAACATTTACCCTTGAAGATAGGATAGAAATTCATTTGATAGGCTAGGGCCAAGATCACATTTGGTATAACAACCATCATTTTTAATACATCATCTCCAACTGGAGTTAAATCTGGGTGACATGACCAATCTCTTTGAGGCTCACTCATTTCTATGAAGAAAGTAATGATTAATGCTACTACAAAAATTGAAATGCCTGAAACTCCAGCAAAAGCTAAGAATTTAAGTTTTTATATTTTGTTAACAAAGTTTATTTTATTAGTTTTGGGGGAATATTTATA
>ERZ724508.1165-NODE-1165-length-16382-cov-5.555705_pt1 | contig 16382 bp, 22 predicted proteins | sample MGYA00376041_ERZ724508 | MGnify/ENA primary metagenome ERZ724508 (study PRJEB28724, sample SAMN07190887) | wastewater metagenome | isolation source: effluent of sewage treatment plant in Hong Hong | place: USA: Christiansburg, Virginia | collected 2016-03-01 ...
CTTCGAGCTGCCCTGGTTGGTTTCCAGATTTTGATAGCAGCTCTCCAGGGTTGATTGTAGATCACCCTCTCCACATGTCAGCCCTCCTTCGAAGTACAGTAGGAATTTAGTGCGGTTGACACCTGATCCCTCTGAGACAAAGTGTCCGGCAGGACTGCCATCAATGCAGACACCTGGGGAGGTACTGTCAAGCAAGGCTTTATTGAAGATGGAATCGGCAACGGCTGACGCCACCAGCAAAGCCACCACCACGGAGAAAAGTGGGCGATTAATCATCGTTTTATAGTTTATAGGATCGGTGGTGATGTCAGCAAAATTATATAAACAATGTCACTGGCTGGCCCTGGGTAATGTTCCCTCTGCATTCTCCCCTACGATAGCACAGAACACTTTCCGATGATATTGGATTGTGGGCACACTTACTGCAAGAAATGTATTGATGACTTAAAGGCACCACGTTGTCCCAATTGCTCGGCACCGATTGACCCACTCAAGATCAAGAAAAACTATGCTTTGGTGCCGGAGGAGAGGAAAGATCAAGCAATAAAATACCCGTAGCTAAACCAGCCAGCCCGAGGGTTGACCCCTTGGGAAGAGCAACCACCGAATCTCGGATAATAGCCGTCACGTGAAGGAATGATAACAGCCCAAGCAAATAAGTAATTGGGTATACGATGCCGCAACGGTCATGCAGCGGTGTGGATTGGTCGTAAGTCTGAATGCTGGAAATGCAGCAAGCAAGGAACAGGTTGGAGATGCGAAGCATGTCGGTTTCATCAATGCGATACTTGTTCAGGCACATATTTGAGTAGCAACGTATGTCCAAATGGAGACGTCCCTGAGTGGTTTGGCAGGTGGAAGGACGAATACAATTGCGCTGTTTGTGAGAAGAAGAAGGTTTGCCTATTTTGCAAAGACTGCAACAAAACCCACTGCAAGGATTGTAGGTCGAACACGACGAAGATTAGGCAGTGTAAGATCCATCGCAAGCGACTGACCTACCGAGAGGACAAATACTGCGGTATCGAAGGGTGTCTGAACCAAGGTTCAGAGATTTGCGAGATCTGTAGGGCGCGATGCCGCTAACACAATAAAGACTTTACTGACGCTCAAGTGTTTTGCCACCCAGATGAAGCCTACGACATGAAAACTGAATGCACAAAGGTCGGCTGCCAGAATGCAATGTTTTGGAAGTGCAACCTCTGCGAGCTGCACCTGTGCAACATCTGCGGCAATACCGAGATGCGTGCTGACAAGTGCCCAAACGACCACAAAACAACCTGGACAGGTGAGAAGATCAAGTGCGCTTTCTGCAATGAAGTCAGGCCAGGCTGGAAGTGCGTCCGATGCAACTACAACCTGTGCGATAGCTGCGCAGAAAAAGGGGTCATGGTCTACAGCGAGCAGAAAAGTTAAGCGACTTGCTGTTCAATGATGTGAGTCTATCAAAGTATTCACTTTAGACTTGACAGTTTGAAGAAGGCTGATTGGATACTGAATAGACTGTCGATGGAAGGCGGCTTGTCACTCCACAGTTCGTGCATGAAGTACCGTTCGACTGTGGCTGGGTCTGCTGTTAATTTGACCACCATCAGAGTCTTCTTCATGTTGTGACTTATCTTGATATACTTCTGCAGAGTGGCCCAGGTGAAGGTGCCATCGTCGATAGCAATGCAGTACAGGGAGTGTTTGTGCTGGTCATCGTTCTCAGGCTTCTTGCTGTAACCGACGAAATCGACTGAGAAGTTCATGCCGTCCTACAAATACAGTGTCTGCTTGTGTGTTAAGTAGTAGTGAACCATTGCTTTGGACCTGCTGCTGGGATGTTGAAGTAGCTCCACGAAATAGTCTCGAATAGTAATCTACTTTTGAGAGGCTGATCGTGCTTAGCAAAACTTCTGGAAAGATGCGATATTGTTCTTGGACTTCCCTTGACTGAGAGGTTCGCATTACCAGCTGTCCTTATGATCAGCTTCGACGATCAGCACTTTTGGGTGTTCTTTACCTATGATTATGTTAGTCAGAAGTTCATGAGCAAAGAGGGTCTTCTTGGAGTCGTATACGATATGGCTATTACACTTCATATACAAGTAGCGATCAGTGGTCAGGACAATCAGCAGACTCTTTCGAAGCTTCCTCGCAGGACCTGCAAATTATATCGATGACTTAGTCGCCTAAATCCCGTATTTATCTGAGCATATCGGTCCTTTGCTGCTGGTTCTATGCGGTGTACAGCTCTATCTTGATCTTTCGGGTAAGCAGTTCAAGGGAGGCTGACAAGTCTGCCAGAGCAGCTCCCTTGATCTTCATCCTTTTAAGCTGCTCGTCAGTGTAGTACTGCTGTAGCAATCTTAGTATTTTTTGAACGCATAATCCCAGACCGTAAGATTGGGTATTCTCCTTGAGCCGATCAAGCTGTCTCTGAAACGAAGGAAACAGTTCATAGAGGTTCCTGAAGAAGATCATATGGGGGTTGATGCTGAATAGTTTCAGCAGAAGATCGAGAATCCGACCGCATCGCTTACCTTCCAGTTACATTTGCCAATAGTTGGTTCCGATTTCCAGCAACACCACACTCAAGCAATCGTTCACAGTCGAATTTTGCCTATCATTAGCGTAGAAGGGTTAGTTGGACATTGACTCATTAAGCTCGTTCTTCATTGGTTGCTGGGAGAGATGTTGTGCGCAGGACATTAACGCCTCAACCCACCTGGACTACTCACTCATGGCAAGGAGACACCTCCGGGCAAGGTTGGTTGGAAGCTTGGGAATCAGCAGCATTATCATCTACTGGGTATCCTTGAGTAAGTAGTAGTCACTTGCTACTTTTTCTGCAAATCCCTCTGGGAGGCTGACAGCTGTAAGCCTCACAAGTGCAGTCAGCAGCTTGATATGCCTTTGATTGCGGTAAAACAAGGTTGGCACAAGAGGTAGTAAAAATTCGGCAACTGTTTGACCTTCGCTAAGCCTTAACAAGAGCCTGTTGCTCAGCAAAGTCACCGAGTATACCTCTTCATCGCTGAGCCCAAGAATGATCTCGCTCAGAGCCAGCTTACTGTTTAGAACGTCGAGTTTATTCTTGCTGGATTGCATTAATTTGCTACTGCAGTTGGACACCGTTTAGAGAGACAGTATAACCAGCAGCTCCTCTTCTTCGTAGCTGACCTTCAGCTGAGTCAGCGGTTGTGACTTTCGTATCCTGTTGTAGATACCGTTAAGATGGGTTGGTTGGTGCAGCGACTGCTTCGTCACAAGTGAGAGCATATATACGAGGGCAAGGTACTCGGAGAGCTGACGCAGGTTCATTTGCACATCGTAGCTGCATGCCTCCAGTCTTTCAGAAAGCTGCTCAAGCCAGTGCCTCGCCAATTGTTCAGATACTCCTTCAACAAGGGATTCGAATGCCTTGAGCAAAGGAATATCGGATTGAAAGAGTTTGAAGGTGTTGAGCAGCTGTGTATCCTTGACGGAATTATAGCTGTGCAAAAGAGCTTCGTCTTGAGCGGACTATAATTTCATGCTGCCGTTCAGCTTTTCCAAAGGAACCACAGTAGAGTTCAGAGTCAGTCGAACCTTCGGGTTGATATCCGTTCTCAAGGCACTGAGCAGCTGCCCAACAAGCTTGTTGCTCTCTTCATACAGGATCTCTAACTTTGGGATTGCCAGCACTCTACCAATAAATCTTAGTCGCTTCAATTGCTCTTCACTGTTGATGAGGTTCTTGGAAGCGTTAGCGAGAAGTGCCAACTGGCAGCCCATCTCCTCCCTGAGAGCCTCAGATACCACACTTTGGTTGTATTCCGACTCCAACGATAGGTTTGGAGTTGAGCCAACAGTGTATGCCAGCTTGTACAGGTCAGGCAGCAGTTCGGGTGTTCGAACTCCTGGACAGGGAAGCACTCGATTAACTAGCTATTAAACCTGTTGGTACTTTTCTTGTAGGCCTAGCGTTTCGAGATTGCGAGTGAGTGTTTCCACGTAACGCTTGATATGCTGGACTGTGGGATCTAAGGTTGATTTACTCAGCGGGTTGGCGAAATGTTTGGCTGATTGAGGCTTCTTCTTGAAATGGTGGCAGAGCAGCTCAGTGATAACCTTCAATGCAATTTGCTTTGACTTTACACTTCTTATTTCGGTCTGTTGATTGAGAACCAGGTTGAAGAGGGTCGACACTGTGCTTGGAAGCACCTTATGCACAGATTCTGGACGTTCCTCGACGAGGAATTTCACGAAAGTTGCGACCAGGTCCAGTACTTCCAGCAGCAGCTATTTCTGTTTCGTTCTGATCATCTATAAGCTCGTGTCCAGAAGCACTACTATGCATTCAGGTTCCTTCAATAGCTTCGTGTGTCTGCCAACCACCGCGTTAATCACCTGTGAGAACAGCACTAGTAAGTACTCCTCAACTACTTCCCCGCTGTTCTCTGAGACCAGCTTGAGCTAGTTCACAGGCTTCCTCGAATAGAACCGAAAGTTGATGGTTAGACCTTACAGCAATTTTGTTGCTATTGACTCAGTTAGTGGTAGGTTCTGCTCCACCACAGTCTTCACAGTCCCCAAGGACTTGACAACCTTTTTACTGTCCTCTTGTTTATCGCCGATGGTGAACAGTGCCTCCAGGAACATCCTGGCTAGCTCTCTCTGGTCCGCCATAATAATATGAACTCTGAGGCACTCGCACGCAAACGTGACGCCTACGAAACCAAGATCCGGAAGAAAGCCCACGACGAGTTCATCAAAGCTAATCGCTAGAGGATCATCCAGTATCTCGATACCCTGCCCTACAACCAGTCAATCACTATTGACCAAGCCGTTCGAAATATCACAGAGGAACGTGATGTGCCGGAGAGTCTGAAATCATTAATATCGGTGCTAACCGGGCAGTTAGAGGAGCGAGAGAAGTACACTCACATTATGCATCTGGTGGACGATGGCATGGTCTACTCGCTCTTGAATATGGTCATTGGTAGGCGGCATCTGCATCTAGCAGTTTGTCTGATGGTGGCTATGAGTGGTCTCCATTAAAAGAAGACTTGCCGCAGCTTCATAAATAGCGGACTCATCCCGCACATCGTCCAGCTGCTGTATGCTTCTGAAGGAGATTGGGAGCTGTGCAGCCGAATTCTAAACCTGTTGGGCAACATCGCTGTGGAGGATATCAACTACCGTGACATACTCATGAAGAACGATGTGCACAGCTGGATCATCGAAAGGGTGAATCGGCAGTTGTAACAGTGCAGCTGCATCTACACTGAGGATAGTCCGCAGGAGTTCAAACGGATGTGGCACTTCTGTTTTTGGTACTTGCAGATGCTTGGCTAGTATGAGGAGTTCGTCTTCGATCCTCAAGATATCGTGCAGTTCGCAGTGAGGTTTGTGCGCCCACAGTTTCCACCAGAAATCGTTCAGTATTGCTTGGCAATTATGAACGACCTCGTCAAGCATGTAGATTCGTGTCTGGCGGAGTTCAATCAGTGTTTGATCGTATTAGTGGCGGAGCTTCTCAAAAAGGAGGAACACTACTCGAAGGAGGTTATCCACTCGGTGTGCTATTTCTAGCGCATGGCGTTCCCGGATCTTCAACCATTCTTCTACCTGATCAACCCACACTACTTTACGCAGACGCCGATGTACACGCTACATAGAAAGTCGAGGTTCATGCTCTGTAAGGTAGTGCTAAACAATATCGATAAATGCGAGGTACCAGCAGCGCTGCAGGACGAGTTCTATTGGAACGACCTGATCTTATAGGCAAGTGCCAGCAACGAACGAACGATATTGATCAAGCTGCTCACTCAAATCCGGCTCGACAGGGGGAAGGACTAGTGGGCGTTTCGGTTCATCTTGGGGAGCACTTACCTCGATACTGAACTGAAATAGGTACTAGCAGCGATGAACTTCCTGTTGGCTCAGTTGCGCGTGAAAGAGAAGGAATACGTAAAGACGCAGATGGATAAGTATGGCATCAGCCTACACCTGTAGCAGCTGCAGAAGAAGAAGAACTCATTGGTATACCAACGAGTAGAGCAGATTCTCGCCTTCTACGCAGTCTGACCATAATTTGAAATACATTGCATATTGAATGAAGGAACCGCTGGTGGCGCAAAGGTCGCCCACCCGAATCGAAGGCTACGCGAGGGGTGTTAAGAATATTGACGAGGCAATTACCGATGTGGGTAGTGCAGCTGACTACCAACAATCACTGCTGCTCTTGTTCGTGCTGCAGTTTCTGTTCAGTGCGTTCATTGAGATGGGATTCCCAATCATCTTCCGTCCGGCCATGCTAGTATGCCCCGACGGTAGCACCTGCACGGAGGAAGTAGGATGTTCGCAACCGGGCTATACCGTCTCCAACGTTATCAAGAGTGTAGCTTACACGTTCGATTTGGTGTGTAAGGATAAGAGGCTCCTGCAGATCTGTTTCGATGCTTTTCTGTACGGTGGGCTCTTTGGAAGCCTGTACTACGGTGAAATAATCGAGCGGAAGGGCCGCCGATACGTAGTGTCTGAATCGATGGCTATCATGCTGGTCGGAATTGTAGTGAGCTTGGTCGGGGGTAACGTAACTGTCTTCTCAATCGGTGTCTTTCTCATCAACTTTGGATTCAGAGGCTACTACAACGCTGCTGTGTTAACCCTCACAGAAGTTACGAGTGACAACAATAGATTATCCACCCCAATCATTCTGCATATTGGTTGGGCAGTCGGTCAGATTTCTGTCGCTCTGCTGGGACTTTTCTTCAACGATTGGAGGGTTATCTTCGTGTTAACTGGTATCCCACTAATTATCCTGACTGTGATGGCGTATCGAAATGTACTCGAATCACCGAGATTCCTCGTAGTGCGGCATGACTTCTTCGAAGCCCGTGCAGTCCTGGATAACATATCCGTGGTCAACCAACACCCTCAGAAAGCCTATGATTTGCTTGAGGAAAAGAAATATCGCGAGCAAATGGAGACATACGTGCGAATGAATAATGGTGCCGAAGTGGTCGCCGAAACTCGTCATCATTCATACATGTCGCTGTTCAAGTACAAATCGATTAGGGTTCGAGTTCTTGCGATTATGTACATCTGGTCGATTATTAGCTTGAGCTACTTCACTTCTGCTAATAGCCTGCTCAACGACAAGAAGAGCCTCAGCTTCAATCTTGCACTCGCAGGTGCCATTGAAATCATTGCTTATCTCGCAGCAATATCCATGTCCCTCAATGCTCAGAGACTCGTATTCATCAAGAATCTTCTTATCTACTCAGGCTTAATTCATCTCATGTTCTACTTCGTCAGGCCAATTCACGAGTATGGGGGCTTCGGAAGGCTCGTCATCATGTCTGCTGACATCCTTATCCGCGTCTCCATGAGCATGGGAAACGTGTTCATGCTTATCTACAGCCTCGAAACATTCCCAACAGTGGTCCGGCACTTCGCCTTGGGTCTACTAGGTTTCGTTACAAAGTCAATGTACGTAGTGTCGATAAGGTTCATCAATTTCTGGGCTTGGAGGGATCTCCACCCAGACTTCATTATAGGTGTGTTGCTGCTTGGTGGACTCGCAACCATTGGAAAGCTACGCGAAACAAAAACCTACGCCATGCGAGACTATCTCGAGGAAGACGAATACGGAACATTGATGGTCGAAACAAAGACCGGACTGTTCACCTCATGATGATGTATACAGATCCTACTTGTTGTTAACGAAGGTGCAGCTGCCAGTGAATCCCCGCTTGCTTTCGGACTTGGCCAGATGACCTCGGCATTATAACTGTAGCTACAGCTCTACCACCTCACCATCGATTATTACATGGAGCCAGACCCACCGAAGCCCCTCACCGACGAGGAATACCATATGGAACGTAGCAAGAAGGCAGGCAGCTACTATGTTGGGCAGAAACACCCGCCAAGCAAGAACGCCTTTAAGCTGAATACATCACGTGCCAGAGGAGAACTGAAACTGCTCAAGGAAATTGTTGCTGATCACGCTCCAAAGTGGACAGAAGTGTTCAAGGAAGGTGATTTGCTGTGGTCAGGACTGGCAATTCCCATTGAGGATATCGGCATCGCTGAGGACATTATGCTCAACCGACTGCCAGAGATGACACACCTCTGCCACAAGAAGACTATGGGATTCATTCTGAACAAATTTGTGGAGTTTTGGCCAGAGGAATATTGGTTCTACCCAAAGACCTACCTCATTCCTGAGGAGTTCGAAGAGTTTGAGTCCAAGATCAACAAGGACGGTGGGGTATACATCGCCAAGCCTAGTGCAGGCTCTCAAGGTGACGGAATCATACTGGTAACAAAACCGAAAGACCTTCCTCTTAATTCTTACATCAACTCAGGCAACCAGTAGTTCGTGGTACAGCCCTACATCGACAACCCACTTCTACTGGAGAAAAAGAAGTTCGACCTCCGGCTGTACATCCTGGTGAGCAGCTTGGATCCCTACATTTGTTATCTCAACGAAGAGGGTTTGGCAAGGTTCTGTGCAGAGGACTACCAACCACCCAACAAGGAAAACATAAAAAACCCTTACATCCACCTCACAAACTATAGCCTCAACAAAAATCACGAGAAGTTCGTGCCTACTGAGGGCATTTTCGGCAAGGGCAGCAAGCGCTGTTTAAAAACCCTCTACTAACAATTGGAAGAGGAAGGCATCGATGTCAAGACCCTCCGAGAGAAGATTGAGGAAGTATCCAAGAAGTTCTTGATAGGGCTCTACCCATTTCTCAAGTACTACTACAAAGCAGCATTTCCAAAGAAAAATGGCAGGTGTTTTCATGTTATCGGTCTCGACATACTGGTTGATCGGAAACTCACGCCATGGATCCTTGAAGCCAATGCCAATCCATCGCTGAACATCGATCACGAGGTGTACAAGAGCACTGGTGAGACTACGAGCGAGTTAAGTGAGATAGACCGTTACGTAAAGCGAATGGTTGTTGAGGACGCAATTTTCTTGGTGAAAAAACCTCTGGCCAGCCAAATGGAGATGGAGGAAGGTTAGCAGTACTTTTCATACAAGAAGATTCTCAACGCCAACAACGAGCAGCTTTCGGAAATGAACATCTTTGAAGACATGCTCAAAATCTTCCACCACTTGACAGGTGTTAAAACAAAAAGGGTGATCACCGCTTCCCAGTTCGGCAAACTATCAAAGTTCGCGGGTATGACAAACTAGCGAATCACCAAAAACGACTACCACTTGGTTTTCATAAAGATTATGCGAACCAGTTTCAATCCTACCCAGATGGACTTCGAAGGGCTCATTCATGCACTGTAGTACATCATAAGGTAGATTCATGGCTACGATGTCTAAACTAAGTATCAGGTCATACGCGAGCAAGTTACGAGCATAGTCAGTGAGATCGAGGCAAGGTGATAGGATTTGAGAATTCAAAAGACACAAATTGAATAGAAATGAATCATGCAGTGTAGTGGCTTCAGTTGACTCCCAAAAAGGTGTCAATATCAGGCCACAGTGCGGGCGAGGTATCGCCAGTTGACCACTCGGTGGGATATTTGAAAGATTCCGGAGTGATAACCCTGTCGTAGATGATGTTGGTTTCGGTGTTGATGCGTACCGACTTCTTTTTCTTCAAATTGAGCAGATTCGAATTTTCGGAGAGGCCTTCGTCCGAAATGTGGATATTTCGAACCGTGTTGAACAGTGTAGCACGGTTCAAGGTGTGATCGTAGTCCGTAAGGTCCTCTGCCAAATCCTCGAAGGAGAACCTGAACATCCTCTCAACGCGCTGCGCTGGGGTGTAATTCTTCACACGCCTCACTCTTCTCCTGCGACGACGTGGACACCAAGCAAACTTCATGAGACGGCTGAGAAGGTAGCCTGCTATGATTGCCTGTAGCAAGTAGATAGCGTGCAGCTGGAATGGCAGTCTACCAATAATACTCGATGCCGGTTCCATCTACTTATAGTTAATATTATAGCTTCTGGCTAAGCCAACGCTATTTATAATGGATTGGAACTTGACAGCACTGGTTTTTGCGACTGGGAAATCAAAGAGGTTCAGTAAAGTTGTACAGCGCTTCGATGAATTGTATGAATAAGTTGGATTGATTTGAATGACAGTTGGGGAGTCTACACGAAATGCTTAGAAAGTGTCAATCGAAGAGATCTGTCGGGCTGAAATTGCGAGGCTGACCATGAAATTTCACCAGCGAGATAGGCAAACTGCCAATACGTTATAAATTTATTGACGCTGCTGCCGAATGTTCAAGCAAGCCAATCGACTGAGACCAGCTTAGAGCAATAGCACCAAATTAGGGGATGGATCACAGGAGCATGTTGGCATCCAGTTGCTTAGGTCACCGTTGGTCAAGGTTTGGTAGAAACTGCAAGGTTAGCAATGAGTCGATCGGACAAACTCCTTCTCAAGCTCACCCAAGGGTATTCAAAGCTATGCAAAGGGATTTGAGTTTACCTTATTTTTTGTGGAACTCACCAATGTGGGACATTCAAACCCAACGTGGACGAAGCTATACTAGCTGAGCAGTCTTCATAAGACTGCTGGGCAATGCAGGAAGTTGCTATCTTTGTGATCGCCAAAGGCACCGCATTGTTAAGATCAAGCAGGATAACTTGAGGGCAACAATCATCCTTCAGCACAGCTGGCATACCGCATCGACTTGCAGTGAAAAGCCTCAATCGATTACGTCTCCCTCCCATCAGAAGACCGATGAATTGGAAATTCATCTCTTGCTTCGGCATTTTCAAGCAAAATTTTGGCAGAGAGGCTTGAGTTTTTAATGCTTATAATCCCCCACTTTTAAAACCCATTGCTCAACAGATCTTTCGATCAGCATCCAATCCCCTTCGCGGTGCAGCCACAGACAGCTAGGCAACGTACAAGGAACATCAAGATTGCCGTCTGCGATTGTCTCACGTCCCCTTCAGTACTCAAATAGGTTACCGGATGGTTGGTGTCATCAGCGGATGTCACCGTTCGGACAGCATAGCCGCCGAAAGAGAGACCACCAATATGGCTCGCTAATTCCACCCAAAAGGCTAAAAAGTGGTATGGAGCGCCGACCCACGATGACAATCGTTGACAATCTACAGAGAAATTTGATCGGTGAATGGACATCAACTGGTACTGACGTTGCCTACGAGTCCGGCTCGGCCGGCTTGTAACTACCTCTTAATTAAATAAGGTCGACCCTTCCGCTGGATATTATACAGTTGACTGTTCGCCTACGACTCGATGTATAGGCGTCAGTACTGCCAAACTCAGTTTAGTGAATAGGCTATTGTCGAATGGTGAGAGATGAGGAGTTTGGCAGCCTTATAGCGACAGCGAACGGGCTAGCCTGTCGTCGGAATTGGAAATACAGCCCTATCTTTGCTGAATTAAAATATCTTCGACGATTTAAAGAATTGATATGGAGGAAGCCAGCAGCAGAGATCGCGCTGCACGGCTCGAGTCAGCGCAGAAGTACAAGGTATGATGGCTTTGGTGGTGGATGAAGCCGTCTTCATCCGCCTTCTCCTGAGCTCGTATTAGACTAACGTAGCAGCTGGGCAATGAGGCTTTTAATGCTGAAGATTTTCTACTCGCCGAGAGAATGTACGATCAGGCCATCGATTGCTAAGCAGGAGATGCGCGCATCTGGAACAATCGAGCAGTGGCCCGCATTCAGCTTGAGAAGTACGAAGAGGCGTTGTCGGATGCCCGCCAAGCTATCGCACTTGACCCTACCTACCAAAAGGGGTATCTAAGGGCATGTGAGGCTCTCACCAGTCTCCGTCGGTTGGAGGTACTGCTGCGTTGCTATCTCTAGGAAGCTCAGTAACTATTGAAGCAAGCGGAGCAGCTGTCTGCTCCACCTGAGTAGATTTCTCGGTTGAGTTCGCGTCTGCAGTTGGTCAGCCGTGTTGCGAGCGAGACGAAGTAGAGTTCCGAGCTCGGAGCCCACCGGCGACAGGTCGACGTTATGCTTGAATGGCTATACGAGGGTGGCGCACGCTTCAAGAAGCTCGGAGTGCATGCTCAGAGCACCAACGAGAGGTGCGTAATGTCGACCGCTAAGATTGAAGTACCTTTGATGCTGACCTGTAGAAGAAGGAAATTGTGCTATTCGTACCTCTTCGACGAATGATCACGATCGAGTTAGCGCAGACTAGTCCAACGATGCGAACCGTTGCCAACCGTCGTATGTAGCTTTGCTCGCCAAAGCACTGCACGCTAGCCATCTATTTGCTCGAACAGAGGGAAAACCCGCAGTCACCATTCAAATAATATATTTAAGTTCTGCCAAAGGAGCATCACCACTTCCCCCTCTACTACTCTTAGGATGAGCTGGCGGAACTCAAGGGATCTCACTTCCTGGAGCAGCTTGAACAGAAGCGTAGCGACATTCGCAGGGACTACAACACCATCATCGAGTGCTAACCAAGCTTCAGCCGATTCAGCTATGAGGATTTCTGTTGGGCCAGGATGACGGTGTGCAGTCGTATCTTCGGCATCACCATTCGGGAGGTCAAGACTGATGCGCTTGTGCCATTGGCCGACATGCTAAACCATAGGGCCCCGAAACAGACTGTTTGGAGCTACAGTGACATGCACGAAGGGTTCGTGATTGAAGCCGTCACTGAAATCGACAAGAACAAAGAGATATTCGACTCGTACGGGAGGAAGTGTAACTCCAGGTTCCTTCTGAACTATGGCTTCATCCTTCCCAACAACGAGTCCAATGAAGTGGTAGCACATTGCTTTGATATAGGCGGTGAAGATAGAAATACTGGAGGAGGATTCCTTGCTGGATGAGAAGCTGGATATGCTCGGCCGAGAAAACACGTTACAACCTTTTCGGTTGTTAAAGCTGTTTGAGGATAAAACCCTGGAAGAGCTGTTGGCGACTGTCAGGTTTGTCTTAGCAGGAGAGGAAGAGCTTGAAACATTGAACGTAGAGACACCTATTAATGCAGGATTACTTTAAGGAGACTGGTGGGGGAGTCCGGGTGACTGCCACACCATACATCACTTACGAATTGGAAAGTAAGACCTGGACGCACTTCAAGAACATCCTAGAGGAGCAGTTGAAGGAATACCCGACAACCTTGCTGCAAGACCGGAAGATCCTGGAAGAACCGAATAGCCTGTCGGTGAATGTAATGAACTGCATCTTGCTGAGGAAGGGTGAGAAAGAAATACTGCACTATTTCCTCAAGATTGCTCAACGCATGAGCCGGATCTTTTCGATGAGTCGACTGGTATTTGTTTGGCTGATCTCAGGACTTCATCAAGGCCGCCAAGCGACAGGAATACAAGGAGTACCGACAGTACCTGAACAAGGTATTAACCGAACTTACCGAGGCGTAGTGAGAGTCGTGAAGGTGAGATTTCATTTTTCCTCGCAAATCGATTCAAAATATAACAGGGCAGTTGTTGGAGGGAGCGGTTGTAGTGGAATTTATTGAGTCGGGAAGAGTATGCACCAGTTTTAGAGTGAGTTCTGTTGCTGCCGTGCAGATGGCGTGTGATGTGGGAGCTGAATCCCTTTCGATTTAGTTTAATCTGATTTATTAATGTTTATTGTGTCTTTTCCCGGTTAAACTTAGTGGGCTGCTACATCACTCTTGGAGCTTTGTGGGGATCGTTTGATCAGTCGACAGTTGATAATTTCCATTTCATTTCAAATCTGCAAACGATGTTCTGCAGATCACTCCCTCGAGACGATGCTAATTAACTGTTTAAATACGAACCAATCACTCTCCCTTGAACTTCATGTCCATCAACAAATCGAACACTCCTGTTCCGACTGTAGGCGGTTGTCCCAGCACAATTTGGCTGCTGGGAGTACGGCAAGTATCGACCTCACGGTGACATGCAGCCATTGTCAGGAAGTTCACAGAAGTCTCGAACGACATTTTCAGGAATGGGCTCACATGGTCCTGCATCCAGTTCCGATTCATTGCTTTGATGATTCCAGGGAAGGTGAGATAGTCTGCAATTAAGTACAGGTGGCGGTGATTCACCTCCACTCCGTAGGGCTTGAATACCGAAACAATTTCCTTGATAATAGCTGCCCGAGCTCCTTCAATCTAACATAACTAATAGTTGTACGCCAAGGGTGTGGTAGATGGCCTGGATATCGTTGGAGGAGGTCGTGTTTTGATCGATAAAATCCAAGCTACCGACAGCCTTGAAGTTGACTCCTTCGGTTTGGATGTACGGACGTTCGTTTTTAATGACAACCACAGCACGGTTGATGCCCTTCGTCTGACGCATTATCGTAGTCTTAAGCAATCGTTCTATAACGCTGGTCATTAGGAACTTCTTCAGGCTTAGTGGAACCTTAACTTCGATGGTACAGTCATCCTTGGAGAATGACATCGACTCGTAATATTGAGAATCTAAGGCGCGTTTGTATCTTTCATTCTCTTCCCTCTATTCCTTGTCTTCCTCAATTTACATCTCTGACGGCTTTGGTGTCTCGCCTTCTCCTTCTTAGGGGTGATCCTCTTGTTCGAGTTTATCCTATTCAGCCTCTTCATCGTTCTATTCCTTATGCACTCGCTTGTGCTCTGTCTTGAGTTCATTACGCTTTTGAACCCTTTAGATATGGTCGATCAAGGCTAGGATGAAGTCTCCTCGGATCTTTTCCTGAATTTGATCATAGTTAATGCCAAACTCCCTCTCTATAAGCTTGAGACTTTCAAATGTGATTCGAATCTTGTAGATGCGTTTGCGGTTTTCAGGCGATAGGAGCTGATCTTTTTCAAAGAGTTTCTTCCGCTCCTCGACTTCGATTGCATGCACAAGAGAGAGAAGTCTCACTTTCTGTAGCTGCTGTGCGAAGAAGTTTGCTTCCTCCATCGTGATTGTCTCCTTGTTGCGGAAGTATAGTTCCATCACCGGGGTCTTCAACTTGTCAGTTGAAGTCATCAAGATTTCTCTGAGTCGAGGAATACCCAGGGTAAGGTTGACACCACCATGACCGGCGAGATGGAAGGTGTTCAATGTCATCTGTGTTGATGGTTCTCCCACGGCTTGAGCAGCTGTGCATCCTACGCTTTCACCAGGTTGCACCAACGAGTTCAGGTATTTCATCTGGAACAGTTGCGTGAACTCATTCTTATCCTTGATGACCTTTGACCCCTTGAGATACTTGTTGAGATCATCATAGCATTTCTCCGAAACAGACCCAAGGTTGCTACCGATATGGAACTTGTTCATAATAGTCTCGGAGCTGTTCTTCGGCTGTTTCTTTTTAAAGTCTTTGATCTAGGCTGTCTTCAGGATATCCTTGAAATGCTCCAAATCGTATTTCTTCTTGAACGATGACTCGTTCTCCCGCAGGAAATCGAATTTCTCCAGGAACTTTTGACGAGTTGGATCAATCGAGTCTTCGCCGTAGTAAAATTGGACGATTCCACCGTCGGCATCCCTTACAGTATAGTCGTATTCTACCTTTAGTGACTCCAGGTGCTTCATCAAGCAGCGCTGCAGGTAACCACTACGGGAAGTCTTGACGGCAGTATCGATGAGACCTTCTCTGCCTGCCATGCAATGGAAAAAGAATTCCTGTTCGCGCAGTCCTGTGAGGAAGCGATCAGAGATGAACCCATAAGCTCGAGGGTTGGGATCGCAAGGAATGAAGCACGGTAGGGTCTTTTTGGAGATCATCATAGGCACACGCTTACCTTCGAGTTCTTGCTGACCTAGCATGACACTGACTTGAGAATGGTTGATGTTGGAACCCTTGGCACCAGTGACTGTCATCATACTGAAGTTATTCTGTGGGAAGCGCTTGACGAATCCCTTGAGACTATCCTCAATGATGGACTCTGCACCTTCGTAGAGATGGTGTTTGAATTCTTCGTCCAGCTCGACAACGGACTGCGATTCAGTGATGTACTTGATACGCAGGGCAGTTGTGAGCTCAGAATCTTCTGTTAGGTTGGGTCTTGCGGCTGACTCTTCCTTCATGTAGTCACCATTCTCATCGCAAAGGTAGCTCTCCCTTCCCACGAAATCAATCTCATCGAATTTTTCTTTGATTCCAAGATGCTTGGCAACTTCCTCGACAGTCTTAGTATGCACGTGCTCAATCTTCGTCTTACGTGACTTCTCAGCGCTTTTCTGCAGGATAAGGTCGTCCATGCCGCAAGTCAAACCATGCACCTGGAGGTAGCTGCTGAACAATTTGGTGAGGCATGTCATTAGCTGGCCCGTCAGCTTGTAACCGTACAGCTCGTTGAAGGAGTGCACCAATCCGTAGTCAGAGTTGCTACCGATTTGGTTCTTGTCGATTAGTCCCTTTAGTAATTCGTTGTGGAAGACAAGAACCTCTGACTATTCTTTTGCCGCTTCGCCAAGATAGCTCACTGGAACTTTAGTCTTTGCTCGCATGGTAAGTCC
>ERZ724508.1167-NODE-1167-length-16367-cov-4.191332_pt1 | contig 16367 bp, 21 predicted proteins | sample MGYA00376041_ERZ724508 | MGnify/ENA primary metagenome ERZ724508 (study PRJEB28724, sample SAMN07190887) | wastewater metagenome | isolation source: effluent of sewage treatment plant in Hong Hong | place: USA: Christiansburg, Virginia | collected 2016-03-01 ...
ACAAAAAGTTGCCGACCCCTTTGGGGGTCGGCAACTTTTTGTTATACTACTTTAGGGACGACATCACGTATGTTCCGGTTAATTAACACGCAGGGCTGCCTGTAGTCGCGAGGAGTAATGAGAATTCGCAAGAAATTTCAGACACGAATCGGAAAGGGTGCCCACCTGGACTTAGTCTAGGAGCATGCGTCTGTCGTTCCCACAAAAAAGACCGTCCACGAGAAGGTCTTTTTTGTTGTCGAATTTTATTACTCTCGTGGCGTTATGCTACTATAGTTGATAATGATCTACGCAGTTACGATTATCTTCGGCGTCACCTTTGCCGTTTTACACACCCTTGCCGAAGCCTTTTCTCTCTATTGGCTCTACGATTGGCTCGATATGCCGATGCATATTCTCGGTGGTATCGTACTCATGTTTATGTTCGCGAGTCTCCGCCAGATGTCACCCGCTTTGAAGCATCTACCCATCTATGCATCGGGTATTGGTTTTGCGGGAGCACTGATTGCCTGGGAGATTTTTGGTATCATGCGCTACGGGGGACTTAAGCCTGACTTTTGGTCAGACACGTTGGCAGATTTGGTGTGTGGTATTACCGGTATTGTGACCGGCTACATGCTCGTCCGGACCATAACCGAATTTATGAAATTGACCAAGCGTCAGGATGAAAACCGTTAAGAGACAAATCATATGAAAAGTACGTTAGGATTTTATGGTGGGGTAGGGAGTGTCACGGGGGCGAACTTTATGCTCGATACCGGTAACGCAGCCTTCTTGGTGGACTGTGGACTCGTTCAAGGAGACCGGTTTGCGGCGGAGCAAAACGCGGTACCGTTTGTGTATAATCCGACTGATGTTGATGTGCTCCTCGTAACCCATGCACACGCCGACCACATTGGCCGTATCCCGAAGCTCGTCAAAGACGGTTTTGCGGGTGTGATCTACTCAACCCACCCAACCAAAGACCTCGCGAACATTATGTTGCGGGATGCACTGAAGGTTATGGAGTACGAGCACGAGCGCTATGGCTACGAGGTCCTCTATGAAGTGGGTGATATCGACCACGCTCTCTCACTTTGGAAGACGGTCGGGTACGATGAACGCTTTAGTCTTCCGGACGATGTGACCGCCCACTATACAGACGCTGGGCATATCCTTGGCTCTGGTATGGTCCACCTCGAACGTGGTGGCCAAAAGATTGTCTTCACAGGTGACATCGGCAATGTGCCGCAGCCACTCCTCGCACCACCAGTGCCGCCCACCGGCTACGATTACCTCGTCATGGAGAGTGTCTATGGGGACCGGCTCCACGAGCAGGTGAAGGAACGTACCGCACTGTTGCAGCACTACATCGAAGAGACGAGACAAAAGGGCGGGACACTCATTATCCCGGCCTTCTCCCTTGAGCGGACCCAGGGCATGCTCCTTGAGATTAATAACCTTGTCGAAAGTGGTGCCATGAAGCCGCTGCCAGTTTTCCTCGATTCGCCGCTAGCTATTAGTGTGACCGATATTTACCGTCGGTACCGTGAGTATCTCTCGCCAGAGATCCAGGCGCAGATCAAAGCGGGGGATGATATCTTTGATTTTTCAGGCCTGTCGTTTACGCGAACGGTCAAAGAATCGCATGAGATTGATGAGGAGAAAGGGGCGAAGATTATCATCGCTGGCTCTGGTATGAGTCATGGTGGGCGTATCCAGCGTCACGAGCAAAACTACCTCGATGACCCGAAGACCACCGTGCTCCTCGTTGGCTATCAGGCTGCCGGGAGCCTCGGCCGTATCCTCCAGGATGGTGCGAAGAAGGTGACTATCGACGGTAAGCCGGTGAAGGTCCGGGCGAGCATCGCTCGTATCGCCGGCTTCTCTGGCCACGCCGATCGCGACCAGCTTATTAATCTGGTGGCACAAGGAGCGGAGAAGGCTGAAGACATCAAAGGTATCTACGTGGTGATGGGGGAGGAAAGGTCATCGCTTTTCCTCACACAGCGCCTCCGTGACTACCTCGGGGTAAATGCCAAAGCGCCGAATGCTAATGAAGAAATTGAAATCCAATTCTAAGCAGTCTCATAATTGGCCGATTTCTTTGTCAGACAGCATATTTGCTCAGTCAATGTACCTCTAAGTACGTCTCCCTCACAACTATTTGTCTTTCCCCTACTCGACTCAATTCTGAAACTGCTTTTGATTTCTTGGTCTCGTCTAATTGAAATAGACAAAAGACCGGCACCCAAGGGCGCCGGTCTTTTGTATGGAGTAGGAGCTACTTGGTAGCTACTTCGACTACTCGCTTGAACGCTTCTGGGCGATCTTTTGCGAGTGTCGCGAGGACCTTACGGTCGAGTTTGATCCCCTTTGTATCGAGCGTATGGATGAACAAACTGTACTTGAAACCAAGGGCTTGAAGTGCAGCGTTGATGCGGACAGTCCAGAGACGACGGAAGTCGTTCTTCTTGTCTTTGCGGTGCGCAAAGGCATGGAGCTGGGCGTGGTAGATTGCTTCTTTGGCGACGCGCTTCTTCTTTGAACGCTGAAGTCGGTAACCCTTTACTTCAGCGAGGATGTTGCGGCGACGCTTTTGGGCCATGAGGCCTCCCTTTACACGTGACATATGAAGGTTTATTTAGCGGCAGAGCCGTTAGTTTCTGCTAATGGCTTCGCACCCAACCCTGGAAGGAAGCGGCGACTCAAACGCTTACTGAAGTTCAAGAGCTGAGTTCGCTTGCGGCGAAGGCGCTGCTGACCAGTCTGGCGAGCGTTGAAGTGGTTCTGACCAATTTTGCGTGCCACCACCTTTCCATTTTTGGTGACTTTGACGCGCTTGGTGAAAGATTTGTTGGTTTTCATACCAGTGCAGTTAGATGGGTAAGTAAAGTTGGCTGGGCGAGTGCTTACAAAACGGAAATTTGAAGCGTTTTGATAATCACAAACCTCAACAGTATTGATCGGGTTGCCAAAAGGGGATCTGGCAAGGTGGCAGAAATATACCGTATTTTACTCAAATAATCAAGTTCAGTCCGTTAGAAATCAAAAAAGCGCTACTAATACCAAATGAGCCGTGGGCAGGTAGGTTTTTAGAAATCAACCACCTCTTCGGTGGTTGATTTCTAACGGACTAAATGAGCCCACTTTCAAGGAGTGAATCGAGGTCTTTTTTCTTGTTCTTCTGCGGAGCAGCTGGAGCCTTTTTCTCCTCAACCACTGGTTTGGCCGCATCCTTGAGCTTTTGGACCTTGGTACCCGGCATACGTTCGAGGGTGGTGGTGTACCCTTTTGGACTCTTTTTCATCTCGTCGGCAATTTTGTATTCGGTCGGGATGATCTTGAGGAAGCGATCAAGTCGCTCCTTGAGGAAGGCTGGCTCCATGAACTTGTAGCGACCCCAGAGGAAGAGGTCGACCTTAACCCGGTGACCTTCTTCAAGCCACTCCGCGACGCGACTAGCTTTGAGGAGCTGGTCGTTTTCACCAGTACCGATTTTTACCTGGACACTCTTCGTCTCAGTGACGTGTGACTTGGCCCGCATCTCACTTTCTTTTTGACCGGTGTCGTAGCGATACTTACCATAGTCGATGATTTTGGCCACTGGCGGCTTGGCGTTCGGACTAATCTCGATGAGGTCGAGGTTGAGCTCGTCAGCCTTCGCGAGCGCATCTGCGAGCGATAGGAGACCAAAGTTTTCGCCCTCGGGACCAACCACGCGTAACTCTTTAGCCTTGATGGCATGATTAATACGAGTCTTTACTTTTGGGGTGTACGCGTCCTTTGATTGGTTTTGCAAATTGAGGGGGCTTAAGAATTAAACAACTTCAGGGTAGGAGTGGAGTGACTACCAATTCGTAGCGCAAATATACCCCGCCCTACACAAATATGCAACATCATTCCGGTTTTGCAACTAGGTGTGGAAGCCTATGAATCAAGGTTATTTTCTGTATCAAAAAGGGTCGGGGTGACCACTGAAACTGGTTTTTACAGTACAGAGGGAATTGTAGCTTGCACATTTTATACCACTTGTTACTATCAAGTTATATGAAGACACAACCAATGACTCAGTTCGTGCTCGTGCTCGTCCTTCTGCTCGCTATCAAGCGAGGTCGGTTGTGTACTGCACGGATATCCTAAAGACTCTCTGTAGCCCAAAACCCGCCTCGCATTTGCGAGGCGGGTTTTGTTCTTTAAGAGGAAACTAGAAGAGAGAAAGGAAACGTCATGACCAAAGAAGCTATCCGACCACATTTTTTGCCACCACCGTATCGTGGTCGCAAGAGTGATCGGTGGTTGCAGATACAGCACTACCATATCGCCTGGTGTGTCGACCCGCATCAGCCGTACTACCAAGACTGGTGTCTCGTGCAGATCTACTGGACGCCTGCCAACGATGATGGGTCTCTGGTTGCGGTTGGTCATGTGGCCTATCGCCGTTCCCTGACTCCGAAGGAAGTGCGCCAGCTCACGAGTCGTCGTTTGTTTTGGGGTTACAAGGTGCCTGATTTGCCTTGGCAGTTTGTGGCAACAAGATACTCACGGTTTGCCCGTGGCGCTATCATCCCACCCTCAGCTGTCAGAACGACCCATGTGGGGGTGTAACATGCTCGCACCACTTAGCAAAGCGCCGAACCAAGATAGGTTCGGCGCTTTTTCTATAAAAAGGAAAAGCGCGCCACGGGGGACGCCTTTTTCATGTGATTATCTTTTTGTTTGAAATTAAAAAAAACGGCCGAGGGGAACCCTCGGCCGTGCTCGTCAGAGCGATTGTGTGATGTATCAGTCGCCGATCACGTCCTTGATGCGCGCTTTGCAGCCGGTGCAGTTGCCACCTCCGTGACAATGGAGGTGACCCTCACGAATCAGTTGGTCGATCAGCTGTTCGCGGTTCAGCTCGGTCACTGGCCGCTTTTGCCACCGGTGCCGCATCCACAGAGGGATCGACAGGATCAGACGGACTGCTTCAAAGAACTGGTGCGCCCTCGTTTTGGCCGTGTCGGCCATGGCGGGCTGTGTTGTCATTGTCATGCTATTCCTCTTTCACTGCTTCATGTTTCCGGCTGCATACCTGTGCAGCGGAATGGACGATAGTAACCGTGATGGCTAGGGCTGTCAATTGGGGATAGGGGTACTATGCTACTGTACGCTTGTATACACCACCTATGAAAGAATCAAAGCTTTGTGTCCGTTGTGGCAAACCCTTTACCAACCGGAAGAGTTGGAAGCTGCGTGGTCAGTGGGAGCAGGTCATCTACTGTAGCGAGCGGTGTAAGGCAGGGAAGTAAAACGCGATAACGTCATTCTAGAAGCGTAGACATCAATTGATGGACCTAATCTTGGTAGGGATTGCGTAATCGCTAATGTTTTTGTAGTCTATTCTGGGACAAGAAAAGGGAGGAGTTCTTGAGAAGCATAAATTGGACAAGGGTCGATAAAGTCCGCAAAAGATGGCGAAGTGACCAAGACTATATGCGGCAACCAATAGTGCGACCCAAGCTGGTGCCTACCAGTACCACAGTCCTTTGTCCGCAAGGACAGATGGGTCGCGTGGTTGATCATGAGCACGGACTTAATGTCGTGGTCAACGCTCTTGGTCAGGTCATCGGCAACTTTGCGACCGCCGATCTGAAGCTGTATAAACCGAAGTGAAAAACGCGCTCCCCTGGGGCGCGTTCACTTATATAAAATGATTACTTTTTTGGTTGTCCCGGGATGAAGTAGTTGGTACGGGCCATGTACGCTCGGTAGTCCTCAGGGTATTTTTCAAGAAAGATTTTTTCGAGCATTGGTCCAGTGACACGGGTCACAATGTACCAGATGAGGAGGGGACTGAGTACCGCCCACGCTCCGTACGGGAGCGGGTAGGCCATAGTGGCGAGCCCAATCCAGATCAAGACTTCGCCAAAGTAATTGGGTCGACGGCTGTACCGAAAGAGACTGGTCGTCATAATCGGGGCAGGTTCGGCACCAGCACGCTTGCGGGCGAGGAAGGCATCAAGCTGCCAGTCAGCGGTGGTCTCATACCCGAGTCCACAGAGCATGAGGAGCGCTCCGACGGCCGTCTGCCAGGTACCGTGTGCGTCCCCGGCCGAGAGGGTGACGATAAAGGGGAGTGCAATGATACAGATAATGAGTCCTTGAAATAAGTTGACCTGCAGGTAACTGCGTCTGAGGAAGTACTGTCGGCCTTGTCGCATCCACGTTTGGCGCCAAGCGGCGTAGCGGGCGTCTTCGGGCTTCCCGTGATTTTTGCGCCAGATGCGTACACCCAGACGTACAGCCCAGAGGGTGATAAGGGTCGCAACGAGCAGAGTAAGTGGGTAATAACCATCGGTAATCACTATCGCCGACCAAGCCCCGATAGCAAATAGTGGCCCATACGCTATGTCCATGACACCCATATCCTCTTTGTGTGCCGAGTATAAGAAGATGAGCGTCGACATCGTGAAGATAATCAGTGCAAAAAGAAAGATGTTGATAAGAAGGGTTGTAACCATATGTATCTAGTGTAACAAATGCTAGAATATCTTGACATGCCGCGTGCACGAACAATGACAACTGAAGAAGACACGCTAGCCCCCAAAAAACGCGCGCCCCGCAAGCGAGCAGTGGCTGTTACTGAGGGTGAAATTCCCGCGCCGCGTGCACCTCGAGCGCCACGGAAGCGCGCCGAACCAGTAGAAGTAGTCGCTCCCATTGAAGTCGCTCGTGCCGAACCGACTCGCCGCGCTCCGACGCCAATCAGTGCGCAGCGAAAGGCCGTCTCCCGAGGTCGACGGTCGCTCGTTTGGACGCTTGGTATTGTCCTTCTCCTATGCGGGGCTGGAGTAGGAATTGGTATGAGCGATCGTGGGCAGATTGATGTGGTGGCTGTCGTGAATGAACGTAATGAACGAGTCAATCGTGGGGAAGTCCGTGAGGGAGAAAGTACTATCACGGTCCCTGTTCAAAATGGTGACATCCGTCCGAACGGAGGATTGACGCCAGCGGATGTTCCTGTAACACCACCAGCGACAGAGACTGCGGCGACCACCACCGCAACTTCTACTGAAACGACCGCATCCACAACCGAGCCTGTCACTGAATCAATCACAGAAACTCCGGACGAAACAGCTCCGCCAGTGACATCATAAAAGCGAACCGGTCGAGGTTCGCTTTTTCAAACATTATTTTTGTCGCGCTTCGGTACATTTGTCGCAGCGACATTGTTTGGGCTTGATGTACGTGTTCCAAAATTCCTTGCCGTAGTCGTAGGTAAGCTCCTCGCCAGCGTTGATTCCACGTTTGGCGTAGATATAGATATGTTCTTCTTTGTCGTCAATTTCGGGATAGCAGTTCGGACGGCAGGAGTGGTTGATATAACGTGCGGTATTTTCACGACCGCGACCGTCGACTGTCCAGTTGTCGTTAATCTCAAACAGGTATTGCCCACCTCGTTCATTGGCAACATCGGCGGTGATTTTTTCTCCCGTGTATTCGATTACCAGTTCACCTTTGGCAATAGCGATAGTGGTAAAAAGCCCCAGTCCGTGAGTACCACGTTTTACAATTAGACGATCAGTTTTTTTCATAGCGCGGAGAGTATACCACATGATGTTATCTTTGCTCCACTGGTGATTTTGTGAACAGGACTAGTTAAATAGTTGTAGTCGACACTGGTATACTACCTGTGTATGCGCAAAGCTCTTTTGGAATATATCCGCGCCGCAGATTATCTCTCGGCCATTCAAATCTACTTACAAGCCAACTTTCTCCTTGAGGAGCCACTGGCGCCAGAGCATGTGAAGTCTCGTCTCCTTGGTCACTGGGGCACTTGCCCTGGTATCAACTTTACCTACGCGCACCTCAATCGTGCGATTGTGGAGCATAATCTCGATATGCTTTTTGTCCTTGGACCAGGTCATGGTTTTCCAGCCATACAGGCGAACCTCTTCCTTGAAGGCACTCTCAGTCAGTACTACGAAAAACTCCCTCGCACCGAAGCCGGTCTCTCGTTCCTCGCTGGTCAATTTAGTTGGCCGTATGGTTTCCCGAGTCACAGTAACCCGGAAGCGCCGGGAGTGATTCTTGAAGGTGGGGAACTTGGGTATGCGCTCGCCACTGCCTATGGTGCAGTGCTTGATAACCCGACACTCATTGCCGCCTGTTTGATTGGCGATGGCGAATTTGAGACCGGTCCAACCGCCACTGCTTGGCACCTCAATAAGCTGGTTGACCCAGCTACCAATGGCGCAGTTTTGCCAATCCTTCATCTCAATGGTTACAAAATCTCTGGTCCGACCTTCGCCGGTCGCATGAGCGACGAAGAGTTGACAGCGCTCTTTACCGGTTATGGCTACGAACCACATATTGTCGATGCGTACACTGAAGCCGATGTACATACGCGAATGATGGAGGTGCTCGACACCGCTGTCTCAGCGATTCAATTTACGCAGCATATCGCGCGGGAGGGAAATCTCCACAAGCCACCACGTTGGCCAATGATTATCCTCCGTACTCCGAAGGGTTGGCACAGTATTCCAGAGCTTGAGGGTAAGCGCATTGAAGACAATCATACCTCTCATCAGGTGATTGCTGAATTTGCAAAGACGAATGAGACCCATCTCGCAGCCCTTGAAACCTGGCTCCGCTCGTATCATTTTGATGAGCTCTTTAGTGGACAAGGCTTCACGGCTGGTATTGAATCACTTATTCCAACACCGGAGCGTCGTATGGGCAATTCGTCCTACGCCCGGGGTGGTCAACCTCACTACCAGAAGCTGGTGCTTCCGGACACCAGCGCTTACAGTTCAGGGAACACCTGTAACCTTGATGACCCGATCTGTGGGATGGAGAGTAGTATGGAAAAAATTGGTGCCTACCTGCGCGACACCATGACGCTTAATGCCGACAGGCGTAATATCCGCCTTATGTCGCCGGATGAGACCTACTCGAACAAAATCCACGCCGTGTTTGAAACGACGACCCGTGCCTTCCTCTGGCCACTAAAGCCTTGGGATAAAGACATCTCCCGCGATGGACGAGTCCTCGAGATGCTCTCTGAGCATAGTCTCCAGGGACTCCTTCAGGGCTACGTGCTGACTGGTCGTCATGGACTCCTTGTTTCGTACGAAGCGTTTGCGCAGATTGTGGCGAGCATGACGGATCAGTATGCGAAGTTCCTCAAGATTGCGCGCCAGGTTCCGTGGCGTGGCACCATTGCGTCTTTGAACTACATCCTCACCTCCACCGGCTGGCGACAAGAGCACAACGGCTTCTCACACCAGAACCCGGGCTTCATCGACGGGGTGCTGCAGCGTCAGAGCGATTTTACGAACGTCTATTTCCCAGCGGATGCGAATCTTGCACTCGCAGCCTTCGCCCGCATGATGGATAGTGAGCGTGAGATCAATGTGATGGTCTGCGAAAAGCGCCCACTCCCGATTTGGCGCACGGCCATGGAGGCCAAGCGAGATATCGACATGGGTATTGCCATTTGGGACTTTGCCACCGACAGTGACCCGCACATGGTCTATGCCTCGGCCGGTGACTACCCGACCCAAGAGACGCTGGCTGCTATCAGTATTGTCCGTCGCGAAATCCCGGCCTTCCGTATGCGTTACGTGAACATCAATGCGCTCTCTGGCGGTGGGCTTGGTAATTCGAAGCATCTCGTTCTTCGTCACGAATTTGAAGATTACTTTACCGAAGACAAACCGGTCCGTATCAACTTCCACGGCTACCCGCAGACCATTAAGCAGGTGCTCTTTGACTACGGGGGAGATGCCTCACGCTTCACTGTACATGGCTACGAGGAGAGTGGGTCTACGACCACTGCCTTTGACATGATGGTCCGCAACCACGTTGACCGCTACCACCTCGCGATGGAAGCGTTTGCGATTGCCGAAGATGCACGTGTCATCACAGCGCAAGAAGCGAAGCGTCTCCGCGACATCTATCAAGAAAAGCTCGAATCACACCGCGCCTACATTATCGAACATGGAGATGATCCTATCGAGATTACTAACTGGACATGGCATTCACGTTAATTATTAACCCTGGTTCTTCCTCCAAAAAATACACGCTGATTGACGCGGGGAGGACGGTCGCTACCTATCGCTTTGAACGCAATGAACAGCAGTACGAAGTGTGTCGGGAACATAACGGCCAAGGCCAGCTCTGCGCTGGTATCACGGGCACTGAGTATGCGTCTGCCCTCGCGTATGTGCTCACCTCGGCTGTGGCTGAAAAGATTATGCCAAGTGCCGAGACAATTACTCGAGTGGGATTGCGGATTGTGGCACCCGGTACTTATTTCACGACCCATCGCCAGATTGACTCTGAGTATCGAGATCGGCTTCAAGCAGCGCTCGTACTCGCTCCGCTCCATATTCCACACACACTAGCCGAACTCGATGAGATACTCCACTTGCTCCCGACAGCGGTAGTGGTTGGTGTTTCTGATAGCGCTTTCCATAGCACGATACCAGCGTATGCACGTACGTTTGCTATTGAGCAGTCGGATATGCGGACACACGATCTCTATCGCTTTGGGTATCATGGTTTGTCGTACGCATCTATTGCAAAACAACTATCATCACTCCTGCCGCCGACGGCGAGTAGGGTCGTGGTGTGTCATATCGGCAGTGGTATGAGTATGTGTGCACTTCATAATGGGGTGAGTATTGATACAACCATGGGTTTTGCCCCGGGGAGTGGACTCATGATGGGTGCGCGCACGGGGGACCTGGAACCAGCAGTGGTCCTCGAACTCATGCGTATCCATCATATGAAGCCACTTGATATGCATACCTACCTCCAGACACGAGGCGGCTTTGCTGGTCAGACTGGTGAGTCTGATTTCCGCCATTTGCTTTCACGGCTCGAACAAGGAGACGAGGCGGTAACTGCCGCGTTTCAACAATGTGTCTATCGTTTCCAAAAAACCCTTGGTTCGTACCTGGTGGCGCTCGGTGGCCTTGATGCTGTGGTACTCACCGCTACCGCCGCGGAACGCAGTCCTCAGTTGCGTGCACTCCTGCTTGGTGGACTCGAATCAATTGGCATTGATCTTGATGAAGATCGTAACGAAATGACTATCGGTCGCGATGGCATTATTTCGAGTCAGGGTTCGGCGGTTTTAACGGCGGTTATCCGAACGAACGAATCAGCCGAACTCCTTGCAGTTACTGACTCATTTCAGGTTGCCTAGAAGTTACTCATGAGGGTGCTCATGTCTCCTAAAGACACTCGACTATCGCCGTTGAGGTCGCCTCGGAGGTCTCCGGTGGCGAGGTATCCGAGCATGATGCTGGCATCTTTGAGTGAGACGGCACCGTCGCCATTTAGGTCACTTGAAAGATTTTCTGAGCGTACTATCACAATTGACTTTTCTTCATGACTTGGAGTGCGAGGGACAATGGTCAAAATACTGTCGATTTCAGTGTCGGTGGTAAGGGGAGTGCCGTACCCATCATGTTCGAGGATCTGAATCTCTTGCACTGACACCGCTGCTTTGCCCGGCGTTCGCGCCTTGAAGGTGATGGTGAGGAGTATTCCTTGCCCAACAAAGCCACCAGGCTTCGTGGTACCGCCGCCAAAGGAGATGGTGCCGGAACCCTTTTCGTACCAGGGGGCTTTCGCCCAGAGGTCAGCGATGGAGGTATTGTAGTCAATTTTTTCGACCGCGAGAACTGACTCATCAAATATGAGCGTGCCACCAAAAGCGTTTACACTCGTGTCGGCCGTGACGAGTAGGTCAAAGGTAACGGTATTTTCGGTGCTGACTACGGCGGCACTTGGGCTAAGGGAAAAGTTGCCAACCGCCGCTGTCTGCGTGTCTTGAAAAAAGAAGAGACTCACACTCGCAATCATGCCAAGAATGGCGCTCGCTGCGAGCGTGGCCGGAATGATGTTGCCGCGATGGTTTTTCATCTCTCTATTATGACATAATAGAGCATACGTCTATGGATACAGGTCTCATAATGCAACTCGTTACAACCCTCATTGGTCTTATGGCGGCGCTGTTTGGTATAGCCGGAGCGACACCGGCCCCAACTGAGACGACAACTACGGCCATCGTGGTGTCAGTGATTGATGGAGATACGATTGTGGTGAACATTGACGGTCGCCAAGAGACGGTTCGGTACATTGGCATCGATACTCCCGAACCCCGTCGTGAGGGTACTCCTGAGTGTGGCAGCCACGAAGCAACTGCATTTAATCGAGAGCTGGTTGCAGGTCAGACCGTGCGCCTCGTCGCTGATACCGAAGATCACGACCACTATGACCGCCTCTTACGCTACGTCTACGTGGGTGAGGGAACTGCTGAAGTATTCGTAAACGAAGCCATCATCACAGCTGGCTTGGCGGTGCCACTCACCATTAAGCCAAACAACACCCGTGCTAGGACTTTTAATGAAGCTGCTCGTGTTGCAGAGGCGGATGACATCGGTAACTGGGCATTGTGCGGAGAATAGGACAGGTTACAATTTAAGGAAGGCTAATTTTTTTAAATGTACATAAAGCAGTGTCGAGAGATGCTGCTTTTGTATTTCTATTTTATAATTATTGTATGAAAACCTATCCATCAGTCGCCGCGTATATGGGAGCGCAGGCCAAAGACGTACAGCCGCAGCTCCGTACCATGTACGACATCGTCCGTGCTGCGGCGCCCAAGGCGACTGAAGAAATCAAATACGGTATGCCGACTCTCGTCGGGAACAAGGACCTCGTCTACTTTGCCGCCATGAAAGGCCACCTCGGCTTTTACCCGACCCCATCGGCTATAGTTGCCTTTGCTACCGAGCTTGCACCATATAGTACGTCCAAAGGCTGCGTCCGCTTTCCATATGACCAACCGCTTCCGAAGACCCTTATCACCAAGATGGTGAAGTTTCGGGTGAAAGAGGACTCGACCAATAACAAATAGCAACCTATTGTTTTGTCGGTCGGCGGGGTATCACCCTTGGGGTGACAGGGGCGTCACTGTCAGTGATTTGGAGGACAGTCGGAGCTGCTTCTGGTGCTGGTTCTACTAACTGAGGGGCGATAATGCCTGCCCGTTCACGCCAGAGTCTGCCCATGTCCTGGCTGCGTTTTTCAAAATCAATCGGCGTGACTTCTACTTTTATTAAACCTCGACTAATGGCTTCTTGTTTTGTTTTTAAATGAAAAAGTTCGTGATAATTTCTCAGTGTCGCCAGCAATACTTCTGGTGTTGATGCGCCAAATTTTGGAGCTGCAAACTTGAATTCACCATCAACTTCTTTCACGAGTAAAAATTTTGGTGTCTCAGACAAACCAAGGATATGCCAGTTTTCGGGGAGCTGCTTACTTTCATCCTCTTCATTTCGGTGCGCATTGTAGTAGGCTACGATTGCATTAAAAGCCATTAGGGTAGTGCCAACTTCAGGTCGATAGTCAGCGGAGTCTGGATTCCCGATAGTTTGATAAGGGAGAAATTTCTTTTGAATAGCCCTCAGGATTTCTTTCTGGCTGACAATCTCTATATTATTTTCTTGTTTTTGAGCACCTTCTGGCATATAGCAATAAGTATAACGACTTAATTCTCCCCTGTAAAACAAAGCGTCCTACCTTTGGGGTAGGACGTCTCTTGATGTGTTCTCAGATACCAGTCCGGTGCTCGAGGATTGCCTCGGCGCGGAGGCCGTGTTCGTTGCGGAACACGCGGCACCGCAGCCAGTCTTGTTCGTGCGGTGTCAGGTGGCCTCCAAGGAGTTCGGTGGCGACGAAAACCCGTTCAGCTGCCTCCGTCTGCACGAAGAAGAAACCCTTCGTCGGTATCTTCGAAATCGTCCCGGTCACCACCCAGGTGGTAGTTTCAGGTGATTTACCCGATTCGCTCGTGTCGGCGCTTTTGGCATTGCAGGCTCTGAGCTTCCGCTGGTATTTTGATATCGGCTTCGGCCCCGTCCTTTCTACATGCCCCATGACATCCTCCTTGATGCTGGCATTACACTAGTGGAGAAATGTACTGCAGATAGTGAGTTCTGTAAATAGCCTTAGAAACTCTTGCCGTCGACGTGGTTAATCTTGAGTGCCTCGAGATTAACATCATCAAGACAGCGGACATTAATCGCCATCATGACATTACCTTCGCCATCGCTCCCTCTGCCATAGGATGCCGTCCCACAGGTCTTACAAAAGATATGATCAATCTTGTTCTTATTAAAGTGATACAAGGTTACTTCGTCTGCACCTGAAAGAAGACGAAACGAGGTCGACGGCACAAAGGTAAGGAGCCAGCCGCGCTTGCTACAGATAGAGCAGTTACAGGCCATCGCTTCGGTTAATTCCTCCATATCTACTTCGTAGCGCACTTTCCCACAGTGGCAGCCTCCGGTGTATGTTTTCATGGTAATTAGTATACCAAAAGTATTGTCCTTGTAATAATTCCTGGCAGGAACGGCTCTATAGTCAGACAAGAGGGTAGTGTTGTGGTGGGGAGATACCAGTCACAGCAAACAGCGCTTAATTAATTTATATACCTATGGACAAAACCCTATTGGCCGTCATTGTGGCAATCGTTGTGGTAATTACCGGCTTTATTATTTATGACGGTATGTATGACGATACCGCCAAGGTGAGTACCACCCCGACCTCAACACCCGTGGCCAACACTAGTTCAACCACTGCCGAAATCGAAGCCAAGCGGCAGCGAGACCGCGACGAGCAGATTATGCGAGACGAAAAAGAAGCGCAGACCGTCGCCTTTAAGATTGATGTGGCGAAGCTTCCGACTGCCCAGCAGCTTGCGCTGAAAACAGTTGGTGTCAGCAGTTCTTCCATCGATATCACCAATGCGATGGTGGCCTGTGCCCGTTTCCAAATCCGGGGCCAGGCAGAATCACCAATTTCAAAGTTGAGACCACGGTTCGTATCATTGGCGAGGTAGTGCTAGTCGATGGTGCCGCCACACCGGGCGACTGCGATCTGGGGAAACATATTGAAGCCCTCTTGTTAGAAGAACGTGAAGATCTGGGTACGATGCCATTACTATGCTATATCAATATGAAAAACACAAGAAAACACCCCGCCGTTATTTATGAGGTGATAGGTGCCTCACTTGTTCGCAAGCTCACATCGTTCCGGCAGTTCAATTCTCCCGCAAGCAATGCAGATTGCTTGCTCCATCTCCACAAATAAAAATAGCTCGCCGAAGCGAGCGTATTTTTATAAAGGTGGATCAGTTTTCTTCGAGTTAAATGCAGTCTAATTGAAATGGAATGCGCAAATTTCTTGAAGGTAATGGATTTGTGGTGAAATAGAAAAGCCGCCCTGTTTCCAGGGCAGCCAAGTGGCGCAGGTTCACGCCTTCAGTTTTTCGCCATGCCGCGAGACAACCTCAACGATCTGGTCGTGGAAGTCAACGTCGGCTACGATGTTGAACGAGAGGAACGTATAGCCTCGCTTAATCCACTCCTTGATCATCTCAGGGTCTTGAAGTTCGTCGAGTCCTTCGACGTCTTTCATTTTTGCGTTGTTTCCCTCTCCGAGCTCGACGCAAATGCGACCCCTCTTGCCGTTGCTGCGTATTTCGATAATCAGCAGAGAGGTCGTGACGACGCAGTCGGGGTGGTAGGTGATTTTCGACGCGAGGTCAAAACGTGTGTTGAGGATGACTTCCTTCTCCTTAGCCAAAACACGGAGCCTCTCAGCCTGAGTATCAAGGTAGTCGCCGATCTTGCTCTCGTAGGCGGTGATGAGTGCGCCTGTGTCGAGTTCGCCTTCGTGATCTTCCGGTGCAGCGAGCAAAACTGTTTCACCAGCCGCAAGACGAAGTACCTGATCACTTATCTCGCCGAATGCTTCGGCTTTGACAGCGTTGATGTCGGCAGCGGTCTGCTCCATGTAGGTTAGCTTGGGTGTGGTCGCATGGTTGTGATTGCCCATGCTATCCCACACAAAACCTTCCTTGAGGGTGAGATACAGTTCTCGAACTTCAAGCTGCTCGAGGTATGCTTGCTTCATTTCCTCGGGAACACCGGCTTCCGACTCATCCATTTTGCGGAACATTTCGTATGTTGCCGGGCTGTAGTTGGAGAATTGAAGAGCAAGCTTTTCAGCTTCTGCTTCAAATTCTTCAGGATCTGCATTAGTGCCGGCGACGAGTCGTCCGAAAGCAAACCCCGAGGCCCCCAAATCAACGATGGCGGTACCGTCCTTGCTGATCGGCTTCTTCCAGCCTGCCAATTTCTCATCATACGCTTTGCGTTTTTCAGAGCCTGACAGCGCATCGTTCGCTTCGTTCAACAGCTCGGTCATGCGTTTCGCCCGCCCAAGAAGTTCGGGTGCCAGACCGTGAAGACGGTCGGGGTGCCACTGTCGTTATCCAATCAATAGCTTGTGAACACCCTCTAATAATTGAACCGGTTTCATCA
>ERZ724508.1168-NODE-1168-length-16356-cov-11.670082_pt1 | contig 16356 bp, 13 predicted proteins | sample MGYA00376041_ERZ724508 | MGnify/ENA primary metagenome ERZ724508 (study PRJEB28724, sample SAMN07190887) | wastewater metagenome | isolation source: effluent of sewage treatment plant in Hong Hong | place: USA: Christiansburg, Virginia | collected 2016-03-01 ...
CTCAGTTCATGGCATACCTTGAGAATCCAAGGTTTGAGAGGAGTATTGAGATTGCAGGGATAATGAATGGAGGATGATTTGATGGTATTATATCGAGAGCTTACGCTCTTGACATAAGTGGTACTGATCTCTCTAAGAGATATCCTTATGTTGCATGAGATAGACTTTGAATATTCTTAAGGAAAGATAATAATAATCCAATGCAATCATGAGTAAGTGGAACAGGAAGTCAGGATATCAGTGTTCTCGATAACAGCACACTTCGCATACTCGTATCTGAAGATACCTATCTCTGAATTATATCAACCGGGGCTCTTGTATCTCTCAAAAATGGGAGTTTTGGTAGTGATGTATTGATGACGATGAATAGTATTAATGGTGGCAGTTCTAATGGAAGTAACGGGAGTGCTCCATGAATACCAATAAATATTCAGGCAATTGCATGAAGTGGTGAGATATCTTTAGTATGGGATGATATTCCATCAGCTACTAGTTATACAATTGCATGGTCAACAAGTATATCTTGATCATATACTGAAATATCAGGTATTGTTAACGCTAACTATTTACACACATGAGTTACTAATGATACGAATATCTTTTATAAAATACGTGCAAGCAATAATTATTGAACAAGTTTATATTCGTCGATACTACAAACTTATGCTTTTATCCCATGTATCGATGATTTGTCAAACGTAGACATTACCCAACTTAATAGTCTTTTTAGTGTTTCATACAATCGTGAAACTTGGTGTTCACAAACAAATATTGATATATCAAATAAATCTTTAACGATTTTCCCGAATGCTATAACAAAATTGCGCGAATTGCAATACCTCACAGGTGGCGCTAATAGTTTTGTAGATCTCCCAATTTCATTTGGAAATCTTCGTAAACTAAAAAGTGTGGATTTACAACGATCATGAGCACCTATAGCTTTCAATAATCTTCCTGATTCGTTCGGAAATCTTCAAGAGTTAGAATATCTCAATCTTATTGGTTATCCATTAAATACACTTCCTGAATCTTTTTCACACCTTGCAAACCTTAAAGATATACGAATCACTGATACACGCTTTATTCAATTTCCAGAAGTCATAACTGCACTTCAACAATTAGAACGATTATCTATTTGATGACCTTACGGGGGATGATACATTAGCTCTATACCAGAATCAATATGAAATCTTCATACGCTTAAGTATCTTGAGATCGTATTTTGAGATTTTACAACTTTGCCAAGTACTTTTGGAAATCTTAATAATCTTGAGTATTTAAACCTCAATTGACATCATATGAGTGCAGCTCCATCTACACAACTTCTTAGTCTTATAAAGCTCAATTATTTGAATTTATCATGATATCTGTGACAATACCCATCACAACTGTTTACTTCTTATACATGGTCATCTCCATCAGCATGGAATGACTACGGTGCAAATTTACGAATACGATCACTTGGTGATAATACTACCACTATTCAAATAACGAGAATTAATCCATAAGCTATGCTTACACTCTGAATCGATCCTGGGACTACAACACTTGGGTATGCAATTGTTGAAATTATCGCAGGAAAGGTATCTCTCATTGATTATGGCGTAGTCGCTACTCCCCCAAAGATGAATGCCGGTGAGAAACTACGAGAAATTCGTGATGATCTCGAGAGTATTCTCCAAAAATATCCGACTATTGAGAGAGCTGGTATTGAGAAACTCTACTTTGGAAGTAATATTACGACTGGCATCGCCGTTGCTGAGTGTCGCTGAGTTGTTATTGAGCTTCTCACGAGAAATAAGATTATTCGCTCTGAATTTACACCACTTCAAGTAAAGAAATGAATCTGCGGGAATGGGAGAGCAACCAAGCAACAAGTTCAGTCTGCTATACAATCACTTTTCAAGCTTGCAAAGCCTCCAAAGCCTGATGATGCTGCTGATGCTATAGCTATAGCATATCTGAGTTCGATACAACAATACTAGATGTCAACACTGATACTTTTGACTTCCTCACGACTTTGCCTACAACATATCGGTTTTTATCAAAAGTATGACCGATTTTTATTTACAGACATTTTCATGTCTTGCTCTTCTCTCACTCTCTATGGGTATCTATCTTCTTGCAAAGAAGACACGAATACCTTTTACAGTACTTCTTGTTGCATTTGGACTCGTTCTTGGTTGGATCATAAGCCATGAGCCAAGATTCTCATTTCTCTTATCATTTGAGCTTGGGCCAGAAATGCTTTTTTATGTATTCCTGCCAATTCTCCTCTTCGAGAGTGGATATAATATGAGAATAAAAGATCTTATGGCGAATAAATGGTCTATAGGCCTTCTTGCTATTGTATCACTCATTATTTCAGCTCTCATTACGAGTGCTATCATGTATGTAGTTTTAACCTATATTTTTGATATACAGATACCATTTATTATTTATTTTCTCTTTGGCGCCCTCATATCTGCAACCGATCCTGTCGCTGTACTTGCGCTCTTCAAGGAATGTAACGCACCCAAAAGACTCACCCTCATTTTTGAAGGAGAAAGCCTCTTCAACGATGGGACAGCACTTGCATTCTTTCTTGTTATCCTTGGAGTAGTCATGGAAATGAGCGGATATCAAGGATCTCACGGTGCTAATTTACTCGATCACCTCTTTGCGAGTCATCATGGAGGGATATGGATAGTATTCAAAGGAATTCTATCATTCCTCTCTATGCTCTTGCTTGGTGGATTATTTGGTGCAATAATTGGACTTCTTGCTTCCAAATTTGTAAAAAAGATTAAATGAGCACCCCTTGTAGAGATCACTATATCCATACTCCTTGCTCATATCACTTTTCTCCTTGCCGAGGGGATTTCCCATTTTGTTGTACCGCTTTCATGAGTAATTGCTACAACTATTGCAGCTGTTGTTTTTGGGTCTATAGGACGCAAACATTTGTCACCAGAAATTGAATCAACTATGCATAGTATTTGGGATTATATGGCTTTTGTTACCAATGCTATCATTTTCTTGCTCCTCGGTATTATGATTATTAAGCTCTGAGTTCATTGGAATTATCTCATCATTCCTGTAGCTATGTCAATTGTTGCTGTCATGGTAGCAAGAGCGCTAAGTGTATATAGTGTTATTACCCCATTTAATGTACTCAAGATGGAAGAGGAAATTCCAAAAAGCTGGCAACATCTTCTCTCTTGGTGAAGCCTTCGTGGGGCTCTTGCTATCATTATGGCGCTTCTTATTCCTGCTGATCTGAGCTTCCCCGGTTGGCAATTTCCACTCAGTGTTCAAGAGTTTATTCTTGGACTCACCGTTGGTTGTGTTGTCTTCACCCTCTTTATCAAAGCACTCACAATAACACCACTTATGAAGAAACTTCATATCAAGTAGTGAAAGAGAAAAAGGCAATCAACTTGCCTTTTTCTCTTTGCAATCTATAATTCCAACACTTTGTACTCATTCGTATCTTTTTTTCTATGAAATCACTCACCGGAAGGCTTATTTTTATTGGAGTTGTCTCAGTTGTATCACTCTTTTTTGTCATTCCATGGTCACATTTTGGGATCACGCTTCCTGAAGGCATACCTCATGGGGAATATAAACTTGGACTCGATCTCAATGGATGAGTAGAGCTTGATTATCGTATAGACATGGAGGAGAAGCTCAAGCAAGATCCAAAACTCAACACAAATGAAGTATCGGATGGTCTCAAGAAAATCATTGAGAAGCGTGTGAATAGTCTCGGAACCACTGAGCCAACTATTACCAGCGCGCAATATGGTTGAGAGAGTCACATTATTGTGCAAATTCCAACTGTAGCACAAGATAGTAGCGTCTCGGAAGCGGAACAAAAAAAGAAAAATGATGAATATATCCGACAAGCAAAAGAGACCATTGGAAAAGTAGTGACTCTCGAATTCAAAGAGAAAAAGACTACTATTACTGATCAAGACCGAATAGAGCGAAAGGCAATTGCACAAGAAATCAGAGAAAAAGCACTCTCAGGAACTTCTTTCAAGGATCTCGGTGATAAGTATTCAACAACCCATGAGAATATCATCTTTGAGAATGGAACAGGAACTCTCGAAGATTTACCAGAATATGTACGCTATAATGGTATTGAATTACTCAGTGGATCCAGCCTGAGTAATGTTGTAACAACCAAATTTCAGAAAACTGTTTCTCTCTCTGGTAATACTGCGCCAACTGGATACAGCGTTATCAAATGGAATAATGTTTCATCAGTAAAGATCGAAGGTAATGATAATAAAATATATGATTATAGCGTCATTTGGGTGAACGAAGAACCAAGTCAATGGCAGGTAGCAAAGACCGCAAGTGGTGCCATTCTCAATGATCAATACCTTCAGAATGCACAGATGGTATTCAACCAACAATCTCAACCAGAGATACAACTTATCTTCAACGATGAAGGTAAGAAAATATTTAGCGATCTCACTGAGCGTCTTCTTGGGCAACAGCTTGCTATCTTTGTCTGAGGACAGCTCATCACCGCTCCAACCATTCAAGCACGAATAACTGATGGCTCTGCAGTTATTACTGGATCTTATACTATAGAGGAGGCACGCAGAACTGCACAAGATATCAAGACCGGTATTGTTCCGGCACCAATTTACCTCTCAAGTGAGCGAACGATTGATGCAAAGATTGGACGAGATGCACTTCATGTAATCATTGTAGCTGGAGCAATCGGCCTTGCTGCGATCATTGTCTTTCTCGCCATGATCTACCGAGTATCGGGACTCATTGCTGGTGTTGCACTGGTTATCTATGCTCTCATACTCATTGCAATCGTCAAGTCATTCGGAATTGTTCTTACGCTCGCTTCCATTGCAGGTATGATCCTCTCTATTGGACTTGCTATCGATGCAAATATTTTGATATTCGAGAGAATGAAAGAAGCTCTTCGCGAAAAGCACAATCTCATCGAGGCAACCATTCTTGGATTTGAGAAATCATGGAGTGCTATATGGGATTCTCATGTAACTTCACTTACATCTGCAGTTATTCTCTTCGTATTTGGCGTAAACTTGATCAAATGATTCGGTCTTATGCTCGGTATTGGTATCGTACTCTCACTCTTCACAGCAATGTGGATATCGAGAATACTCCTACTCGCATCGACAAAATATTTTGTAAAGCGAGAAACATTATTTCTTGGCAAAATCCAAAAATAAGAATAAAATCCCATCAATAATTATTGATGGGATTTTATGAAAGTTGGATTTTTCGATTCAGGCTCTGGTGCACATCATGTAGAACAGAGTTTTTTAATATCGAATCCGGGCATCGAGACTTTGGTCTATGCTGATTATAAAAACTGCCCCTATGGGGATCGTGAACATGAAGAAATTGTCGATCTCACAACACAATGAGTAAATCATCTCTTTCAAGAATGATGTGACGTCGTGATACTCGCCTGCAACACTGCTAGCGTCCATGCATTGAGGCATCTGCAAAATACACTACCAAGACATCAAAGAATACTCTGAGTTACCTATCCAGCGTGCGAGGCAATACGGGATGGAAATTTTCAGAATGTTGTAGTATTCTCAACCGATGCTACTAGAAAATCATGAGTATATATAACCTATATTCATCTCATTGCTGGTGATCATATATCAGTCACCAATATATCCATCCCATGACTCGTTCAGGCAATTGAGGAGAATAATATTCTCACACAAAGAGACCTCATTCGAGCAGGATTTTCTCACATACCTAATGACACTCAAATTGATGCTCTTATTCTTGGATGTACACACTATCCTATTATTGCTGACATATTTCAAGAAGTGCAAAATACTTTCACCTACTTGAAAAATGCGACCCTTATCGATCCTGGTTTAGAAGCTGGAAAACGTTTTATTTCTTGGCGGAAGCATCATTATCTCAAGGATTATTAAGTCAAGGATTAAGATGAAATGCCTTGATAATTTCTTCCCACTTTTTTCATTTTCGGATATTGCCATATTGATCAAATATATGTTGGGTCTTTGGTATAAGAGTTGCATACGTCTTCTGGAGAGATTCCTTTTTTGCTCCAAAGACTGACATTTTTTTCAAATTTGCACTTTGACGAATAGAGCTACCATTTGCACGTATTTCATCGAGTCGATATTCATATTCGTTCACACTTAAAAGAATCCCCTCTTTGTTACCATCGCCATATGTGTAGGCAGAGATATATCATTTACAGAGAAGATACTTGAGAAAATCTTCTGCTTCCATTCATGAAGATGCAATTCCATCCCTATGAAGTGCATTCGACTGACATATATTATAAAAATATTGCACTGAGAATATGCGATTCTGACGACTCAAAAGTGTCATAAATTTTTTTGCATTGTAGCATGCTCAAGATGCAGGTCATCGAAGGTCGCTTTTCATAGATCTCGTCATCATTTGTATTTCAGTGCGCACTTGAGAGTAGCCATTTTCTTGTGATCCATTGATAATCACAGGATTGCCCGTAATACTCGCATCATTGTATTCGCTATCAGTCTTGCCAGTACAATCTCGGATAGAACGAGTCTTGAGTTCAAGATGTGGAAATATCATGTTTAATTTTTGAACAAGCTCATTATGTATAGCAGGATTCGATGGGGTTCCCTTGAATTTATAAATCAAGGAGTTTTTTTCGATAAATCACACTAAGGCAAGCACAAGCTGATTGTATGCTTGCTGAGCAAAATCATTCGAATCTTTGAGAAGGGTAAATCAACCATCAAACATATCGCCAATACCATAATAACTATCAATAATACACCTCATACCAGAAAGATCTCTCAGAGAGTCGACATAGTTATACTTTGGGTCGCCGAGCATCTTCACCAGAATTGAGGCAAGATCTTTGATTCGTGAACTGATTTCAAAATGTATATCAATTTGAATTTGGTTTGATCACTCGCCGACTTTCGTATGAAAAATAAATTTATTTGCATTATTCCGTTGCTGTTCAAAGGATGACTGATGATGAATCCCATGAAATATCTTCAAATAATCAACCAAATATGTCCTGTGTTTGATAGCGATATTCTGGTGATGACGAATAAGAGGAATATCAATCCATGCAATGGTATTCTTTATAAGGTTCGCACGAATCATATCAGTATCTGAGAGTAGCACGTCATGAACATTTTTTCGCTTCCCTACTGGAGTTGCGCTATGGATCCATTCCGCATATTCTTTGATGCTATTAAATCGCCCATTCTTTGGAAAAGAAGGAAAAGTGACTGATATATCCACTCACATAATTGATTCAAACTCTTGAAAAAAATCATTTTGAAACTCTCTAAAATATGCTTCTTTTTTTTCTCTAGATTCTGATGCTTGCTTACGAAAGGCAGCATTCAAAATAGATACAAGATCTTTTTTTTCAAGAGCTAACAAACTATATACATCCATTTCAACAATACTTTGATAATGGAGACTTTTGAGAAATTCATACAGTTCTTGGTATGCTAAAACATTTTTCTCATTATTTTTTTCAGCTAGGATATTTGTATCTTTATGTTTTCCATAAACGATCATTTTAACAGCCCTCATTGGATCATCGAGAAATGGGCGATGATAATAAGAGTAACGATTACCATACTCTTCATCAATTCAAGACTCATCGTACGATGAGCTGAGATAGGGAGTGGTAATGGCTGATATTTCCGACTCAGTATGAATAGTATCTCAGAGTCATAGATAATCACGATAAAAAAGATCAAACGATGATGAGAAAGACTTTGCCTGCTTACGTGATTCTACCAATGAAAAAAGATCATAGTTAGAATGAATGGAAAAAATAGATTTCAACTCTTGATTTATATCCAATGTTGGTCATTTTTTATTTTGCTTGGAACGATCGGTAAGATTTAATAATTCATGCAAAATATGATCTACATTTATAAACTGATATTTGTTATCAATAGAATATTCTCTATCTTCTTTTTTTTGTTTATCTTCGGCTATATTGGTATAAAAAAAATGTCGAAGATAGAGAAAAGTATAGATATCTCTGTAACGTTTATCAATTCGTTCTCGTTCTTTATACGGCTGTAGAGATGATTCTAGTCGATGAAGTTCATCAAAAAATTTCTTCCTGCTCAAACCACTTTCATCATCAAAATTTTCAAACTTTTCTTTGTAGCAATGAATGGGAATTACTCTCATTGACTCACGAATGCTCTCGATAAATTCCTCATTTGCTTGTTCGATATGAAAAAATGATTCCTCTAAAGAACGATGATTCTTTTCATCTTTTGCCTTCTGAGCTTTTTGTTCCCATTGTTGCCTTTGTTTTGCATACCCGAGAAATTTGACGATAAAATCTTGTGCAAATTGCCGGTTTTTCTCTAGAATAAAGCAGAGTTTTTTGTCCATGATAAATCCACGGAAAAGAGCATTATGATAAGACTCGTTGTCAATATAGAATTGTGAGAGTATATCCATTGTTCGCTTATTCATTTCAGGAGGAAGGGCAAAGGACTCTATAGGTTCTATGCTTGCATGAATCCGACCAAAGATACGATCTATAACACCTTTTGCACCCTCTTGGAGAGATATTAACATTGATGACTTATCTCATGATTGAGAAGGTTTATTTATTCACATATAGTATGCTTATGATTCTTATTTATTGAAAATGACGAGTTGGTGCTTGACTCGAGAAACTCCTGACTCATCTCGCACTCCCTTATCAGATCTGTGATGATATTGATCGACCCTCCAGTTATGATACCTATGATATTATCATACCAGCACCGTGAATCCCTTGCACTCATGAAGTCTACTCGACTGGAAAAGTCGTGAGTGAACTCGATTTTTGTAGTCGATACTTTCCAAAAGACACGTATATTATAACCATAAGTGGCACGGATGGCAAATCTACTGTCACTTGGATGATATATAATCTCATTCGGACCATCACAACTCCAGAAAAAGTGCATATTTCTGGAAATTTTGAATACCCACTCTCGGATACACTGACTGACCTATTGAAGCTTCCGCTCGATCAACAAGACAGACATATTATCGTTGTAGAGGTATCGAGTTTTATGGCTTATAGCCTCATGGAATTCTCTCCAGATATGACAATCATCACCAATCTTGAGAGTGATCATCTCAATTGGCATCGCAATCTTGAAGAATATTTTCTCTCAAAAGCCAATCTCATCACACGAGCAAAAGATGGTTCATTCATCACCAATCAAGTACAAACAAAACTTCAAGAAATAGGATACCATTTTCCTGAAAATATCTCTCTCTACGGAGTGGGGGTACAAGAGAGCTATCCTACTATCAGCATCGATACAGAACGCTCGATCGATATACGTGAGACTCACTTTCTCGGTGTGCATAATGCTGTCAATATCGACTGAGCGCTCCATATCATCAAGAGATTCATACAAAATGGAGAAAATAGAGAGAAGATTGTCGCCAAACTCACATCTCTCCCCTGACTCCCCCATCGACTTGAAGTAATCTCCAATGCACATGATCGTATCTGGATCGATGACTCCAAATCCACCTCCTGTCAGAGTCTCAGAGCAGCACTCTCCGGATACTTAGGCAACAAAGTTATACTCATCGCAGGCGGCAGTGACAAATGAGATCCATTCGATACTCTCGAGGTGGCACTCCGAGATAGTGTTGAATATGCTATACTGATCGGAGCAACCAAAGAAATACTTGCAGATAAATGTAGATGGGCGGGCGTTGAATATACGGAATCCTCAAGTATGAACGATGCTGTAGAGCAAGCATACGTACACTCTCATACATGACAGACTATTCTTCTTTCGCCTGGATGTGCAAGCTTCGGGATGTTTCGAGACTATCTCGATCGAGCTGAGCAATTTCGGGAGGCAGTGAAGCTACTAACAGAACAGGAAAAATAGCAAAAATAACCATCGAATTCGATGGTTATTTTTATTTCTTTGTTTTTTGTAACGAGTGATTCTATAAAGATTTTTGGGATAAGCCAGATAGGAAATATTACTTTGATGATTTTAAACTTAAAATATTATGTAGAATATCTTTCAGTAAATTTGGTTTTGGTGCATATGATATACTCATGCTCGTATCTTCTCAAGAGATCGATCCATCAGTCTGAAAATGAACATTTCCAAATCGAAACAAACTTTGGAAAAAACCTGTACTCATAACAGAAATAAGCGTGAGCCTTTTTAACTGAATAACCGTAGATTTTTTTTCAAAAAATCATCGTTGTTCGATAATCTCTAAGGATTGTGGCGTTAATGTACAGTAACTCATGCTATACATTATGACACGATATACTACAAAATATACTCAAAGCAGATAAATGACACATGATAATATATGAAATATAAATGATGGAATACCCAAAAGCCTCTCTGGATGAGGCAAATAAAATTCTAAAAATATGCCAATAAAGAGCATTAAAATTCGAATAACAAATAATATTATCGACAATTTTATAAAAAAATGGAATTTATTACTTAAATTATTTATATGCTCAAGAGAGTAAGCTATGGGTGATTCTGAAAATATAACGCGAATATTCGATACAAAAAAACTTATAGACCATAAAGTGTATATAATGAAAGCTAATCCTATATACGTATAGTATATATTTTGATATACTTGAAATTGAAAATATATGGACCCATTCACCAAAAAAAATCCTAGCAATGATATAATCCAATATCAGAATGCTGGGATTAAATAAAATATATGCCTACGGAATGATACAATATTTTTTTCTCAAAATTGCTGTAAACATTGAATAAATACCTCTTTATGAATTCAAGTGTTAAACGAATGTAATATTTTCATGATATAGTAATTATAAGTTTTTTGAAAAGTAATTCTCTCAATTTATTCATCCTTATAATTATAGGGATAGTTTAATTAAGTTCAATTTTGATTTAACTACAATTTAATACATTCCCTTTGTGTAATAGCACTACACTGTAAACTGAGAAAGATCAATATCATCATTCTCTTTTTTCTGGGCTTTATCGAGTTTTTCAAGTTCTGCGATCATTTCAAGTTGCTTTCGTCCTTCCTCCATGGCTTTCTTTCGCGCTGCAAGTTCAGCCTTCGTGAGGCGACGTGGGGCGAATGTGTGGGCTGAAAATTCTGCCATATTAGTCTTTTTTTCATTTAAGAACAACAAAGAAAGTTGTCACGATAATATAGAGGTCGAATGCAATACTCCAGCGATCAATGTAGTAGAGATCGAGGGCTATCTCTTGAGAGAGTGGGTTCTGATGTCGACCATGTGTTTGTGCCATACCTGTAAGTCCAGGTGAGACTACGAGCACTCGCTTGTACTCTTCATTGTACATATCTACTTCTCGCGGCTGGTGTGGTCGCGGTCAGACAAGAGACATATCACCAATAAGAATATTATAGAGTTGAGGGAGTTCATCAAGTGAAAATTTTTCAATCCACTTTCCCACCCTCATTTTTCGAGGATCATTTTTGATCTTATAGAGTGCATCCTGTCGGATATCGCTTGACTCCTTGAGTTGCTCCTCATAGGCGAGAGCTTCATCATCTTGTGCATGAACACCATACCCATCTTTGATACAGTATTTCCAATACATGTAACGAAATTTATAGAGTGTGAAGAGTTTCCCGTGTTTTCACACACGAATATTCTTGTACACTATTGGACCAGTTGAGTCTTCTATCTTAAGTGCGATCCAGATAAGCAGAAAAAGTGGTGATAACAATAGAAACGCTGGGAGAACAATAGCTATATCCAACAATCTCTTGAGCCCAATATCAGCTGGTGACATCTGTGTCGGTGAAAAACTCAGATATACCTCTCACTGAAAATCAACCATTTTTGCACGCTGAATCCGTCTATCAAGATAGCCTGGTATGAGAAGATATTCTGCGCCGTAGGTATCCATATGATCTAATATTTTTTGACAATGCCTTGACGATAGAACGCTCGATTCAAGGAGATAAACATTTGGCCTATGTTCACAAATAATCCGTAGAAGCTCCTCTTGTGAATATGTTTCATCAGTATTTTTATACGCTACGAAACTATCACCCTTCATATCAACAGTGACCGTCTGTAAATATGAAAGATCTGCATCTTGCTTTCCAAGTAATATTCGTACTCCAATCATAGCAATTCAAAGAAAGAGCCAAGTGTAGAGTATGATCAATCGAGGAATCTCTCCACCAACAATAAAATCATGAAAGAGATAGATGAATGAAAGTGTGAGAAAAAGGGAGAAAAACCAACCACTCATTGCTCGTTTACTTGCCTCTATTGATGTAATTCTGTGTGTTGTATAGGCACCGAATAATGTCATCACAGCGAGAAAAATCACAAGAGATGCTGCGAGGTAGGCAAACAAATGAGCTACATTTGGATCTTGCACTGGTAGCTGCAAAAATGGTATATAGTCTCATCGAAGACGAACTTCATATGCACAATAGAATGCAAGGAGAAAAACACACGTATCAATCAAAGAAAGAGTGAGACTCTCCCTGAGCGGACGATGATGAAGCATAGAAATGATTTACATAAAGATACTCAGGAGCGAAAATTTGCCAAGATGAAAAAAATAGGATAGTATGGTCAAAATCCCTATGCTCACGATCATCCTTATTTTTCTCGCCCTCATTTGTTGCCTTTCTCTGATAAGTCATATCTTTTTTAGAATACGAGAGCGGACTATGGAGCAACTCGATATTCGTTTTCTTTCTGCCTATATTGAAAAGATTGACACTCTTCCTGCGATTATTGAATCTCTTGAAAATGCTTGAGTAAGCCATGAAGATCTTACGGAAATGAGGGTTTTTCATCGGAATGCTATTATTTTCTCCCGGTCTTCAACCTACCTCATACTCAAACAAAATGAAGAAGTAACTCGTACCCTCAAGATTCTCATGCGCATATCACTCCCTTATGCAATGCTTCAGCAGTCTTGAGCGTTTATTCATGCTCGAGAGATATTCACAAAAAATGAATCATATATCAATCGACTCAAAGAAGAGATGAATAATGCGATAGAAAAATATGAGTTTGCAAGAAAACTACAGAATGCTACTCCACTCGGATTCCTTTCTCTCTGAGAAAGACGACATGTTATTAGTCGATAGGTATATGAAAAATTATCAAATTTCACCACTCGTTCTCGCAGCACGATCATATGTTAGCAACTTACTTGAGAGCGTTAACGATCATCCATATCATAATATTGATCACACACTTAGTGTATATCTACGGACAAAGTACCTATGTGAATGTGAGGGAATAACATGAGATGAGAAAGAGGATATACTCATTGCAGCACTCTTTCATGATACAGGATTTACGGAAGTGTATAAAAAAAATGAATCAACAGGCGCTCAAATTGCACGCTCTTGGCTTCATGGTAGGTACCACAATGAAGAGCGAATAAAGCGAGTTGAGAGAATTATTATGGCAACAACTTTTCCTGATAGTTCAGACTGACTCTTTCATACACCTATCGATATTCTTGAAGAGATTATTCAAGATGCTGATATGGATAATCTTGGGTGTAAAAATTCATTTACATTATCAGCAGCGATTTATGATGAAATACACACATTTGGATATTCAAAATTAAGTTTTTTTGAATATCTGAAGCTCGATCGCGAGATATTCACACAATTTCATTTTCACACTCGAACAGCTAAAAGTGAACGTAACTTTCAGAAGAATCAGAATCTCAATATGCTCGAAGAGGTCATCCTTAGAGAAGAAGAGATGAGAACGATAACTACGAGAGAAACTATTCTCTATAGTCTGCAAGTCTAGAATTTATAATCCCTCACTATGGTGAGGGATTATAAATTCTAGACTATTATGCGAGCTTTGATTTGAGCTCCTTGAGACCAAGACGAGTGTATTCTTCGTAATCAAAAATTTCTTCCTTCTTAAACCAGTGTGTAATTTCTTGATTTGCTTCCTCGAGATTTCCGCTTGCGTGAACAAGATTAGGAATACCAAGGTCATATTCATCCGCAAAACCATAGCTCATATGTGCATAGTCTCCACGAATAGTTCCTGGGGGTGCGCTACGAGGCTCAGTAGGTCAAACAAGCTTACGAACTACCTCGCATGCTTCATCACCCTCAAGAACCAAGGCAAAGACTGGACCAGAAATCATTGAATCAAGAGTAATTTCAAATGCTTTCTCTCCACGACGAGTGAGGAGTTGACCGATTGTCTCATAATGATGATGGAAGAAGTCCTTTGAAGGAGTTACTACCTTTGAAGCACAAATCTTGAGACCAACTCGTTCAAATCGAGTAACAATCTCACCGCATAAACCACGACGAACTGCATCAGGTTTAAGAACTACGAGTGTTTTTTGAAGTGCCATAATCTGAAAAAAGAAAAATTAGAACGCTGAGAGTATAAAAAAAAATGTATGAAAAGCAAGTCTCTCCTAATCTCGAGAAGTATTGATACGGTCATCATAGAGCTTTTGAGGATACATACCAAAATAGAGTCTCCGTGAGGTATCGAGAGATGGTAGAACCCTATAGCGTGAAATATTGAGTGCTATACCAATAGCCGTCAGTAGTGCCAGAAGAGAAGATCCACCGTGACTAATAAATGGGAGTGTTACTCCTGTAAGAGGAATAACATTGAGATTCACGCCGATATTGGTTGCTGTCTGCAGGAATATCCAGCAAGCTATTCATACAACAGTATAGCGCGCAAAAGGATCTTGTACTTCGCTTGCTATGCGTAGTAATCGATAGGTAATCGCTAAGTATATACCAACTATGACCATAGCCCCGAATAATCACCATTCTTCTACAATGACTGAGAAGATAAAATCTCATTGAACCTCGGGAAGATATCCAAATTTTTGTATGGATTCACCGAAACCAAGTCAACCAAATCATCCAGATCCAATAGCGATCAGTCATTGCTCTGTTTGATAATTGATCGTTGCATTTTGAATAAGATCTTTGCTATCAGCTAAATAATTATCAACTCTTTCATGGATATAGTGGAGTTTACTATTAGTGCTCGATCAGAGAGCGTACACACTAATTACACCAAGAAATCCTATGAGGATCGTCATTCATAGATATCGAATACGTCATCAAGCTATAAAATAGAGACAGAATGCGAGTGGAGCAAATAACAGAATTCATCAAAAATCAGGTTGGAGTGCCAATAATCATAACACCAATCACAAATACACCATATAGGGTATAAACCCCTCGTTTAGATCTCGAATTACCTTTGATCGTACCTTGAAAAAATATGCTGAAAAAAGAATAAATCCAATTTTTGCAAATTCCATTGGTTGTATAGATGGAAGTCATGGAATCGAAAGCCATCATTTTGCACCGTTGTACACATCGCCGATAAATAGAACAAGCAGAAGCCCAAATAGTGATGAGAGAAATATAACACGAGCGTATATCTCTAGAAGCTGATACGGCACTTTACTCATGATAAAAAGAGCTATACATGCAACCATAAGATTCTTGATATGTTCAAAGAGATAATACCAATTATATGGCTCGTCGATAAGCCCTCGTCGTACATATCAAGCTGTCAATTCATAACTAGGATACACACTCACAGAGCTAATAGTGATCAGTCAAAAAATCAACAACACCATAACCAGAAAGAAGAGTGTATAATCGATTTGCTTGGTTAAGAGAATCATAATTTACAAGAAAAATTGAGCACAAAAGAGTGTTCATGCCTGGAGCATATAAATAGCCATCAAAAGAAGAAATGGTGTAAATGATACCCCAAGAAATGTCGTCGGAAGCATACGATCGATACGAGCATAGAGAGGATCAAGTATCCATCGAATAGGCATCAAATAAATACGAAGCCCTATAAGAGTAAACCAGGAAAGAATAACATCAACGAATACTATCCATTGAAGAATTTCACAAAAAATTTGGATTGATTGAAAGAGTATTTGCATAAAAAACAATAAAAGAGACTATTATATGATTTTTCCCATGAAAAAAAGAAAAAACTCTCAATATGAGAGTTTTTTCTTTTTTCTTGAAAATTATTGAGATTATTCTGCAAGGGCTTTGATTTTTTCTTGGAATGTACTTGCTGGAAGTGAACCAAGTATCAAATCTGATTTTCCTGTTTTCGTATTGATGATAAGTGTTGTTGGGGTACCAGCACCTTGGGTATTAGCTGTTACTTTTGCAAATTCACTATCGTTCTGGCTAAATTGAAGTGAAGCAGCACTATCCTTGATACAACTTTGAATCTTAGCAGTATCAACTCCAGAACTTTTGAGAGCTACATCAAGTGATATCTTCTGATCGTTAAAGAGTGTCTTCTCAAGTTTCGCAAGAGAT
>ERZ724508.1170-NODE-1170-length-16323-cov-3.234387_pt1 | contig 16323 bp, 10 predicted proteins | sample MGYA00376041_ERZ724508 | MGnify/ENA primary metagenome ERZ724508 (study PRJEB28724, sample SAMN07190887) | wastewater metagenome | isolation source: effluent of sewage treatment plant in Hong Hong | place: USA: Christiansburg, Virginia | collected 2016-03-01 ...
ATACAGACGAAAAATAAATAAATATAAAATTGTCTTACTGGCTTCATATAATCAATCACAGATGTAGGAGTATCGAATACTGATACAAAAATTATTAAATGGGTTAGTCCAACTTGTTCTCATGAAAAATTATTGAAGATTTACAAGTTAAAAGTCCAACTCTAATATCTGCAATGTGAACTTGATGATGAAATGTACCTTGTATTGTAAAAAATCAATGAAATAAATAGCAATTTTAATTTAAAAACTAACAGGTACCATACAGCCTGGAGTGAGAACCTTTAGAACAAACTGGAGTAAGCATATAGTTATAAAAGAATGACTAAAAAGAAAATACGAGCAGAAATATAGAAAAATAAATCATAACTATAAATAATATTGAAGGATGGAGAGGAATTGTGCTAAAGAGTGTAAAAAGTATCCATTTTAATCACATAGAGCAACGCAGTTTACCAACATGAGTCTAAATAGCTTCTGGACAAGCTAAAAAAAATAGAGAGCAAGCTGAGCAAAAAAATAGAAATTTAAATGATATAGAGAAAGCAAAATTAAAACTCTATTATCGGAATGTTCGAGCAGAAGGCTGATCAACTCAAGTAAGTGTAATGGTAACTATTTGTAGAAAATAAATAGAAAAATAAAGAAAGTAGAGGTAAAACCTTTTTTTGGAAATCTCTAATACTCTTGAGGAGGATCTCCCATTCATAATGCAGGAATTGACCTAAAGAAAGCAATAATTTTAAATTTAAGAATAAGAAGTAGCAAGGAACTGTGTATAAATGTTGGGACAGACATAAAAATAGGTGAATCAGTTTACATAAGAGCAAGAAAACCACTCAAGCAAAGCTTTTGAGCTAATCAAAGATTTAACGAAGAAAATAAGAATGGAAATAGAAGAATAAAAAGCAGCTTGCACAGCTACTCATGAGGAGGTCCTGAGTTATGTAGAGGAAACCTGCAGTAAGCTGGTTCAGTATTGATATTTGTTGATATATGTTTATGATATATGTTTATGATTTATGTTTATGATATAGGGTGATATTTAAATAATTAGCTAATTTCGGTAAATAAGAAAGATGAAGATAGACCACGAGAGAGGATGGCAGCAAACATCCTCGAAACAAAAACCCAACAAGCATAACCAATAATCTTAACAGCATAAACTATCACTAGAAAATATATCCAAGCCAGTCAAATAGCAAAATGATAATTACGATTATATTATCGATCGGATCCACAAGTATGATTCTGGCGACAATTAGGCCAATCATTAACATTACTAAAACAAAGAGATTAAAAATTAAAATCTTAAGTACTCATTAGTTTACATAGGTTAAAAAGAATGCTAAAATAAGCGCAGGCCAAAAGGATACAAGTGACCAAGTAGTGCTCTGAGTTAGCAACCAAATACTAAAAATTATAGGAATAAAACATGCACTTGCATAGAAAAATTAAGGATACCAGGGAAGTGGAGGAGACTTAGAAATTTAGATATTAATAGCTCAAATTTCTAAACAAATAATTAGCTACCTAAATTTAGCAATTACAAAAATAGAATTAAATGATATCTGACAAGCTCAAGCACCAATCAGATATTATTGAGAAAAAATATTAGTAGCTCGAATAAAAAACTTATAAACGCATTGAACAAGCTTTAAAAAGAATAAAGAAGGCAATCCATTACTTATCTTCGCTTTCAACAAAAGAGATCTAAAAGACAAAGAGGTAATGACGTGAAATATCTTAGTATCCAGCTCGAGAACCTGACCAGGGCAGCAGAGATATTGAAGGGCAAGTACACATAAAATAACAAATATGAAGAATAAATAGAAGAACTTATGAATCCAATCAGAAACATTCAGGACGATTTACATAAGAAAAATAAAGAAATAGGATTACTAAAATAAGAAAATGCCAGATTAAGTAATGAGGTGAAAAAACATAAAAAAATTGAAAAATAACTTTTACCCCAATATAAAGAAGCAGTGGAAAAATTAAAAAAAAATTTAGTTCAAGTCAGGCTTCAATTAACCGAAAACTAGTATGAAAAATGTCAAGTTAAGAGGAAATACGATGAGAAATTTAAGGAAATTTAAATTAAATATGAATAATTGTTTAAATAGAACAGAAAGATTAAGTTGGAGAATAAAATATATGAGAAAAAACTGGAAGAAATAGAAGATGACGTTGAGGAATAAAAACAAAGATTAATGGGTGAGAATGAGTTACTCAAAAAACTTTACAAATCTGAAGATTTATAAATATCAAAGAATGAAATTTAGAAAGATTTAGATCTATGTGGATATATTTAAGAGGACCATGAGTCATATTATGTGAGGGAAAATCAGACAGATGCTCTTTCTAACAAAACAACTGCTAATCGAATTCGAAAGCCTCCTTTAAATTACATAAATAAAAATGAATAAACGCCCATTTAATTTTAATTAAAAAATTCAAGGGGAACAAAAATTAATAACAATTTAAAGAAAAATTACTCTGAGAGTCAATTAAAAATTTCTTTGTAAAAATAATACCATAGAGAAAATTTGGAAACTAAAAAAACTAGATAGGATTAAAAATCGTTGAGGAGAAGAGAAAAACTGATGTTAAATTAAGAGGGTAAAAAAAATAATGAAAGAAGGTAGAGAATATTATTGAGCAGATAGAGTGACAGTAAGAGAAAAAATTATGAGCACCTTCGCCATAATCAATAGAGTAAAAGAGAGTTAAAAAAGAATAAAGTTTAAGATGATGAATAAAAGTTGGAGCTCTCTGAATATCATCAAGGACGTCAAACTTCAAAACGAAAGTTTGACCATGATAATGGCGAAGAAAATGAAGAGAATTTCGAAGACCAGTTATAATATGGAGATAGATAATAAATGAGCAATAACAGTATGGTATCAGTATCTCAATAAGGACTAAAGAACTAAATATACAAAATAGATCAAGAAATCATAGAAATCCAGAAAACTTTAGATCGTTAACTAAATATGTATAAGTGAATTAATAATATTGCCTACTATTTTCTATTCCATTTTTATTATATTTCTTCATCCACTTCATTATAATTTCTAAATCGAAGTCTTAAACTTTTTAGAACAATTTACCCATGTCTAAGTTACAACTGCAACTACAAAAATAATCAAAAGACATCCAAAGAGTAATCGTAGATTAAGATCGACTCGATGATGTATATCAAATACTTACCAAAATTTAAACAAAAAACTTACACTTTATTTAACTGCTCGTCTTTATTATTGAAAAGGGCTTTATTAAAAATTAGCACAAAGTTCACTACTATATGGATCTATATGAAACCACCCTCAGAGGAAATGGGAATGATGATATTACTATATACAAACCCAAGCAAGAGGAGGACGAAAAATTTAACAGAAAGAAATTTGAGAAGTATTTTAGGCAAATAGCTAAAAAGTTTTACCCTTGCGACAATCTTGGATTTGAAAACAACATTTATAAAATAATAGCATTAAATTAGCATCAGGATGATGTGAGGATAAAAATAGATGAGAATGTAAAGAAATTTCTAACCAAATAAACAATTAACTTATTAAGAAAATACGAAAGATAATTAGAAATTATCTTTTAGATATATTTACCTGAAAATTTTAATGGAAAAATGGGATTTAATTGGCAAGAAATTAAGTTTTTGGAGAAAAAATTACCCATAATTGCTGTTTTTCGATTTTTGTGGGATAGCTAAATTTGTCCTCACTGCATTTCTCCAACACACTTTTTTGAAGTTACAAGCAAACTAATCCCACCACTGTCTATAATAATGAGCTCAGGGAAGTAGGGATTGTTCTACAGTCCTGAAAATATAATAAATTATTCAAAGTAATCAGTAACTCAAAAGAAAATGAAGCTACTAGAAGGAGATATTGGAGTTAATTACTTCGAATTACAAATTCTACTCGTTCGCTTATCAATTGATATTACAAAAGAAAAGAATGATTACACAAAAGCATTCTAAAGTTTTATTAATCTCATAAAGTTAAATGAAATTTTAGCCAATAAAGGTGAAACGAAATGTAAACCAACAAGATTCTAAGAGAACGTCCGAAACTATTTTGAAGAAAACAAAAAATCAAACAAAAATAATCTCCAGGTTCAGAAGAGAGAGACGAAAAAAAAAATATAGGAAATCTTAGATTAGAGTTAACAATTAGAGGAAGAAAGCCGAAATTAATTTAAAGATTCGAGCATATCTTTGAGTGATTTACAATTAATAAAAAAAAGTCTAGACGATGAACTGCCTGAAATACCATAAAAGTCTCAAGAATAAAAGGAGAACGATAAGAGCTATAATATTGAATAAAAACATATCGTAATCGGATAGCAACTACCCAAAATGTATGTGATTTATTATATAGACAATAAAAAAACAAAGCTGTTGCTGCTCCCAAAAAAGTAGATAAAAAAGATGGATTTCTATCAAAATTCAAACTATAAAAACCCTAGAATCCCAAATAATCTGTGGACAGTTACAACTAAATAATAAAAATACCAAAAAGACCAAGAATAAATCATTAGTTTCCTATCATACTAGTCGATGCTATTTATCCTAGCAATATACCAAACTTATATATAAACCCAAAATGCGAAATTTATTTATAGACTGCTTATATTCATCTAGGATAACGCAGTTACGAAAAAGCTTTCATAAATTATTCAAGAGCAAAGTCCCTATGTGATAACTTTAAAAGTCAAACAGTGTAGTTCTTTTTCCATATTTTATAAGCACAGATTTATGAAGCAGCAGCTCATGATGGTATGGCTCTACTTAATTATTCAAAGGCTAAATGTAACTATTTAATTATGTAGAGTTAGCAAATAAGGATGTAGTGCTCAAGTATATCGCCTATAAAGGACTGGGTACCTGTCTCTATCACATGGGATAATATTAGTACTCTTTGAGGTGCTTTTTAAAGGCAAAATCGATTCGAAAGGACCAAATAGAACTTGAATCAGTGGAAAATGCTGTCTTAGAGAATAATATAGGGTGCATTTATATGATAATAAATCGAAACAATTAAGCAATGAAGCATTTTTCCGTCAGCCATAGTCTGATGGATTTGAAACTGGGCAAATTTCATGAAAAATCCGTGATTGTGCAGCAAAACTAAGGGAAAAACAAAAAGGCCATGATCGAAATGATGCCAAAGTTCAAGACGATGTGGAAGATTTATTTAAAAAAGCCAGGTATAAAACTTGGGAATAAAACATAAAAAAAGAAGTGATCAAATATCAATAAATTTATGAATTGATTGATATTTTTGAATAATTCCTCAATTCCTATAATTATGAGTTTCATTAGGTTCGATAATAATCAATCATCAAGTTAATATTTCTCAGAGTCCTTGTCGAAAAGAGATCTAAAAGTAATATAGGTTGATGACTTGTTCCCTTCAATATAATTAATTAGCCAATTATTGCTGTACTGGCCTGGATGCTCTTCAAATTATGTGACTTCGTGAGGAGCTCTCTCCACATACTCGTATTTATCCTCTCCTTTCTTCTTCAGCTACTCGTTGGTGAGTTCTAAAATGTTAGAACTTCCATTATATTTTTTCAAACCAGATTGCACATCCTTGAGATTATCAATACTCATAAATCTGAGCAAGTTAGGGACCTGGGGTTGCAAATAAATTTCTATCCATTTATCATTAACCTGCAAGTGATCAGCACAAGCGTATAAGTTAGCGAGTCCTTTCGCTGTTAATTTTCCCCCATTTTATACATATTTAATACAGCTTGATACATATCTGTCAACGTTGGTTTTAAGTTCGACTAATTCTTTGGCGACTAGTTATTTATAATTAGGATTTTCTCGATGCCTTTATAATCTGGTTATTGTTTTGAAGAATGGTTTTAGTGTATTTAAGTAGTCGATCGATGGCTAGCTCGCTGTACAGAGATACACTGGAGTTGGTGTGACAAGCAAGAAATTGTTAGGCTTTAAGAACCTAGTTGCACTGATCGTTTTGTTGAAGTTCTTGAAATAGGTCATATATTATATGATCTTTATTTGAAGGAACTCAAAATAGATTGAGAACTCTAACAATAGCGAATTAAAATAAAATATAAATTCTGCAATATTATATCTCATTTTGCAATAATTTTATCATAATGACTGACCACACAGAAAAGAAATCATAAATGAATAACTCCAATTCCTTAGCAGGTGCCAACTCGAACATCAGGAATAATAAGATTACAAATCGCAATAAATCACAATCAGTTATTAGAAATTACTCCAATCCTAGATATCATGAGGGGGTAGATTTGGCAAAGGCGTATAGTGGGTAAATTATATTTTTATTCTTTTAGGATGGTTGATTCTCATCTCTATCAATCTGGGTTCGAAAACCATGCTCTCAAATCAATTCGTCGATATTATGATCATTCTAAAGGCAAATAAAAAGAATAAAATAAAAAAACACAAAACATATCATAAATAAAGACAAATGATAATAAAAAACTTGAGTTAAAAAGGTCAAAGAGCCTGTCTACTTACAATAACAAAAAAATAATATTCTCATCTTCAGCAGTCAAGCCTATAAAAATGTAAAATAATCGAATTGTAATGAATAACCCATAGGATGCGCAAGGAAAGAGCATTCAATCGTAAGATTAGCAAGATAAATTCGATAAAATGAGAGTGACTCAATTGAGAACAGTACTATCGAGAAAAACATAAAGAGTTCCATAGTATTCAGAGGTACTAATTTCAATCTATGTAGGAAGTGCAAGGTTTGTGCAATTGGAAAATATAATTGTAAACATAGATGAAGAAACTAAAACACCTCATTAATAGTGAGAAAAAACATCGTATAAAATTATCTCTAAATTGTAACAAGATCATGAATGAGAATGAACTAACTTACAAAGCATATCAGAACAGAGCATAGGAGAATTATCATTTGTCTGTCGCCAGCGCTACCACATAAAAATAGATATAATTTCTGAACCAGTAGATCAATAACTTTAAATAAAAGAATCTTACCACCCTGGACAATATAAATAATGAAGAGGCGGAAGTTTTAAGGTTGAAAGAATACGTGAATAAAACAAGAATGGTATTGATGGGAGATTAAAAAGATGTTGCTAAGTTGAAGAGTATGGTGACAACTTCCTATAACAATATGTCCAATCAATTCATGAACATGAACCTACTAAAAAGTTAGAAAGCATTGCTATTGGCTGATATAGATGCACAGCACGCCAGAAACAAATGATTTTATGTAATAAATATTATCGAATGGAATTATTTTTATTTAAGATAACAGATCAGAGATACATCATTTTGTATATCATTTTTTATATCAATCCTTATATTATCCGACTATCCTTCTTGTTCGTCTCAATTTATTGTTAAATGCTCGCTGATAGCTATTGGTCCATCATTTGTGCGCAATCTTAGAGGGAAAACAAAATTTCCTATGTTTTTTTATTCAGTTCAAATAGATTGTTCTAAAGTTTCTCTATATTTTCTTATGACAAGCTTATTAATTATACGTAAAATTACTGATGATACCTCTGCTATTTAATAATTTCCCTCTGGCTTGCCTATAATTTACTATGCAGATTTTTTATTTCATCCTTGGCCACTTATCTTTTTTGATTCAATTATTTACTCAAGATGGTAAAATTTTTATCGATTCCCTATTTTAGCACAACTGTTAATTCTGATGAACTCGATAATTATGAATGAGAAAACTGCTTATCTGAGATAGTTTTCGAATTTATGAAAGAAGTATTTATAAACTAACCTGATCCGGAAGTGGTAAAATTTTTATTTCCTAATGCAACAATGCTAAATTGCTGGAAATCTATCAAGAGTGCTTACAGGTTATCTGCATTTTATTTTGCTTTTGTTTTAATATCCATTTGTGATCTTTAGAGGGTATACAATAGATCATCATATTATCTGGCAAAATATGTCTCAGCTAGATTATTCCTCTGCTCAAGAAACTGGATTTGTTGGCAATCTCTTAAATTCTGAGTGTGCGTAGTCTCATACACTCGACTCGTTTTACCATTATTTTTATTCGACTCGTGAAACTTATTTAAAGACAATGATGAATATTTATGGTTTTATGGATGAGAGAGATCGAAAGTTTCATAAAGTCTTTTACTAAATATATTTTATTTGTTTTTTTATAACAAATTTGAAAGCATGTTCTTGATTTTCTATTCAATTAATGGAATATTATTTATTAATACATTTTATAACTTTTTATATATAAGAATGGAAAGTTAATTTCATTATACAGATCAGTCTTAATCTTAGTTGAATTGATCGGCTGAGTCATTTTAATTTTCATCGCTTTCCTCAACTATTATTGTTCTTCTGTTAGTTGCAGCATTTCTTCTTGGCCTCAAAGATCTTGATTGAGATGCCTATGGTCCATGTGATACCATTTTTTGAGATTATTCGCTCGAATTTTCATCATTCATTTCTTAATCGTCTTCATCTTGCTCAATAGATTTTCGAGGTTTTTTTGATTGCTTTTTCTTACGACTTTGAGTATTATCTTATTATCCATCTTTGCTTTTTCTGCGGTTTGAATTGCTTGCAGTTTTTTTCTTCGGCTGCTTCTTTTGATTTCTCTCATTTCGTTTTTTTATTTCATCTGCGTTAAATATATCTTCATTAGCATTGGTCATTTTCTGTTATAGCTCTTCCACTAGATTCTTTATCTATCCTTTTGTACTTTTTTTCAACTAAATTATTGCAAAAAATTACCTTGCCGATTAAGTTTTTAAATGCTGAAAGAACTTCAGGAGTTTATAGCGTTTTTTTATAGTCGTTGAATGACTCAATTAATTTTCTCAAACTTTTTTCATTCATATTAATTTCTGATAGACAATATGCTGTATTTCTGAGTTCGAGGATATTTAATGAGTTTGCTAACCTTTCACACAATTTAATTATGAGACTTTCAGAATACTTATCCTTTTCCATTAATGGCAAAACATTCTCCATGAAAACTATAAAGGTTTTTTCATTGGTTGTTCCTTTCGAATCTTAAGAAAATCTGGTTAATGCCTCAGGGATAATATTAAACAAATATTTAGGGTCTTTTCGATTAACTTAACTAAAAAATTGTTTGACAAGACTTTCTATTTCAGGATCTTAATCTTGGAACATCATCGCAATATCACAAATGTCTCCTTTGACTTTTATCATATCGTTTAGAGCCAGATGAGTGAGAACTGTTAATGTTGTTTTACGAACTCTGATATCTTTATCATGGAGATTTTGATATAGGTATCTGCTATATGGTTCTACAATATTTGGAAATCTATGTAGCAAGTCTCCAATTGCAATGATAATGTTGTTTTTTATCACAGAATCAATTTTAGGTTTGTTGAGAATTTTTAGTAAGCTTGGAAACTGTTATTGGCAATAATCAGCACTGATACACATAAATTTGCAATAGCTTAAAACAGAGATAATTTCGAGTTCGTTACCAAGCTATAAATCATTTGAAATAGTTTCAACAACCTTAACCCAACGATTAACGAATGGGTCAAGAATAATCTTTTCCCCTAATTTTTGAATCTAATTAATTTTCATTTATATCTCAGCCTCAAGCCCTCCTACCACCTTATCAAGTTCCTCTTACTCTTATTCTTCATTGTTTTTCTTATTTGCTTTCTCTTTATCATTGACATCCTAGATCCTCAGGGATTTTATTTTGTTCTCTAAGCTATCTAAATGAATAAGCATCTTGAGACAACCATGAGAAAGTGTGAATATAAAATGGGCCACAGCTACAGACGATGAATTATTATTCTATAGATTTTCATGCAGTTTTTTAATGAAAATTTATGTTAATTTTTAGGGATTGGCTGATATTTTATATATACAACTGAGCAAGTGCTCACTTACTGAATACCAGTCCTGGTCTTTGTTATCTTGACTGTTGACCAAAATGCAGATTATGGCCAATAGCAAATTCCTTGCATTATTATCTATAGTTGTACAAGTTTTAGGCTCAACCATAATAATTTTGAGTATCTAACGAAGAATATAAAAGTCCTGCTTTTTCCTAGCAATGTAGTTTTTGAGGATTGCCAAAAAAGATGCTATATTCTACTCTTTTATCATCAAAGGGTCTTTATTGAATGTGATCCTGAGTATTGTTAAGATTGCTCTTTTATCAATTTGTATTTGATCGTCATCACTCTCTTCATAGGTTGAGCTTCTCTCGTATTGAATAAATTTATGCCATAACAACTGATACACAGTTAATTTGATCACAGGGATATTTTTACTCATTGACTCCGAGATAATAATCTACAAGATTTCCTATAGAGCTGAATGGTCTTGAGGAGATGCACTTCTGAACAAGTTTATCAGTTAGTTTGCTACCTATTCATTACTACTTCGAATCAGATGCAATTGAGTAAAAGTCATTAAAACTTAATCTTTAATTTTCTTCTCCTTGGAAAATATCAACAGACGGATATTTGGTAAGCATTATTTGCAGTATTCGATATTCCTTTTATAGAATTTAATGAACAAACGGATTGTTTCTAAAACATCAGTGTCTGTTTTCGAGGACAGGAGTATCTTAACTTTATCAAGCACATCTTGAACTAAGACTACAATCTATTGCTACTCATTCAACTCCAACTATTTGTGCTCATACTCGTATAGTTTTTTACTTAAAATATTCATTTATCGATGCAATTTCTACAAATGTGCTTCTGATTCATAGTTTTACCCTTCTATCTCCTATTTAATTTTCTACAGTTGCTGTTCTGCTGATTATTTGTTCATCTGGATAACACTTATTTCCTATTTGAGTACTGACAGTGAGCGTAAATTTCTATCCTATGGCCACACATCCTCGATTATTGTGTTTATTAATTGCAGAGCTTTCTTTCTTGTGTTTACGCTATGATCTTTTATTCTATCGACACCTGCTTTTAAAAACATGACTGTATATTTTTTAGGAACTGTTCTCTCGATTGTGAGTTGGTTCAATATGCCCAGCACATGCCACCGGCAAAATGAACTTTTATCATATATTCTCTGGATTAGGGTATTGGTAAATTTATCTCTGGCTTTGTTCAACGATTAATCTGCTTAGTTATTCAGTACAAATCTTAAAATGTTCATCAGGATATCTGATATAGCATTTCGGAGATGATATGATTCATGCAAGTAAAGCCTGATGAAGGAACTTAGATTATTATAGAATACTTTTGGTATTTTCTAACTCAATTTGCTTAAGAATTATTTTGTATTTTTAATTGAAGATGCCTCAGAGTTCAAATTTTTACTCACGAGATAAACTACGACGCAAATAATAGTCTCTGTGCATAATCTTTGAAGTTCAGGTGTTTAAGCCCGACTGAAAAAGTTGACTAAGATGTCCGTCATCTCACTTTCGTACACAAGATTTATGAGCACTCTTTGTATATTGACGAAGAGTTCAGCTTTTTCTTTAATGATGACTTCAAGTATATAAAATATCTCATTAATAACTCCTTCGTCTTTGGCGATGCTACTCTCTAATATCTTCACACAGACATCAGTATATCTTTTAAAAAGTTCAGGATCTACCTACTTTCTTTCCCAAAGTATTTTATAATCTATTTACAGAGAATCTTTTATCAATTTTATTATCATCTTCATATTTTGTATTACTGTCTTACTTAGCTAGATATCGCCGCCTTTGTTTTTCTTCTTTTTGTTCTCTTTGTTAATGGCTTCAGCGATCATGTCGGCCTGACTGGTTTTTTGTTTGCATTTTGTTACTGCTGTGATATAATACAATGTCAGGAAAATAGCCATCTTGAATGAAACTCGCAATGTTTATAGATTTTATTCGGAGGCTACTCCCATAGCTTATTTGAGGACTGTTTCTCCGATCAAATACAGAGTTTACGACAGTTTTTCGAGGACTCGCATTGAGCGCGCCTAGATATTTTCGCAAAATAGTCTAAATATAGATGGTTATACTTTGTTAGATGGTAGAGGAAATCGAAATGCTAATGCCTACACAAATCTTGATAGCTTTGAAAGATGGCTGAATCAATTTTCTTGAGATATGTTAAAACTTCAGAATCGTGGTTGGGGATGATCATAGTCTCTACCTAAATAAGAAAATTGTTACATAATGCCTATTATAGTTCTCTTGTTCGACATCTTCGAAATTGACAGGGAATAGAAAATAATCATTCATTGGGCTAGTAGATTAGGACTGTGTTTTTATATGTATATATTAATTAAAATATTTGTTTAATCATTATGAGCATATTAATTTAAAGAAATAAGGCGGTAAAAATAATTAAATTATTTCTATTACTTGCCAATTCTCATAAAATAATTGAAACTAAAATCAATGCATATTCATATGAATGTTTATTAAAATGGAATGAGTTAAATTAATATGACAATGTATAAATATAATGAAAATGAGTGAAATCAATGGAAGCAAATAATAAATAGCTCACAACCCCACCTTTTCTAATTTATTCATTTATATTCTATCGTTGATTAACAAATGAGCACCCACGTTAACTTCTTAGGAACTGCATAGTATTACATAGTAATGCATGTACAACTTCTCATCAAATTTAATTTAATTTAATGCTATCAAAACAATTTTCATTTACTTCTTGTACTAAACTCGAGAACTGCCCAAGTCTTTATTTTCCTCCTCATTTACATACTTTTTTAAGCAATTTAATATTAAAATGTATAGCCAAGAATACTAAACATACAAATGTCAATGAAGGCAATCCTTGAATTCGAATGCTGCGGGAATTCTCTGTTCAAGGGCGTGTGGCTGATATTTTAAATGGAGAAATAATAAATTATATAAGATAAACGAGATTGGAGACCCTTAATTTCTATGATTTATGAATTTAAGTAGGGTAGAAAAATTAATTATTTACACAGAACCTAGTTCATAACGAGCTAATTTTTCGCCTTTTACTAAAGATTACCGTGAATTAGGTTTATCATGTGAATTTAAATAATTTTTGTGAACCCGGTTCGCTGGGTCATTTCAATTAAACAAAAGAAATTTCATTAAAATCAATTATCATTGTGCAATTTATCCTTTTCTTATCTATCATCTTTTTTCTTTCTCACTTGCACTCTGTCTTCTTCTATGTTCATAGACAGAGATTTGCTCTAAGGAATTGGAGAAATTCCCCATGTATTTATTTTCTACTTGAACTTTTTTACTCTATGCTATGCCTGATTATTTTATGCGAGTTATACGCTGCAGTTGCTGCTTAGTTTTTACCGAAATACGACGATATTATTTATTTTCCTAATGAGTTTCTATGAATTTTAAAATCGAGCTTCCATGTGCTCCACTATTTTGGTTAGCAAAGATAAATTATTTTTGATTCTGGAAAATTGTTCTTAATTTTCTTCATATTCCTTTACCTTTAAGGCAATTCTGGCTATTTATTTGCCAACATGCAAGTTGCTATGATTAATTTTCCTGGACTCAGGATACTCGACGATGGCAGATCGACTTATTTAGCTCTAAATGCCATCCAATAGAAATGATTACTATGATTTTTATCTTTTTTCTTCCGCTTTCACAAATTACGACTGATTTTTTGTTTCTATTTCGCTCTTATTATGAGTTTCCTAAAAATTTTACGGAGATATTTAAATTAACTTGAGAATTAGGGCAATGCGTGAATTAATCTTGAGAATCTATTCGTTTATTGAAGATATTTTTGATTCGCAAATGCAGTTGCATCTGATAGGAGCGCACATTAAGCGGCTTTATGATTATAAGTTTTTTATGATGCTGCTGGTTATGCTTGCATGTTTGATTTTTTAATGATTAATTTTCATAAAACTTAGTATTATGAGTAACGATAACAAACAATAATTACATTTAAATAAATTCATAAATTATATTTCAATTTTACCTGCAATTTTTTCAATCACCTATATATCTCTTCAATCTCGCTATCTCTTTTAACTATACTACAAAAATATAAATATAAAAATAAAAGTTTAGAAATTATAAATCTCATGGACCCCAAACACGAAGGCCAAAATCTTTCAATTATTACTTGTCTCACTAGTCCCACACACATCGTATTAACTAAAAACATAGAAAAATCAACGAAAGACCAGAATAACAAAATGCTAGTTATTAATAGAAATGATCGTAAAATAGTAATAGTCTCATTATCTTTTAGACTCAATAGACAAATTTTAACATAAGTAAACTTGTTAAGAGAAACTTTAGTGCATTTTTAGGCATTTCAGTACTCGAACAAGAATATTTTGCTGTTTTTTGTGATGAAGTCAAACCCGCATGCACTGTCAACAAATTTACTACTTTTTAAATTCAATCTCTATTCTTTTTGAGTTTTAATGATGAAAAAATTATTAAGAGAAGCGAAAAGCGGCAGGAAATTTATCGGAAAATCAGAGATCTCAATACTCTGTTAACAACAGGATTTTATTTTTCTCATGAGTATAATCTAACACGAACACTTTAATACCAAAAATATGAATTTATTTAACATTTTGTGTGGAACATTGTTTTCCTTCGCCCTCTTTCCGGTTTTCCTGACTGGCAAACTCCAGTCATACAAGGATATGTGAGCTAATTTTAGATATTCCTGCAAGGGACGAAAATATTTTATATCTTAATCTCAAGGAGATCGTTAAAAAAGGGAGGAACTCGATACTTCGATAGAGGTGTAAATGATGAAGGCGATGTTGCCAACTATGTATAAAACGAGCAGATTGTCAAAATAAATGAATATTTAATGAGCGATTTACAAATCAGAGGAAATGTTCCATTGTTTTTTGAGCAAAAAGGATTAACAACGAAAATAAAACTTACACGAGGATATTAATTAACTCATTAAACATATGAAAAACATGTCGGAAAGTTAATAAAGTATTATTAAAGAATATTTTGGGTTAATTTGCTAAGTGAAACAAAAAAGGGTTAGTTGATTATCATCAAAGATTTATAGAGACACATCAAATAAGACAATAACAAAAATGTTAAATATTATTTCTATGACTTTCATAAAGTGACAGATCATAAAAATTTTGAAAAAGTAGACGAAGGATTGGAAAAGGTTCAGAACATTAAGAGAAATTTAAAGTTTTACATGTATGACTCAAAGAAAGATGAAGTGATAATGAGACAATGGGGAGTTTTTCGAACAAACTGTTTGGACTGTTTAGATAGAACAAATTTTTTTCAAACTAAATTGGCAATAATAACTTTTCAGGACATTCTATCGTGCTTCTAGATAAATTTTGACCAGCCCATGCTGAAAAGCATGAATGACCCAAATTAGTAATCTTCTTAAATTGTTAATTTCCGTAAAATATGGGCTGACAATGGCGATGCAATTAGCTATCACTATACCGGGACAGGATCAACACATACAGAGTAAATTTGATATTAAATGTAGTGTAATTAGAGACGGGAGGAGGGGAATGTTTGGTATATTCAAACACAAATACAAGACAGTGTCTAGATTTTACAATCAAAATTTTTGGGACTTCTACAAAATGAAACTAATTGATGAACTTTTAAATCAGAAAACATCAGAGGTTGAAAACATTATGATTCCCAGGTTAGTTAAATAAAGATAGGGAGAATATCTACAGAGAAGCACCTTAGACATTTATTTATTTTCATGGAAGGCAACCAAGAAGATTCCAACAAGTTTGCCATTATTACCCAACAGCCATAATATCATCGCAATAAATATTCAATAAATAAGTGAGGAATAGAAATGGAAATCAATAATAAGCCAGTCAATCGACCAATATAAATACATGCTGGTGTCATAAAAAATATCAAACCGTAATTTGTTGATGGTTTACTCCAAAATAGAGTTAAAATAAGCTATATCCAATGTCTAAATAACAAAAGTTAAATTTAAATCATTCTATAATCAGTTTTTGTCCACTAAATGTGCTGTCCTGGTCCGCTTTCTAATCTATAACACATCTTTTACTTTTATAGGATGTCAGCTCGAGTTTGGCCGATAATTTGATTCATATCGCATTGAAAACTTAAAAGATATACAACGTTATGCATTCCGCGAAATTGCAGTTGGTCAAAAATAATCTGAGTCCATTTTAGAAGATGATACAATCTTTTTATTTGGAAATATGAACACGAATATATCACCTACCTATAAAGACTCTCTCGTGTAAAACTTTTCAAAAAAAAAGGAAGATTTAAATCTCTCACAGCGAAGGCTCGTCACCTAAATGTTAGAGACTGACTAATTTCAAAAAATTCAATAAAGTATTTTATAAAATAA
>ERZ724508.1171-NODE-1171-length-16321-cov-5.104328_pt1 | contig 16321 bp, 14 predicted proteins | sample MGYA00376041_ERZ724508 | MGnify/ENA primary metagenome ERZ724508 (study PRJEB28724, sample SAMN07190887) | wastewater metagenome | isolation source: effluent of sewage treatment plant in Hong Hong | place: USA: Christiansburg, Virginia | collected 2016-03-01 ...
GGCAGGATAATTTCAGCTACTGTCAATGGGATCACAATAGTGAGTGTATATTGCCCCAACGGACGAGATATAGATAGCGAACATTATGAGATGAAGCTTAAATGGTTTGATCTATTAAAAGTAGAACTACAAAAACTTTTAATAGAAAATGAAAAAGTTATTGTAATGGGTGATTTTAATATTGTTCCAACGGATGCTGATGTTTATGATATTTCGAAAATTACTATGACAACTCATGTTACAAAAAAAGAGCGTGAAAAATTATCTGCTATTTTAGAACTTGGTTTTATTGATTCGTATAGATGCCTATACCCAAAAGGCGAAGGATTCACCTATTGGGATTATCGTAATGGTGATTTTAATAATAACCGAGGTTTACGCATAGATCTTGGGTTAATTTCAAATACTCTAGTTAATCGGCTAAAAGACGTATCTGTTAGCCGAGAGTCGCGCATTGGCGACTCTCCTTCTGATCATGCTTGTATTATTTTAGAGTGTGATTCCAGTTATACTAAAACTTGAAAAACTACCAGGACGACTATGAATGGGTGTGGTGCCAGGTTGGGCAACTGAACCAACTAATGTTAATGGTTCAAGTACGTCTAATCGTTCTACTAAGTTCCCGATTGTCGCCTTCTGCGCCTTAGTAGTTTTAAACTCACCGCTTTTAAGTATCTCTTTAAGTTCTTTTCTCACCGAGTTAATAGCTATTTTACCAGCAATGCTCTCAGGATTTCTTAAAGCATTTTGCATCACTTTTGATATATCTCTTAATCGTGCTATCAGTGCATTATTTCTCTTAACATTTTCATATAATATTGTTATTGCACTATAGATAGCATTAACTTCTCTCAATCTATTTTTTATTAATGCCTGAGAGTCCGATGATCTAACAGGTCTAACAACTGTTAATCCTGGAACATTCCGTGGAGAGCTTCCAAAATTATCAGCTCTTGTTTTAACGGGTTTTGCTACTATTGTATCTGGTTCTTCTGAAGCCATAATTTACCTTTCGACATTTAATCCTATTTACACACTATAGCTAGGATGAGGCTTATATTCTAATATGTACGCATGGCGTAGCGCAATTCGACTAAACTAGAGCGATAAGTAATCAAGCGGCCCAAGGATGATCCGAATTGCAAGAACTAGCAAATGAATCAATATTAAGAGCAATTCTCCATTCATTACCCAATGCCGTTATAGCCCTTAACGATTCCGACATTATATTAGTTTCCAACAGTGGTGCATCAAAGCTGTTACAGACGAAAAGAGATCACTTAGAGGGTGGTTCAATATACCGATACCTACAACCCGGTGAAAATATTTCCAATACTGCGAATACCGTAATTTTTAATACAAGCAATGGCAATATTTCCCTGACATGCATCTCAAAAGAAATCCAAGTTGATGATGAATCTATAAAAGTAATACTTTTAAAAGAACCCACAAATGAAACTAGCACCCTACTTAATACAGTTAAAGAATTTTCTAACAGTGATTTAGATCCATATCAAAAGCTATGCGATATTTTAATAGAAGAAAAAATAGCTGCTGACTGCCAAATAGTCGCAGTAAATGGAAAGTCAGCTGAAACAATTGCTTGGGCATCATCGAATCCTTCGAGTTCTAGTGGAATAAATTCTTCTACTCCTACAATTGAAATAAGTATTGATTCTGAAGATAAACAAAAAATTCAATTAGTGATTGTGCCATCTTCAACTCATGGACTTAATAAAAATGATTTAGACCTAATAGACCTATTCAAATCGCTAATACACTTAAAAGTAAATAATGATGAAACGTCATCCGATGCAAGTGGTTCGGAAGCTGCATTAGCACTAGCACTTAAATCTGGTGCAATGGGTTTATGTTTTTTTGATTTAAATTCACAAGACTGCTATCTATCAGATCGACTTGCAAATTGGAGCGGTTTGAACCCAGAGAAATTTGATGGAAAACTCATATCTTGGTTACAAACATTTATCCCCGAAGATACAAATAGGGTCACAGAATTATTTTCTAAGCTACAAGACCAGACTAGTTTTCGAACACTAGTAAATCTAAAATCTTTAGAAGATGGTGATAAGCGATTAGAAATTTCTGGTAGGCCAATTAATGAATCTGATAAAAACCAATGGGTAGCAATCATTAAAGATTATAAAGATGAAAATGAAGTTGAAGCTGCATGGAAAACCAGAATAGCAATGGAAGAAGCAGCGCGAATTGAAGCAGAGAATTCATTAGTTGAATTTGAAAATGTTTTGCACGACACTCTCCTACCTACAACTAGCGATGTAACTATTGTCCATTCTCGCCAAGATGCAGGTACATTCCATATCGTGCGACCCATAAATGAATCAACTTCACTTTATGGTGTTGGCGCAATAACAACAAATAGTCGAACCCAAGCCGTAGTTGGAGCTGCAATAGTTGCAACCATTGCAGATGTGCTTGCATCAAAAACTCAAAACGTAGAAGAATACGTTAAATTAATTCGAGATCATGCCCGTGCACGAGACATTGAAACTTCTATGTCAGCTGTACTAGTCACGAATGAAACAATTCATTCTGCAAGTATTGGTGGAGCGAGTGTATATATTTCAGGTAAACAATTTAGTGGTACCTTAAAAGTTACTGCTAATACGGCAATTTCATTAAGTAGTCACAGTGAAGCAAGTCCAGATTCTGTCGAAGTCGCAGCAAACGGCCGACCTTGGAAGATAATGACTAGCGTAATCGAGACTTTAAGCCACATAGAAACTAATAATGATTTAAATGAAAATATTATTTCGCTTGATGATGAATATTCTGGTGCTTATAAAAGCCCGATCATTAAACCAATAATATCTGTAAGTGAAGCAAATACCAAAGGTTATGACAAAGATGATGAGGATGCAGAAAAAGAAGATTTAAATATATCTTTACCTGCAAATGAAAACGTAAGAGCGTTTCGTTCAGGTACTATTACACCTTCTTAGCTCTTTTTGGCTTTAATCGCATCTATAAGCTTGGGCAAAAAAGTATTTACGTCAGAAACAATTGCAATATCAGAGATTGAAAATACGGGTGCATCAATATCTGTGTTTATAGCAATTATTTTCTTCGAACCTTTCATACCAACTTGATGCTGTGTTGCCCCAGAAATACCACAAGCAAAATAGACATCTGGTTTTACGGTTTTACCTGTTTGTCCAACTTGTTTAGAGTATGGTACCCATCCAGCATCCACTATAGCCCTCGTTGCTCCTGTCGCGCCCTGTAACAGATCAGCTAAAGCGCCAACTAGCTTTGTATAGTTCTCAGCAGATCCCATCCCTCGTCCACCAGATACAACGACCTTTGCATCTTCAAGCAAAATTCCTTCAGCTTCAGAATTGTCCTGAGAAATAACTTTTGTTATTTGACTATCATCAATCAAACTAGTTCCTGATGTATTAGCCACTTCACAATTTATACCATCAGATTTTTCGGCAGTACACGATTTTGGTCTTAATAAAACAATTGCAACTTTCGAATTGTTCAATCTAGCTTTCACAATTTTGGTACCACCAAAAACCATGTGTGTTGTTACAATGCCACCATCGTCTATCTCAATATTATTTGCATTTGCTAAAACACTACAGTCTATTGCTACGCTAAGACATGCAGCAATGTCTCTTGAAGTATATGTTTGGGAGCCAAGGACTGTAACAAACTTATTAGCATCAACTAATGCTTGACTCTTTTTAGAAATAGCTCTACCGGTACCTGAACCAACTAGTTGATCAGCATTATCTACAAACTCAACACTAGTAACTCCATATTCCGATAGTGTTTCTGCACATCTAGATTGGTCTAGTCCTTTATTGAATATATTTGTACCTAAAACTACATGCACTTCTGAACTGAGCTTATGACCCAAAGTGACATTTTCTAATGTTGATGTTGCTATATTCTGTTCAGAATCAAATTCACCAATGACGATTATTATGTTATTGGACTTATCCATTATAAAGCTCCTTGTGATTCTAATAGGTCAATAATTTTGCCAACACCTATTTCTTCGTCTTCGATTTTTTCTCCTGCACTTCTTACCTCGCTTGGCTCCATTTCGAAAACATTTTGATTATCTATATTTAGTTCGGTGAGATCTATCCCTAAATCGGCGAGATCATAGAATTCTATAGGTTTAGATTTTGCGGCCATTATACCTTTGAAGTTAGGGTATCTTGGTTCAACACAACCCGCAGTTACGCTTACTATTGCCGGAAGTTTCGCAGAAACGATATCAATTCCTAATTCAGTCTGTCGATTAATTTTGATTACCCCATCGACAATTTCTACACTGGTTGCAAAACTTAAAACGCTAATTTTACGAAGCTCACCAATTTGTGCTGGCAATAAACCTGTATAACCGTCACTACTTTCTGTACCAGCAATTATTAGTTCAATATTTTCTAATTTCGAAATTGCAGCATTTAACACTTTCGCTGTTGCCAAACTATGACTACCGGAAAGTTGTATATCAGAAATCACAATTGCATTATCTGCACCCATTGCGAGTGCATTCTTTATTCCAACTACCTCACTATTAGGTGCCATCGAGATAAGACTTACCTGACCCGACCCAACAGAATCTCTTAGCTGTAGAGCAAGTTCCACTCCATATAAATCTGCTTCGTCTATTGTTATTTTTCCTTCTCTATTAAACCTAAAATCACTATTTAGATTGCCGACGACACTCTGATCCGGAATTTGTTTAACGAAAACTGCAATATTCATTTTTTCCTTTTTTAAAATTATTAGCAACATACATGGTAGTAGAAACCTTTGCCCCATTTGGCCGTTTAAGGCTAGCCTATTATTCACAAGTTAAAACAATAATCAAAATATCTTGTGAGATTATTAAGAAATCTCTTTATTATTTATATTACTTATGGTTAACTTATATTGTTGGGAAGGGATGATCATGGGGGTGCCTATTGAAGATGGCTCTATTAGTTCTGAGAATTTTTGCTTACCAGATAATTTACACGTTTTAAATTCTTACGAAAAAACTGTAAATTTAAATGAAGAAGATGAAACTAAGCCACCTCAAGATAGATATTTAGAAACAAAAGATTTTAGAATTCGTGCACTTGATTTAGTTCATAAGTTAAGCAATGAAATATATGGTAGTTATTTGTCTGGTACTTTAATGCAAGAAGTATGTGAAATAATTACAAGTTCATTTCCTATAACATTTGCGTCTATTGAGAGATATGACGATCAAAACAATGTGATATTTAGTGCATTAAGTATTGATCAAAACCTTGAATTGATTCCTGAACCACGTGCGCTTTTGAAATTAGAAGATACATTATCTGGTGAAGTCATTAGAAGAAACTCTACATTGATATTTAGTAATAGAAATAAAGATGAAATGAATATTTGTCCTTCTATGTGTCAACCAATGCGGATAAAACATTATATTGGAATTCCGATTATATCTAGCGGAAAGACAATAGGCGTATTCTCTATAGCTTCTATAAGAAACATCACAATTGATAAAGAAACAATTACGTGGGCTGAAACTATCGCACATCATTTATGCTCAATTTATGCACGTGAAGAAATACTCAAAAAAGTAAATAATAATGAAAAAATCGCATATCAAATGTTAGAAGCGATTAGCGCTCCAACAATAATGTGCGACAATTCAGGTAATATTTTATTTGCAAATGATCGATTTAAAATGTCTGTGAATAAATACTTAAAAGGGAAATCCAGGGGTAAGACAATACATAATATCCTACATAGATTTAAAGAAATCGATATCTCAGGTGTTAATGAAAGACTATTTTACGAAATGTTCACCGAGCTAACTATCGGCAATAAGACACAAGTGAGTTTTGATATATTAATAGCAAGAGGCTCAAATAGAAAATGGTTTTTAGTCAATTTGTCAAAAGTTTCAAATCAAGAAGCAGTAATTATTATGTTTTACGACATAACAAAAACTAAACACATTGAAGAAAAACTTGAACATGAAATTTTACATGATCCAACTTCTGGTCTCGCTAATAGAGTCTTATTTCACGAGAATTTAAATATAGCCTTGGAATATAGTTTTGAGAAACAGATACCAATATGCATATTTTCAATTGATGTAGGTAGATATGGCTTCATAGTTGAATCATTAGGACATGATGCCGCTGACGAAGTTATGTGTGATGCAGCAAAAAGAATTAAATTAAACACAAATGTCGATGATCTCGTAGCGCGAGTTGGTTCGTCGGAGTTTGCAATATTATTTAAAAATATCAACAATCCTAATCAAGCACAGATTATGGCTAAAGAATTAGTAGACACACTTAACGCTCCTTTTGATATATCCCATCAAGATATATTGTTAAAACCCTCAATAGGAATTACTGTCACAAATATAAGTAAATATTTAAATGCAGATATTGTTTTACACGATGCACATTCAGCAATGACTTTATGTAGGGATACAGCAAAACAATCCTATGCTTTTGCCAGCCTAAAAGGTTCAGCATTTGCAATAAAGAAATTAAAAAGAGAAAAAGAGTTATCTAAGGCAATTTTAAATTCACAAATCAATCCTTTTTATCAAACGGAAATTGATTTAAATAGTGATCGGATTATTGGTGCTGAATCTCTAGCACGTTGGCATCACCCTCACCATGGCATATTGGCACCAAAGCACTTCATCGATTTAGCGGAAGAGACAAATCTTATTGGACCACTTTTTGAAAGTATGTTTACTCAAGTACTAAAGGATTTAATTACCTTATATGACAATGGTCACAATATCACAATATGGACAAACATTTCAGCAAATCAATTCCAAACACATAATATCGCAGAAATTATCAGCGGATTAATAAAATCTTTAGATGCACCTATTGATCTGATAGGTATAGAAATAACTGAAACAGCATTGATGAAAGATCTTAAATCTGCAAGTGTTGAATTTACAGAATTAAAAAAATTGGGCATTCAAATAGCTCTTGACGATTTTGGTACTGGATACTCTTCGCTGTCACATCTTGCACAATTCCCAGTTGATCTATTAAAAATTGATCAATCATTTGTTGCTAATATGATTACTAATAAATCTTCAGCCGAAATAGTTTCAGCAGTAATTGGACTTGCACATGGGATGCAAATAAAAACTTTGGCAGAAGGTATTGAGACTATTTCACAACTAGAAATATTGCGTGATATCGGCTGTGACTTTGGTCAAGGATATTATTATAAAAGACCAATAGATTTTATTTCGTTTCAAAATCATATTGAAAACAAAATAAACAATTAAACTACTATATTGTGATTTCCAATAAATATAAAATATATTCTGATATTGAACTCAGCATTACACACTTTACTCCCCATGCAAACAAAAATGTTCCTACAGTTATTTGTATTCATCCGACTGGATTTGTTTCAGATATGTATGCTTCTCTTGCTGCTCATCTTAGGAATATAAATATCTTTAGTTTAGATTTGAGAAGCCATGGTAATAGCCAGCAAGGAAATGTTAAAGATTGGTCTCACTTAGGCAATGATTTATTTGCTGTATTCGATTTTTTAAAAAGATTCACAAATCAAAACAAATTTTTTGGTGTAGGTATATCTTCAGGTTCAAGTTCATTGGCGATGCATGCTGCTAAATATCCTAATGATTTTCATGGTTTGTATTTATGTGAACCTATAATATTTCCGCCTGACACAGAATTAAAAAATAGAGAATTCTTAGCGCTAAGTGCAAGAAACCGCAGAGATACCTTTAAAAATAGTTTAGAAGTATATGAACGATTTTCATCTCGTGGTGTATTTTCTACATTAGATAGATCCACTTTGGCACTTTACTCAAAGTATGGATTTAAAAAGAACGATTCAGGAATAACACTAAAGTGTAAAAAAGAAGACGAAGAATCAATATATAATTCTGGCACTTCTAACGATGTGTGGCGGAAATTGAAATCAATAACTGCTAGAACCATTATCGTATATGGCGAAAAATCCAACACAATGAACAAAAAACAAGCTACAGAAATCGCAGCTCAGATCCCTAATTCAAAAATAGAAATGCTTAAAAACGTGGGACACTTTACACTATTCGAAAATCCCACTCTAGGAGCAGAATCTATAGAGCGTTTCATCCGATCAACAAGTTAAAAACAAGATAAGATCTAATTGTGCTATTAGAAACACCAAAGAGCTATTCCCCATCATCGTTGTCACAATTTACTTCATGCCCTCTAGCATTTAGATATTCATATATTGAGAGACGAGAGAGAAAGCCACAATATGCTGCAACTAAAGGCTCAATAATTCATAGAGCATTAGAATTATTATTTGAAAATGATCCAGAGCAAAGAGATCATGTTCAAGCAAAACGTAGCTTAGAAATGGCATTTAAAGAATACGAATCAATTTCTGATCTTGTAGATTTAAATTTATCTGAAAATGAGCTAAAGGAATTAATTAATTCGAGCTCACTTTTAATTGATAAATATTTTCAAATCGAAAACCCCAAAAGAACTAACACTATTGGCCTAGAATTAAAACTTGAGGCAGAAATTGATGGGATAACTTTAAGAGGTATCATCGACAGACTTGATATTGATGATAATGGCGATCTTATAGTAATAGATTATAAAACTGGTTCTGTCCCATATAAACAAATGGAAAATTCGAAAATGGATTCGATGCATATATATTCACTTTTATGCCTCGAGAACTTTGGAAAGTTGCCTGCGCAAATACAACTCATCTATTTATCAAAACCTGTAATAATTTTAGGAACACCTTCTGAACATTCGATTAAATCAATTGCAAATAAATCTAAAGCAATAGCTACAGCTGTAAAAATAGCAGTAGATAATGTCGATTTCCGACCGAAAGTTTCAAGACTATGTGATTGGTGTAGCTTTCAAGAACTATGTCCTGCAAAAGGTGGCATGATACCCAAATGAATGTATTAACGAAATTAGATCATTTTGGTGATAAGAAACTTACGATAAAGAGAACATCTTCAAGAGATGCTTTCTGGTTCAGACTTTCAAAATTTGCTGATCATTCAGCTATTTGGATAGTTATAGGGATAATAAAATACTTATTTGATTGGAACCTTAGAAATTTTTTAATTTTTATAAGTGTTATGTTGATTGAATCAGGATTGACAAATGGTCCAATAAAATTCATATTTAGAAAAAAGCGCCCCTATGAAAATGAAAATAGTTTCCTTAAAGGCGAAAAATTACCTTACGGTATGAGGATGCCTATTACTTCATCTTTTCCATCGGGACATGCAACAAGTGCAATGTGTGCAACAATTGTTCTATGTTCAAATCTTAACTTACTTTATATTTGTCTTATACCTCTTGCATTATTAGTTGGCTATTCGAGAATATATACTCGAATGCATCATTTAAGTGATATTCTTTTTGGTTTTCTACTAGGTATAATCTACGGTCTTATTGTTATCATTCTGTTTTTAAATTAACGTCGTATTCTTTTTTCACCAGTCGCAATTGACCATTCCGCAAATAACGGATCAAGCCATAAGTTATGAATACAATCATTTTCTTCCCAAATATATAAATGAATACTTGATGCGTTTTCTAAGAAATCAATTATTGCGTTAATTAGCTCGGACTCTGAGTTAGTCTCATTGATCGATTCAATCATTCGAGCAAACGGTTCATATGCCACTACACAACTATTACAATATATGCACGATGAAACTCTAGGTTCGATCGTGGTAACAAATCTATTAAATAAATCAGAAGCAAAGTCATCACTCAAAATAATTTCTGCATGTGAAGAATCGAAAATCTTGATTGTCATGCTAGATAGGATATCACTAACAAAATCAACAAAAGTGTATTATTACCTCATTTGACACTTTTAGTTTATCGATTGGCTATAATAGCTTAAAATCAACTAGCGTTTCGGTGTGTCAACTCCTCCTCAAACAAAAAAAACTCAAAATATTAAGAATAATCAAGAGTTATTTGCAGAATCTGACATTGAACTACTCGAGATTGATATCCGCGAAGAAATATCTGTTGAAAATAATGTAAATAGCTCAAAAGAAAACAATGTAAAAGTATTTAAAAAATCTCATTATTATCTTAAAAATACATTGACAACACTTTTAATAATCATCACAATTCTAACTTTATTAATTTTCTCAGAGCAAGCGATTTTTGCATCTAAAATTTTGCCAGGAATAAAAATAGGTAATACAAACTATGGCACAAAAACAAAAATAAGTTCAAGAAATCAATTAGATAAAGCAACAAAGAAGTATCTTGAATCCCCTATACAATTTCAAGTAGATGGGAAAACAATATCAATTTCGTCACAAGATTTTGATCTGACTTTCGAAAATACCAAAACAATCAACAAAGCATATAACTTCCAAAAAACGTATAGTCCAATACCATCAACTCAGAGTTTCTTTTCAAGACATACAGGGAATTCCAATGTGATACCAGTTTTTAATTACAATAAAGATAAATTTGGAGAATTAGTTCAGAATATATCAAACGAACTTTCCTCTGGTCGAGTAGATGCAGGTATAATGATAAAAGGTTTGAATGTTAAGGTACAAAAACCAGTGTCTGGCATAGGAATATCATCTTCTGAAATATCTAAAGAAATCTTAAATTCTGTTAAAAATTTGTCGACCAAAAAAATTGAATTAAAAAAGAAAAAAGTTGATGCAAAGATCACATTAAAAGAAGCAAATTCAAAAGCTATAATTATTAAAGAGATTTTCTCAAAAAATTCTACAATTACTACACCAGCTGGAAATATTGTAACAATTACACCGGAGAAAATAGCAGCATCTTTAACAGTAATTCCAAATAAAAATAAATTAGATATAAACATAAACGAAACAATATTGCGTTCATTACTTAGTGAACAACTTGCTGGGGTAGAACTAGCCCCTATAGATGCTACTTTTGCAGTCAATGGGACATCTGTATCAGTAGTTGGCAGTCAAACAGGTAAAAAAATTGACTTGGAGACTTCTATTAAATCAATAATTAAAGGTAACCACAATATCAAGGTTTCTATTATCGAAAATGTTCCTTTACATGATACTCAATGGGCAAAAAATTTAAATATTACAGAATTAGTTTCAACATTTACAACTAATTTTACACCCGGTCAAATACGTGTAAAGAATATTGCAAGAGCTGCCCAAGTAGTTAATAACACTGTAATTGAACCAGGTAAGACTTTCTCGCTAAATCAAACACTTGGAAAAAGAACCGCAGAAAATGGATACTTTAAAGCACCTGTTTATTCTGGTGACGATGGTTTTACAGAAGATTTTGGTGGTGGTGCAAGCCAATTTTCAACAACAATGTTTAATGCAGGATGGATTGCAGGCTATAAAGATATACAACATGTTCCACACTCTATATATATTTCAAGATATCCAATGGGAAGAGAAGCGACATTAAATTATGGAACTATAGATCTTAGGATTCAAGATGATTATAAGTCAGGAATACTTGTTCGAACATATGTTGGAAATTCCTCAGTCACTGTATCTCTATACGGGAATAAAGAAGGAAGAGTTGTAAATCTAGAAGGTCCTAATATCGTTGCGCAAACTGAGATTGCTACACAATATACCGACGACCCGACTCTACCAGCTGGAAAAGAAATACAAATTGATAAAGGTTATCCTGGCATAACAGTTGAAAATATAAGAACTATTATCAGACCCGGCTTACCTGACAAGATCGATAAGCTCAGATGGACCTACACAATGCTTCCTAACAAAGTCCGTAGAGGAACACAAGCTATCGCTCCTGTAACCTAATATTCTTTATACTAATTATCTTTATCAGATTTACTATCTTTTGGTAACACAACAATTTCGTACTCACCTGTTTCTTCATCTTCTGTAAATACATATCCACAAAGCTCTGCAAGGTATTGACGACCTTCATTTGGACCATTTAGTATTAACTCATCTTCGGCCCTAATTTTTAGGTGAGATTTTGGTCTATAGAAATATCGAGTATTGTGCTTTATCGCAAGTAGGAAAAAACCAGTTTCGATTTCTAATTTTACTTCGCCTAATGTCTTTCCAACAAGGACTGAGTCCTTTGCAACTGGCATACGGATGACTACCTCATCGCTTTCGGTTAAATATGCTTTTAGTACAGGGTGAATCTCCTCTTGTGTATCAATCAACCAAACCAATTGTTGTGCCGCATCTCCAATCTCTTCTGCTGCACCACCCAAACGCAAAAGACCACGCAATTGAGAAGGATCGACCATTTCAGCCGCTGCACGCAAGATCCATACTTCTAAATGATCACGCATCTCATCAATTCGATCTTCTAAATGGTTTACTTCAGCTGCCAAAGACCTGTCGTTTAACAATAATGCACTATATGCTAAACCAACACAAACCTCGGAAAGATTTTTCATTTCTACTAAAACATCAACGGCTCTATCTAGATCAGATATTATACCTTGATCGTTTTCTACAATAGGTTTATAAACTGGCGCACCTGCAAGATTACGTAGACCCGAAATCCCATCTGGTGATCCACGAAGTATCAAAATATCATCAGGAAGCAAAATTTGGTCACCGTCCGGATCAATAATCCAATTTGATTGTCTTTTAATAGCAACAACACGCATCGAATATTCTGTAGGCAATTCTAAAGATTCGAGACTTTGATGGGCCATAGGTGAGGTCTCACGAATACGCATTCTGTGAGAAACTTCTTGTGCAGATGCTAGATCATTTAATAGAGCTGCGGGTATACCTAATTTATGGACAACTATTCTGGCTATTTCTGTAGCCGCATACCCCATGCGTTCAATAGATGTCATTACAAGCAATACAGAGCTCATCTGGCTCGCATCTCTTACATTTCTAGCAGCTAATATACAAACTTCGCGCATTTCATGCACTCTCATATATAGATCTGTCTCTAGCTCAAACACTTCCTCTGCCATCTCCTCATCATTAAAAAACAATGCCGCATATGCGAGGTCAATCATTAGTTCAGAATGATCTTTAGCTTCTGCGAGCATTGCCCGAAGATTCCTCGGTGTCGTTTCCATTTGTTTCTCCTTTATTTGGTAATTCTATAGTGTTTACTAATTTTTATTTCTAAACTCATATCGGTAATAGCGAAATTACCGACATAAGGACAACCGCTCCTATTAAATCTGACATGGATGTGACTGAAGGTACTGCAATATTATCGGGATCAAAACCAAAACGGTATGTTAATGTTGCACTTAAATAACCTACAAAATTAGAGAAAGTTGTCGCAATAAATCCAGCAACTAAAGATATGGTAATTATATAAAACCATCCAGGTCCTGACAGATGTCCAAAAATAGAAAATATGGCACAAAAGATACCCAACATTGTAAATATTGGAATAGTGAGTAGATATGAAACCGTTATATCTTCGCTTACATTAGAAAATTTAAATTTATTCGCATCAACAAAACCTAAATGTAGTTTAGTAGCTACACGCGCAGATAATATTGAACCTATTGCGCCGTTGATACTAAGCATTGGAGGGAGTAGCACTAGTAGTATAGGAAATTTATCGAATGAAGATATTTTAGATTGTATAGCCAAGCCAGCTAAAATAGATACCGACCCTCCAATAATTAAAACTGGTAGAGATTCTCTAACTATACGTTTTACTAATTCAATGTTTGACCATATTCCCATAATAATAGTTAGTACTGAAATTACGAAAACAATAATACCTAGAGTCATAATCACAAAACTATTTGGGAGCAATAAAGAAGCTATAAGCAAGGATGGTATTGTGACGCTATCACCTATTGCCGTGATTAGAGGAGCAGCCACATTATCTAAATCCCAGTTTCTTCTAACGCATAACTTGCTCAAGAATATGGTGCATAATAGAACGATTGCAGTAGGAACTATCCCGCCTATTACTGAAATTATAAAGAACTCTAGTATTGATATTGAATTTGTTACATCAAAACTTATTGCTACAAATTTTGCTACAACAGCTAATAACATGGAGGCTGAGAGAGAAAGCAGTATTGATGCATAAATATTGGCTCCGACAGTCGTTGATTTTTTTATAGAGAATCTATACTCACCTAATTGTGCAATAGTATTTAATCTTGATGCTAAAGCACCGTAAATATTTCCCCGCAATCCAACAGCGGCAGGGACTAATAGTATTAAACCTGGAAGTTCAATAAGTTTATTAGTATAAGAACCTAAAACTATACCAGCAAGCAAACCAGCAATAGTTCCAATTATTAATGCGACCATGCCAAGTCTTACTCCTACAGGATCCGTCCTTAAGAGTGAAGTAGATTTTAATAAAATTTTCTTCGTTGAATTGCTTAGTTTCATTTACTAATAGGCTAATCGTTGTAGTTAGATAAAAATGGATATTGTCTCTTAGGAACCAATTTGGCAGTTAAATATAAATTAATTTTGTGTTTTAGGAGCACAACCTGCATCTTCTCCATAATATAAGAATAGTTTCTCCATTAAAGATGTAAGTTTTTTATCATTTTCTATAAAAAAATCTTCTTTTGCTTTAATGGTTACGACATTTGAATAAATTGAAACACTATTTGCTCCTAATTGCAATATAGCTTTAGCCAATACATATGCTTGAGAAATGTCTTGACTCGCTTGTTCAATTGTTGTGAATGTGAAATTCTCCGTGCCAGTCAATGCACGGTCTATGACAAAAGTCTTTGAATCTTTTGAACTTACAGTTGTACTTACAGTTATCAGTTGTCCCATGACATATTAGAATAGCGCGTTTTCATTCCATCTTTTGAAATCTTCGCGGTTTTCTCCAAATATATCCCAAGAAATTCTATGAATTGGTGTCGCACCATGCTTTTTCAACGCTTCTTTGTGTATGGGGGCTGGATATCCTTTATTCTTCTCAAAAAAATAACCCTTATATTTTCCTGCTATTTCATTACTAGACATATATCTATCACGATGGACTTTCGCAATTATTGATGAACATGCAATAGCATGTGAAAAATTGTCGCCTTTAATGATCAATTCGGTTTTAATATCACCTCTTTCTAAGAAATCTATATTGCCATCAAGTAGAACAACATCTATATGTCCAATTATTTCTTCAAGATTTTTTATTGTCCTATGAGCACATAATTTTAAAGACTGACTCATCCCGAATTCATCAATTTCATTATTGCTAACTGTACCAATTGCTATACCAACTGCCCAATGTGAAATTATTGGAACTAATAATTCACGCTTCTTTTGTGAGATTTTTTTAGAATCTCGAACCCCAGGTATTGTCCCTTCACCAGGTATGACTGCAGCCATTACTAATGGACCCGCCCATGACCCTCTTCCAACTTCGTCCATACCTGCAACTATTTGTGAATTCTTTATATAAGCATATTCAATATCATTCGTAGGGTATTTTGGAATTTCTACATTATACATTTGTATTTTATTCTACAGTCGCAGGTCGAGTCATCAGAGCTGCAACTGCTTTTTCTGTAACTTTTCCTTCATTGATAACTTTTTCGATCGCATCAACTATTGGCATTGAAACACCAAAGGAATTTGCAAGTTCAGATAAAGATTTTGCTGAATTAACACCTTCGGCAACATGATTTGATTTTTTTAATATTTCATCTAATGTATTGCCTTGACCCAACATAAAACCAACAGTTCTATTTCTAGAAAGATCGCTTGAACATGTTGCTATTAGATCCCCTATGCCAGCTAAACCTGAGAATGTTTCTGACTTTCCACCTAGTGCTGAACCTAATCTTTTGATTTCTGCTAAACCCCTTGTAATAACTAGTGCCTTTGCATTATCCCCATACTCTGCTCCAGCGCCAATACCGACTGCAATAGCTATAACATTTTTTGCAATTCCAGATATCTCACAACCGATAATATCATCCGAGGTATAAACTCTAAATTTTTCTGATACCAATTTTTTCTGGATATTTTGTGCCAAAACTTTATTTTTCGATGCTACTACCGTAGCAGCAGGTTTATTCTCCATTATTTCAGCCGCCAAATTTGGTCCACTTATTACTGCTATATCATCATGAGTTTTATTTACTAATGCATCTAGAATTACTTCACTCATTCGTAGGTGAGTATCTTTTTCTAGACCTTTAGTCACAGATATAAAAGGAATTCTTGGGTCAAGAAATGAGAGCCCCAATAAAGATTCTCTAAAATGTGTTGATGGTACCGCAACTACAATAATTGATGCTTGATTTAATAAATTTATATTATTAGTAATTAATATTTTTTTATTTAATTTAT
>ERZ724508.1173-NODE-1173-length-16295-cov-4.902094_pt1 | contig 16295 bp, 27 predicted proteins | sample MGYA00376041_ERZ724508 | MGnify/ENA primary metagenome ERZ724508 (study PRJEB28724, sample SAMN07190887) | wastewater metagenome | isolation source: effluent of sewage treatment plant in Hong Hong | place: USA: Christiansburg, Virginia | collected 2016-03-01 ...
CGCCATCCGATGCTGTGTGACAAACTGTGGTGAAGGACTGGATTACAAGGCAATGGGTATTATCTTCTCAGGGCTTGTTCAAACAGGTTTTTGGGGATGTTTTGACGAGTTCAACAGAATTACTCCGGAAGTGCTATCAGTGGTGTCCGTCCAAGTCAAAACCATTCAAAGTGCACTTATTCAAGAAAAGAAGACGCTGGAGCTACTCAAGAGATAACTCACCATCAAGACGACAGTGGGTATCTTCGTAACCATGAATCCTGGATACGCAGGAAGAACCGAACTCCCCGATAATCTGAAGGCTCTGTTCAGACCAGTGACAATGGTCGTCCCGGACTCAAACATCATCTGTGAGATTATGCTAATGTCCGAGGGTTTCAACGAAGCAAGAGTACTGGCGAAAAAGATGACTGTGCTGTACAAGCTTGGATCTGAGCAACTTTCCAAGCAGTACCACTACGACTTCGGACTGAGAGCTCTGAAATCTGTGCTGGTTATGGCGGGTCAACTCAAACGTGAGGCACAAAATGTTCAAGAGGAATTTACACTTATGCGAGCACTCCGAGATATGAATATGCCCAAGTTCGTGTTTGAGGATGTTCCATTATTCAAGGGTCTTATCGGTGACTTATTTCCTGGAATGGATCCTGTTCGCAAGCCTTACTAGAAGCGAGACCGTATCAAAGAAGTGTGCGACTCCCTAAACCTCCAACAGCTACCAGACGACAGCCAGATTGATAAGGTAGTGCAGCTCTACTAAACTATGGGTACGAGGCATACAACGATGGTGGTTGGACCAACTGGAAGTGGCAAGTCAAGTGTCATTGAGATTCTGAAAAGAGTGGAGAGCACAACAATCTATGCAATGAATCCGAAATCCATCACTGTCAAGGAACTCTATGGAGAAATGAACTTGGAAACTCGAGAGTGGAAGGATGGCTTACTCTCGAAGACCTTCCGTATTGCCAACGAAAAGCCTCCACAGGGTAAAGAAGAGAACCGATGGATACTGTATGACGGTGATGTCGATGCAGTGTGGGTTGAGAACATGAACAGTGTCATGGATGACAACAAGCTACTCACCCTCATCAATGGCGACCGAATTAGGTTGGAGAGATTCTGCAAGATGCTTTTTGAAGTTGCAGATCTCCAGTACGCCTCACCAGCAACAATCAGTCGTTGTGGTATGGTCTATGTTGATCCTCGCAATCTTGGATTCTAACCTTTCTGGCATAAATGGATGATTCGCTGGACCAAGAGCAAAGAGAAGTATGAGACCCTAATTGATGCTCTTAATGAGTACTATCCCAAGTATATTCCACCCCTGATGGCAAGGATATTTGATGGAGTAGAACGGGAAGAGACATTCAAACCACTCGACTTCGCCTTCCCTCGAACCAACCTCAATGTCATTCAACAGCTAACTCGACTTCTCGATGCAATGATCGATCCAGAGGGAACGCAGGATGCTGACACCATAGAATGCACCTTCATTTACGCAATCGTCTGGTCATTGGGATCTTGTCTGACGACGGAAAGCAAAAAAGTCTTTGAGGAACTTCTAAAGAAGGTGGCTGGAAGACACGTTCCCACACCAGTCTTTGACTACTACTACGACTACAACAAAACAGCACCCATCAAAAACTGGTCGAGCTGGGATAAGCACGACCTTCGCTACATACCACCACCTGACGGCAAGTTCAGCAAAATTCTCGTTCCCACGGTGGATACCAAACGTTTCAGTTTCCTGCTCGGCCTTATGGTCAAGGAGAAGTACCCATGCATGTTCGTTGGAGAAAGCGGAACAGCCAAGTCAGTCATCATCTCGAACTATCTTGCAAGTCTACCGGCCGACAACTATATGAGGCTCAACATTAACTTCTCCTCCAGAACTACCAGCCTCGATCTGCAAACCACAATCGAGGACAATATCGATAAACGGTCCGGAAGAGTGTTCGGTCCAAAGATCATCGGAAAGAAGCTTATCATCTGCATCGACGATCTGCATATGCCGAAAGTGGACACGTACGGTACTCAACAACCCATTGCACTGTTGAAGTTCCTTATTGAAAGAGGGTACCTCTACGAACGCGGAGGCAACCTCGACATGAAGATCATCAAGGAAACTCAGTATGTCTCAGCATTGCTTCCACCAAGCGTTGCGACATTGGTTGACCCAAGATTGCTGTCCCTCTATGCTACGTTCAACTTGATGTTCCCTTCTCACGAGAACCTTCAGCGCATTTACAACAGCATCCTCAAAACACATGTAAATCCGTTCCCGCCTGATATCATCGAGGCCGTCGAGAAGATCACTGAGTGCACTCTGAAACTTTACAAACAAATTGTGGATCAGTTGCCGCGTACACCAGTGAAGTTCCACTACATCTTTAACTTACGCGACCTCAGTAGAATATACGAGGGAATGACCCGCAGCACAATCGACAAGTTCACCACTAAGGAACAGTTTGTGAGATTATGGCGCAACGAGTGCACCCGAGTATTTTCGGATCGTCTCATCACCGAGGAAGATCGGAAGTTGGTGTGCGAAAAGATGATTCCTGATTTAGTGAAGAGCACCTTCGACGAATGTTTCGAGTTCGCCATGAAGGAACCACTGCTGTTCGGAGACTACACAACAGCTCAGCCAGCCGAACTAGACTATATCGATCCCCGCCTCTACGAAGACTGCAAGGATTTCGAATCAGTTAAGACTAAATTCGACAGGCTTCTCGCTGACTACAACGATGATGAAAAGATGAAGGAGATGAACTTGGTGCTCTTCAATGATGCCCTTGAACATCTCACGAAGATCCATCGAATAATTCGGTTCCCACGCGGACATGCACTACTCGTCGGTTATGGTGGCTCAGGCAAACAGTCCCTTACGCGTCTCTCATCGTACACCGCTGGCTATAAGATCTTCATGATCCAGCTCACTCGAGGTTACAAGGAAAAGGAGTTCAGAGAGGATCTCAAAAAGTTATTTGAAATGCTGGTGGAAGCACCAGCCCTCTTCCTCTTCACCGATAGCCATGTGATTGAGGAAGGGTTTTTGGAGCTGATCAACAATCTACTCACAATTGGTATGGTTCCTGCTCTATTCGACGAGGAAGGTAAGAAAGCAATGATCGACAAGATCCGTGCTGAAGCGATTAAGAAGGGCATCGCTGATACAAAGGAGGACATGTGGAATTACTTCCTGGAAAAGACGAAGGATAACCTTCATATTGTGCTCGCTATGAGTCCTGCGGGAGACACCCTGCGAATTCGATGCCGCAACTTCCCCGGGCTAATTTCCAGCACATCAATCGACTGGTTCTTCTCCTGGCCTGAGTAAGCATTAGTATCGGTAGCAGATTTCTATCTCAAAGAGGAAGAGCTTCCGGAAGATCATCGCAAGAGCATCGTCGAACACATTGTGGAGGTACATACCTCGGTACAGCGATACAACGTTGATTTTGAGGTACAGCTCAAACGAAAGAATTTCTCCACTCCAAAGAACTATCTGGATTTCCTGAATAACTATCGCACGGGGTTGAGCTTCAACAAGAACAAATTCATTGAAATGGCCAAGCGCTATAAGGATGGACTCGAAAAGCTAGTGGAAGCGAAAGAACAGGTGGAGCAGTTGCGTGCCGAACTCGAGATCAAGCAGACCTAGGTGAACCAAGAAAAGGTTGAAGTTGAAGCTATTCTTGAAGAAATCAAAGCGACGACGGCAACTGCTTCGAAGCATCAGGCTATTGCGATGGAAAACAAAAAGAATCTGGATAAGGAGTCAGCAGAAATCGATGTTCAGTCCAAGCGGGCTGCATAGATTCTTAAGGATGCCGAACCGCAAGTTATTTAGGCTGAAAAAGCACTGGGTGTGGTCGAAGTTAAGGAATTGACGGGCTTCAAGGCACTGAATAATCCACCGAAGCAAGTGGCTGCCCTTGGAATCACCATTCTAATCCTCAAGCCCAATGGTACGGAAGATGAAAAGGAAGGCTGGGAGGGTGTACGCAGAATGATCACCAACCCTGCTTCCTTCCTGGGTACCTTAAAAAGCTTCGGTGATAGGATAGGAAAGGTGAGTAAGCGACAAATCGAGTCCGTAATTGAACGCATTGATAATCCAGAGAACGAGTTCCACCGTATGCAATAGATATCCAAATCCGCCTATAACTTGCTTCTGTGGCTGAAGGCAATGGTTAAGCTCTACAAGGTAAACAAGGAAGTCGAACCGTTGAAGCAGCAGGTGGAGACTATGACGAAGAAGGCAGAAAAGATGGCGAAGGAACTGGAAGAAACTAATAAGCTCTTGGATGGACTGAACAAGCAACTTGCTGAAGCCAACTAAAACCGAATGAAGAAACAAGCTCGACTGGATTTCCTGACTGACCAGGCCAACACTATGATCAGGAGGTTGAATGCTGCAGAAAAGCTGCTCAAGGGTCTAGCTCGCGAGGAACTTCGATGGTCAGCAGACGAAAAAGGCCTGCTTGTCAAGGTTGAGAATCTCACCGGAGACTGCCTTACCACGAGTTCTTTCCTTTCCTATGCTGGTCCTTTTGACTACACCTTCCGCAAAAGAATGGTCTATGAGCATTGGAGAGAGGACATCATTAAGCGGAATATTCCTTTCAGTGAAAAGTTCCGTATTGAGGACCTGCTCACCAGCGATGTAGAGGTTGCTCAATGGGCAAGTGAAGAACTCCCTTCGGACGAACTGTCAGTGCAGAACGGTATTCTGACAACCCGAGCGAGCCGCTGGCCTCTGTGCATAGACCCTCAGCTTCAAGCTGTGAACTGGATCAAGAAGAAATACGAAAGTAATCTGAAGGTGCTGAACCTGAATGAAGGTGCTGGTGTTTTCCTCAAACCACTGGAACAATGCTTGGAGCGAGGCACACCTTGCCTCTTCGAGAATGTGGATGAATAGTTGGATCCTACCCTTGACCCCATTCTGGAGAAGAACTTTGTGAATAAAGCAGGCATCATAACCATCAAGCTGGTCGAAAAAGAAATCGATTATAACAAGAACTTCCGACTTTACTTCACCACCAAGCTATCCAACCCAAAGTATACCCCCGAGATTATGGGTAAGACGATGCTCATCAACTACACCGTTACCCTCATGGGGCTACGTGATCAACTTCTCAATGTCGTAGTCAGCTTTGAAAGGCCGGATAAGTAAAAACAACGAAAGTAGCTGATTCATGCCATGAGCGAAAACAGGAAGAAACTCAACGCAGAAGAAGATAAGCTATTGTACAATCTCTCGACTGCAGAGGGAAGCTTGTTAGACAACTAACCTCTCATCGCTACTCTGGAATCCTCCAAGAAGCTATCAGTGGAGATTGGAGAAGATATCGAAAGAGGAGAGATCACTCAGCAATAGATCGAACAGGCTCGTCAAGCCTATGCACCAGCTGCCAAACGAGGAGCAATCCTGTTCTTCGTTATGTGCTCCCTCTCGATTATCAGTCAGATGTATGAGTACTCACTGAACAGCTATCTTATTGTGTTCAACAATTCTCTCAGAGACGCCAAGAGGGACTTAGTGTTGTAAACTCGTCTTCGATCCATCATCGATAGGCTCACCCTCAACGTATACGAGTATACCTGCCTTGGTATCTTCGAGCAACACAAGTTGATGTTCAGTTTCCAAATGACCATAATGATCAAGGATGAGGAGAAGGAACTCAACCAGAAATAACTCGATTTCTTCCTCAAGGGCAACACATCCTTGGATCAAATCAGTCGACCTAAACCATACAAATGGGTTCCCGACCAGGGCTGGAAAGACCTTCAGAAGTTGGTGACTATCGGTGAAGAATTCAAGAACCTTATCGAAGATCTGGAGGGAAGTGAGAAGGAATGGAAGAAGTGGTACGACTTCGAAAAACCTGAAGGATAGGACCTCCCACAAAACTATACTAAATTGAATGCTTTCCAGGTGTTGCTTGTGCTAAGAATCTTCCGACCAGATCGCGTGGTAAACGGAATGAAACGCTATATCATTGATGCCCACAAAAATGACAAATTTGTTCAGCCACCCACAGTCAACTACGAAAAGATCTTCAACGCCAGTAGTGAGAAATCTCCAATCGTGTTCATTCTTTCTCCTGGTGCTGATCCTCTCAATGATGTTCAGAAACTCGGTGAACAGCTAGGGTTCAGTGGTAATAAATTCAAATTCTTATCGCTGGGGCAGGGTATGTAGCAGGAAGCAAACATCTACGTGTCAACATCGAGCAACAGAGGACACTGGCTCATGCTCCAGAATTGCCACTTGCTATCCAGCTGGCTGAAATCTCATCTCGAGAAGGATTTGGAGTTGATGCCAAAGCCACACAAAGATTTTAGACTCTGGTTGACCACCCAACCAACCGACGCATTCCCTCTGGGTATCCTCCAAAAATCACTGAAAGTTGTCACTGAGCCACCAGATGGATTACGATTAAACATGAAATCCATCCTTTCAAAGATCACTGAAGACCAACTCAACGATTGTCCTCATCCAGCACTGAAGCCCCTCGTGTTCGTAATTAGCTTCTTCCACGCAATTATTCAGGACCGAAGGAAGTACGGAAAGATTGGCTGGAATGTCACTTATGATTTCAACCATAGCGACTTCACCATTTCGTTCCGACTTCTCAACATGTATCTCGCCAAGTCGTGGGAAAACAAGTAGGAACAGATTCCATGGTCATCACTTAAATATCTCATCGGAGAGGCAATGTATGGTGGTCGTGTTACCGATGGATGGGATCGACGCATTCTCATGACCTACCTTGAAGAATATATGGGCGACTTCCTCTTCGACAAGAACCGAGAATTCTTTTTCAGCAAGACACCCGAATTTAACTATGCTCAGCCAGCCGCCAACCAAATGAACCTGGAGGGTTTCATCAATACCGTAAACGAAATTCCGCTGATGAACTCCCCTGTTGTCTTCGGTCTGCATCCCAATGCTGAAATTACCTACTTCACCAATGCTGCGAAGAATCTTTGGGATAACTTGTTGTCCATGCAGGTTTCGTCAGGTGTCAAAGCCAGTGGTTTCAACCGAGACTAGTACATCGATAGTGTTGCCAATGATGTGCTTAGCAAACTTCCTGACCAACTCTGGGACATTGGAATGCTAAGAGCAGAGCATGAGGTGGTGTCTCCCACACTCGTCGTACTTTTCCAATAACTCGAACGCTTCAACAATTTGATCGTAAGAATCAAGGAAACACTCATTAACCTCAAGCGAGCATTAAAGGGATAAATTGGAATGAGCTCCGATCTCGATGAACTTGCACTCTCTCTGTTCAATGGTTTCCTCCCAGCAAAGTGGGCGAAGCTCGCACCACAGACAGAAAAGAAGCTTGGAAGTTGGATGGACCACTTTGGTGGGCGCACCCGTCAGTACGAAGAGTGGGTGAAGGTTGGAGAGCCAACTGTCATCTGGCTTTCAGGGCTTCATATTCCGGAGTCCTATCTCACCGCACTCGTGCAGACTAGTTGTCGTATCAAAGGTTGGGCCCTTGACAAGTCAACCCTATACACTGTCATGACCAAGAGTCGAAACCCATCTGATTACAAGAAAAAGCCGTAACACGGTTGTTTGGTTCGTGGACTTTACCTTGAAGGTGCTCAGTGGGATGTTGATGCGGGATGCCTGAAGCGCCAATCACCAAAAGAACTCATCTTTGACATGCCAATCATGGAGATCATTCCTGTTGAAGCAAGCAAACTTAAGCTCAAGGACAGTCTCCGAACCCCAGTGTACGTTACACAGAACCGTAAGAACGCAATGGGTGTCGGTTTAGTCTTTTAAGCCGATCTTCAAACCCTGGAGCACCCCTCGCACTGGATCCTGCAGGGCGTCGCTCTTACTCTCAACATCGATTATTGAGAAATGATCCTAACCCCCAACGAATAACCCATAGCAGTATCATTATCACGTAGTGAAGTTGTCAATACTGTTCCTGTTATGCCTTTTATGCCACGTATACTCAATCGAATATTGTTTGATACGATGATGAAGTAGGCTCTTCTCGTGGCTCTTTCCGTTGTGCTGTGCCAAACTATTTTCATTCCGATAGGTCTCAACGAAAAGCGATGTATGGCTTGCTTCACAGCCTTCGAGGTACCGAGTCTGTTACGCAGCCGCTCAAATTGGAAGCTGTGTTCCCACATCTAGCCAATCAAACAGAAGCCGAGTAATTCCGCGTGACCTTACAGTCATCTGAGAACACCACATAATCAGAAGAAGTACTGGTGAAGCCAGGAACAACACTACGGAGGGAGCTACGTTTAAAGACAGGTAACATAGATGGTTATGTAGATGTCGTATACAACATCTGCTTTGAGCTGCTGTCCGATCGCAGCTCCTTGCCTGATGGTGCTGCCGAGCCTCGCATCGGTTACGTCATAAGCGACGATTTGTCTCGGTTGATTGGTACCATCGATGTGCCGGCCGAACTTAAAAGCGACAAGAAGTTATCGGATCTCTACACGTACGCAGAAGAGATCTCACGGATGAACGCCAAACTGGCTGAGTACCAACAACGTGAGAGAAAAATGGAGGATGAAGTGGCTGAAAGCAGCGTTCACAAAAACTTCAGGATAGTATCGCTGACTATGATTGAATGCGCTGTGGTGGTGCTTGCTGGAGTGTACCAAGTATTCACCCTCCGGAGGTTCCTTATCGACAAGAATCTGTATTGATAACTGTTCTGTGATTTGAAGATACCCATTAAAATCGAAGAGAGAGGTCTGGGTTGATATCTCGACATTAAACTTAATATGCCTGATCGTTAAGATAGACTAACTAACAGACCCATTAACTATCAAACATGGTTCTTTCCCTGTACGATGTTCCATCCGGAGCACACTGATAGTCCAAGCAGTCCAACCAGTGCGATGTCGATCAGAAGTGCACCTACTATCCTGCCGTTGGCTCCAGAGCTCACGTAACCGATGGCGAACAGCAATCTTCCCACGAGAACAAGCACACCCATGAAAGTTGCATACATTGGGTAGTACACTGCAGCTGCCAGAATCATCACTATGTAGGTAGCGACTCCCTCCACAAAGTTGTAATGGGCACGCTGGGCATTGTTGAATAGCAGCCAGTCTTCATCGCTTAGCTTGGTCGAGTATCGTCCATTTCCCATGTCTGGGTAGCCTCCACGAGCAGCGCCCTCTACGATGAATGGATGTCTTACTGTAATTATCCTCAAGGTATTTCTTGTTAAACACTTTGCTTCTGAGCCTTCCGGGGAAGAAGAAGCCGATGAGCACACACTCGAAACCCACGAGCACGGCGGTGATGAGAGCGTATCCAAACTCAGGCGCGATGTGAACAATCATGATAATTACACGAGTGAATAGTTGTGGTGGTTTATAAAATGGGCCAATTGTTCTAGAACATTCAGCTGTGACTATGAAATGAAAGGTCCCAGTCACACGCGATACCGCAGATTGTACTCGTGATCTCGAAACAGTGGTCGTTCGTGAGAGTTTAAGTAGTCGAACGTCTTCTTTGGAAGCTCGCTGGTCTCATCATTATGCTACTCCTTCACTCCCGTTGATGGTTCGTTATTTCCTTGTGGTTTTCTCGGTGTCTCATGCTTGTTTGGTCTCGATATGAAAGCTTGTCTCACCTTTTCCCATTTCGAGACTTTCTTTGGAGGTTATTTCGGCTAGAAGGCAGCATCAACCTCCACACTTTATGTTTCTTCATCGAAGCCGCTACGTTCTTCAAACTTTGGGGCTTTAGGTGTTTAGGCTCGGAATTTCAGCACTTCGACCACATCCGAATGGTTTCCTCCCAGAAGTTGGAATCCAATCTGAATATCGAAATCAGCCACCTTGCCGGTAAACTGGTAGAGGGAGTCTACTTGCTCCAGGCGATACCCAAATTTGCCTCCGAGGAACTTGAAGGCCACTTAGTCCTCTATTGCTTTAGTGTAGTCTGATGCCTTCTCAAACGATGAGCCCATGAGTCCTCTGCTCAGTAAGGACAGCAGCACCATACATCCAGGATTCTTGGAAACATACTGTGCTAGCTCCTTCCTGTTCGCTTCCAGCTCCAATAAGTACTCCTTCAGCCTTGCCTTTAGTAGATTCTCTTGATAGCACTACTTGGCGACGGGTGTTGTCTGCCCATCACAGTAGCACAACTGAGTTTCTTGAGCATGCTTCTGAATGTGACCAACCGTCGTCTTGAAGATCTCAGCATTATGAGAGCTGCTGCTGAGCAGATTGAAGAAGAATCGCATGAAGTTATCGTTAGCAGAGTCGGTAAAGGTAATCGGCGGTCCCGCCAGAAACCTCGGCAACCTTCCCGTGAACTAAACCTTGGTGGTTCGCTGCGAGTGTTTCTGGGAAGACATTAATAAAATTATTAGGTTCGTGTTTGATGGGATTGACTTTATCAAATACGGAACCTTGGCTTCTTGAAGTTGAAGTAGAGGTGGAGAATGCCCTTTGCGAAGATGCTTTCAAAGCCTGACTTGTTGGAAAAATCCCATTCTCTTCGCTGAATTTTAAAGGCAACGTCTAGGTACGGTGGACCAGCTTTGAACTTTATCATGCAGTAATCTGGATCCTCCAAGGCTTCCAGGTAGTACTGCGGGGTCTTGCTCTTGTCCAGCAGGTCTGGGTAGAAGATATTGAATTTATAGCCCTGCACGGTCTTCGGAGGAGGGTTGTCATTGTCATAGTGAGCCTGGTTGTACTTGTTCCATTCGCAGCTCACTCGTATTCTGTTGATGTACTCGGGTCTCCGATCTCTAAACCTCCCTTCAGTCTCACATGGCAGCCAGTCATTAAACTATTCCTAATCCTCTTCCAGTCTTTTGTACCGTTCAAATTCCAGAATTTCTTCAGCAATGAAATCGTAGGTCGTGCTCACATCCTCGATGATGGAAGTATTCAACAGATTATGATTCTTCGGTAAGGAGAGGTTAGTCTAGAGCTTCTGCTGAGCCTTCTCAAACTCCTCCTTAAAAATCTGTTCGGCCAGTCGAGATCTCAACTCTTTTTCTGCTTCATCATTGGTGAGCAGCTTCAGAGGAACTAAATTCGCTGGCCCCAAAATTGGGGATGTTATTGTTCGCTCGTGACCCTATCCGCTTTCACCTGTAGGCTCCTCTATATATTCCTCCATAAACTTGTCGTGGAATGTCAGTAGTTGGCACTGTAGCTTCTTTGCTCGGAGCTTTTGGAGGACTGTCTGCCAATATTCCATATCAACACCAAAGCTCGCAGATTTGATGGTTTGGTTAATACCTTCTTAAAGCCTCTCCAGCTCAGCTAAAGGCTTATCCAACATCTTCTTAATCTTCTCCTTGAGCTCCGGCTTGAGTTCTGTACTAGCAACAGGCTGCTGCTTTCTGTTTAGCACATACCGAATGAGATCGATGAGGCTATCCCAAAACCTGACAAACTCGCTCGTACTCTAGCAATCTCTCCGGCAATGGATCTATGCTTCTGGTAGCATAGCTTGCAGCTGTTCAATGGTTAGCTCCTTCAGGAAGCGTTTTGGATGACGCATTACAGGCACCAATGTTTTATCCAGTTTCAGCTGGCGACTGTATGTATACGCCATCTTCACGAACTTGTCAATAGGCTGCTCTCGACCTTGCTGAATACGCATGAATGCTCTCAACCTTTCCTGTTCAGCATGGAACTACTCCTCCTTTTTCAGGTACTCCTCATAAGTGGGTTAGTAGTCGGAATGTCCTTTGGCTTTCCTTGCTTACCAAAGCCGAATCGCTTCTTTGTACCTATTCGTAAAGTGTCTCCGGATGGTGCGTTCATCGACATGTTCCTGTAGCATCTTCGTAAGCGACTCCTGCTCAGGACGACCCCATACAAACGCAGGAAGCAGGTCTTCATCAAGCTAGCCATAACACTCTTTTAGTTTTCTCTTTTGCTGCTCAATATCGGCCATGATAAGTTCTTGATGCTTGTTTTTAACCTTTCCGCCTTCCTTTGATCTCGATCGCGAACGGGAACGTGAACGTGAACCTGAATCCTCCTGGCGATTATTCGAGCCGTGCGGAGATGTGGTTTAGTGGACTGGGCCTAACTCCATCTCGTATAAATCAATATTAAATTGACTTCGGTAAATGCAATTGGTCAACCAAACTTCTTATCTCAACCGCTCAAACAAACTATCCAAGGTTCTTCTAAATTTTATGTTCGCACTGCTGATTCTTCTACCGTTTCACGTTGCCTTGTGCCAAAGTGACGGTGAATGGCAACGGTTCAAAACCACTTTCAACCGGAGCTACTCTTCCTACGAAGATGAGGTCTAGCGAAAGGGAGTTTGGTGGGGCAACATGGAAGTCATCGCATTCCAAAACACGCGTCGGTCGAGCTATAAGCTGGGCATGAATAACCTTACAGATAGAACTCAAGAAGAAGTGCAAAGTACAACAGCCAATAAATTGAGGTTTCTTGAATATCAAAGTGAACCTGCCGATGTTAAGGTAAATTGCATCAAAAGGCACAATCACCGATGTTCCCACACCCCAATCCTTCGATTGGCGCTCGTTGAAGAAAGTGACGCCGGCTAAGTCTCAGCTTAGCTGCGGAAGTTGCTGGGCTTTTGCAGCAGTCGCCGCTGCGGAGTCACTCATAGCTATCAAGTATAATGTACAGGTTGACCTGTCCGAGCAGTTTGTCCTGGAATGTAATGGCGTCAGTACCTGTGCGGGTGGCTGGGTGGACGATGCGATGAATCTGATGCTCAGATAAGGTAATTTCGGATTATTTGTAGGAATTCCGTTAGAAAGTATGTATCCCTACCGAGGGGAAGCCGAAACTAATGGTATTTGCCAGTCCACCGGTCACCAAAGACTTCCTTCAGACTCCTCTTTGACCTCAACCTTCAATGTGTCAGAAACAGCGCTCAAACAGATGTTGCTGAATTCGCCAGTTGCTGTGCTGTTGTACGCAGATACCAACTTCTGGTGGTACCAATCGGGGGTGTACTCCTGCCAAGACCCGGAAACCCAACCATCCCAGCTGAACCATGCACTCTTGGTTGTCGGTTATGACGAATAAAATAACTACATCGTCAAGAACTCTTGGGGAAGCACTTGGGGGGAGGACGGTTTTGCACGGATAAACTCATCCCACGATTGCGGGTTGCGCCTAGTTGTGTACCAACTTGAGTCCAGCATGCCACCAGTGGACAATAGCACTGCAGACCAGAACAATCCTCCTCCAAGTCCAACCAACAACACCAGCAACAATACGAATAACAGTAGCACAAACAGTACAACCAACGACTCCAGCAACGGCAATTCAAGTAGCACAACAAACAACAACAGCAAACTAGTCGAAGTTTCATCAATTAAATTGGCTGTCTGTGCTGCTGCCCTGCTGATCATTTTTTGCTGAATTTGTGTGATTTGCGAGTATCAACAGACTTCCGGTAAATTCGTTGGAGCTTCTTTTATCAGTAGGCAAGTTCTTCATTTAACAGTTGGCGAATTTGTTGGCTGTGAATCAATGTTCTATGTCAATAAAATCCCCTCATTTCCCGGCGATTACGGAGAGAAAAGCTAGGAAGAACATGAAGGTCGTGTTCCACCCTGATTTTTTCTTACTCATTGGGTATCAAACGGAATGATGTTTGGCTCACTGTCATTAAATCGAAAGATCAATTGTTTGAGTTCGCATTGGTTTGCCGCTTGTTCTTGAAAGTGAGGTAAATGGAAAGTCTGCTGTGTTGGGTACTCCTGAATTATGAAAGAAATTGCCTTTACTCCACATAGCTAGCTGTCACTAGTGAAAGTATGGGTACCTCCGGAGCATATGCGGTTGCTTTTCATGCTGAGCACAGGCATCTTAACGATCTCGTTGCTGGAGTCTCGCGAATTAACGAGCGAACAGCTCGGTGGAGTTGAGTATTGAGCAACGTCGTCATTGAGGATCGTCCACGAAAGCAGATAGCCGCTCACCAAGAGGTAATGGCGCGAGATCTTGATGCGCTGTCCTTCACATCGAATCGGCTTTTGTTATGAAGAAGAACCGAACATTAGACTTATCTGCAATGTTCAAATGATACAAATAGAAACAAATAACCATGGCCACAATGCTTCAATTGTCAATCATATGTAAGATGAGTTCATGCCAGAACGGCCATCGAGAGGAAGGCCAGGACGAACATGAAGGCCGTGTTCCACTCCGATTTGGTATCATCCTTCGGGGGGTCGGGAAGCAGAATGATGTGTGGTAGGGTGCTCAATAGTTCGTAAACGACTAGCTTGAGTCCGCAGTCTAAAGTCGAGTTTATGGTCGCAAAGCCATTGACGCCCCAAGTAATTCCATAGGAGAACTTGATGATGTAGCTTCCGTTTCTATCGAAGCCAACAACCTGGACGACCTCGTTAAGGTGACTTACAGTAATCGACGAAGTGTTTGCGCAGGAGTGGGTACCAGATGCGTATGAGTAGAAAGCACTGGTTCCGCTAAACCGAGCGATAACCGGCGAGCCGGTGAGCAAAGTCTTGAGCTGCGCGTCAGTGAGGACAGTGTATTCTATCCAGCTATGAGCTGGGACGCTGTTCAGTAATGTGGTCGAGCACATTCCGGCGGGTTGCGAGTTCAAGGGAAAGTCTGATTCGTTGGCCGCTCCTGAATTATTGCAGAAAGTACCTCTCATAATAGTAAAGTTTATTCCTTTGTCGGGGCTATTACAGCCGGTACAATCGCATCCCGCTATAATCGCGCAGTCAATGAGCCATTACTCTGACAGGTCCATGGTTTGGTTCTTCTTGATCTTGAAAAACGATTCAAAGTAGGCCATAATTGCGAAGGCCCAACTTCCTCCAGAGCAAGTCCCTTGGTCTCTGGAGGAGGTGATGACACTAGCAGGACGCCAATCAAGGGAAGTCGGCAGAACTAGGCTAGCCTTTATCTCGCTCTTCGAAGACTCGGGGCTGAACCCACTCCTGGCATCGAATCCCGCAGAACCTATCATAGTGATGAAAGATACTTGAAATAACTTAAGGGGAATTATCGCTGTGCGAGTTGAGTGCGTAGTAAGCCACATTCCCCTCACCCGCCTGCTCTCTTGCTGCGCTCAACGCGTTTTCCGCCTCTATCCATCTGTAGTTCACCTCCCAGTATCCTCTGCGGGTCATTTCTTCTTGGGCAGTGTCGTAGACCTTCCCGAACTTGACCTTCCACGACTGCCACTACGCATCTGTCTGTGCAACAACGAGCACGAGCACCAGCGCAGCCACTACGTATTTCATCATCTGTTGGTTAGAAAATAATTATTAACTGTGATACCGATCCACACGCATTAAAGGGAAAAAATCTGCTCGATTTCTCAGCAGGGAACGACTCACAGCACTTTTGGAGTGGCTTGACCGATCCTCGTGCTTGTTCTCCAGTCTCGTCGAGAGCCTCCCAAAAAAATTAACGAACGGTTGAGCCCGCGATCTTAGGTGAAAAGAAGGCGATGCAGCGAAGCCAGTACAACCAGCGCTACTCAGATGAGACTACTGACCCACAGAAAGGGGGAGAGCGACTCTTCAACCGGCAGTCGAGTTTCCCATCCTTGTCAGATAAAAAACGTTAGCAGTTGATCTCTGTCGAAGACCATAGCTGGTACCAGCAAGGCTAAGAACCTCAACAGAGCCACAGAGCATCCTCTTGACTCTGATATTGGCTTTGTTGCCTCAGCCCTGCCTACCGTCTAAAGGCCTTGTCCCCCGGTGAAGTCTCAACGGTAGCTCGCTCGGTAAAGACAGAAACCAGGAATACATGCCTAAAGAGGCTTCCGACTTCTGCCGGTCCCTCATTCCCAAGGTTTCGACGATGAATTGGCATGAGTTGCGGAATCTGTCGATTTGAGGTAGTTACCATCATTCGTAATTGCTTTTCATTGACGTCTAATCGACCCAGGACTTGAGCTGGAGGTACGCTGGTATCCCAGCTGTTGTGTGCGCTTTGGATTAGAATAGATTGTGCGGAGGTGCGAGGGTTTAGGTTCTAGGAATATGTCATCCTGCGGCACTTGCAGCTGAAGCCTCAATGCTTCAGTCTTGGGTTAGACGACGCCATTCTTTGCTACGCCAGTTTTGACGGTTATTCTTGGTCTGCAGTCTGTATGGATAGGACGAGACGACTGAATACCTTCTCAATAAAATTTTAAATATTTAAGATCGATATATAATGGAATGTACAACGGAGGGCAGCCAAGCGCCCTTTGGGTCCGTCCCCTAGTTAAAGCAGCTTTGCGAGAGCCTCACGGGTTTGCACACCCTACTCCGGTTGACGGGCCTATC
>ERZ724508.1174-NODE-1174-length-16288-cov-7.232859_pt1 | contig 16288 bp, 17 predicted proteins | sample MGYA00376041_ERZ724508 | MGnify/ENA primary metagenome ERZ724508 (study PRJEB28724, sample SAMN07190887) | wastewater metagenome | isolation source: effluent of sewage treatment plant in Hong Hong | place: USA: Christiansburg, Virginia | collected 2016-03-01 ...
GCTGGATGATGCCGATATTCAAGCGTTGATGCGTGCTGTCCAAATGCGTGAAGGTGCTGCTGCTCCCCGCCGTCCGGCTACGCCTAACACGGCTCGTAAAACACCGTACCGCGCGGCTGCAAGCAAACCCCCAGCGCGTTCGGGCAAGCCGAATGCACGTCCCCAACGCCAGCCCGATCCGATGAAAACATCGTTGGGCTATATCGGGGCGGATAGTTTGACACGCCTTCGCGCCGACGAAGCCGAAACCCGTAAACGGCGCGGTCGGCGTTAAAAGGTTAAGCGGGTGTTTAAGCGGGAAGGGTGAAAATAGCAGCGATGCGTTCGGCACAACGCTGTGCCAGTTCCGCATTTTGCGCTTCTACCATGATGCGCAGAAGCGGTTCGGTTCCACTGGCGCGAATCAAAATACGTCCGGTGTCGCCCAGCTCGGCTTCCACTTCGCGCGTGACTTGCCCCAGCTTGGCATTGCTTTTCCAATCCTGCCCTTCTTGCAGCCGTACATTGAGCAAAGGTTGTGGGAATAACGTCAGCCCTTCTAATTGTTGCGCCAGCCCCTTACCACTGCGCTTCAATGCCTGCAATACCTGCAAGGCAGAGACTAAGCCATCGCCCGTGGTGTGTTTATCCAATACCAGCAGGTGACCTGAGCCTTCGCCGCCGATTTGCCATTGGTTTTTTTCCAGCTCTTCCAACACATAGCGGTCGCCGACTTTGGCACGCACCAACTTCACACCCCGTTCTTTCAGGGCGATTTGCACTGCCATATTGGTCATGAGTGTACCGACCACACCGGTGATTTTTTCGCCTTGTGCGATACGGTCTTCGGTGAGGAGATACAGCAACTCATCGCCGTTGTACAGACGACCATTGGCATCAACCATTTGTAAACGGTCGGCATCTCCATCCAGCGCGATGCCCAAATCGGCACGGTTATCCTTCACGGCTTGTATCAACGCTTCGGGGTGGGTTGCGCCCACTTTGTGGTTGATGTTGAGACCGTTGGGCGTACCACCGATGGAAACCACTTCCGCACCCAGCTCATGAAACACTTTGGGCGCGATGTGGTAGGCGGCTCCGTGCGCGGAATCGATCACCACTTTCATGCCCTTGAGCGTCATGTGGTGGGGGAAGGTGCTTTTGCAGAACTCGATATAACGCCCAGCGGCATCGTACAGGCGGCGGGTTTTTCCGAGCGATGCCGAATCCGCCCACTGGGGTGGCTCATCCAACGCCGCTTCTACTGCCGCTTCCCAGCTATCCGACAGTTTCGTGCCTTGTGCGCTGAAAAATTTGATACCGTTATCGGCAAAGGGGTTGTGGCTGGCACTAATCACCACGCCCAACGATGCCCGCTGCGCCCGCGTCAAATACGCCACGCCCGGAGTCGGCAAGGGGCCGAGCAACACCACATCCACACCCGCCGAGTTAAAACCGCTTTCCAGCGCACTTTCCAGCATATAGCCGGAAATGCGCGTATCTTTGCCAATCAACACGGTGGGGCGTGCTTCCGATTGTTTCAACACGCGACCCACTGCGTGCGCCAAACGCAAAACAAAATCGGGGGTGATGGGGTATTGCCCAACTGCACCACGAATTCCATCCGTTCCAAAATATTTCCGGCTCATCATTGTTCCTTTTGTCCGTTTATAGCGATTGTTGCTGCATGGCAGCCAGCACTTGGAAGGCCTGTGCAGTTTCCCGCACATCATGCACCCGCACGATATGCGCACCATTTTGCACCGCCAGCACCGCTGCTGTTACGCTGGGAACCAGTCGTTCTGCCACACTTGCCGCGCCCGTCACCGCCACCAGCGAGGACTTGCGCGACCACCCCGCGAGAATGCCACAGCCCCATTCTTCCAACCGCCTTTGCCGCGCCAATAACGTGAAATTTTGTGTAACGGTTTTGCCAAAACCAATTCCGGGGTCTACGCAAATACGAGCCAAATCGACTCCCAGCGCTTGCAGGCTCTGCATCTCGTGCTTCAAAAATAATAGCACCTGTGTAACAATATCTTCACCATTGGAATTGGTATCCGGCATCGGAAAAAGCTGCATGGTTTGCGGCTCGCCGTGCATGTGCATGAGGCATACGCCGCACGATGGATGGCGGCTTATCACCTCCGCTGCATGACCTTGCCGCAGCGCCCAAATATCATTGATGATGTCGGCACCACAATCCAATACGGCTTGCATCACCTCCGGTTTGTACGTATCTACGGAAACCGGAACACCCAGCGTCACCGCGTGGCGCACGATGGGGAGTACCCGTGCTAATTCCTCCTCCAGCGGCACAATGTGCGCCCCCGGACGGCTGGATTCGCCGCCAATGTCCAGAATATGCGCTCCATCTTGAATCAACTGCTCACAGTGCGCGATGGCATTGCGCGTATTGCTGTAGCGTCCGCCATCGGAAAACGAATCCGGCGTGACGTTGACAATGCCCATAATTTGGGGGGTACTTAAATCAATACGAAAACGACTGGTTTGCCAGAACATAACAATCTCAAAATACGGAATAAAAAAGCGGAATAAAAAAACGGGGTCATAGACCCCGTTTTTCGGTTTGCGCGGTGAATTTAAGCCGCAGTAGGACTGGTTCCGCTGGTGGCAACCGCAGGGGGTGTGCCGCCGCTACCGCCATTGGATGACGGGGGAACGCGTGGAGTCCAATCCTTGGGAGCGCGGGGTTCTTTGCCGCCCATGATGTCATCTAGTTGCTCGGAATCAATCGTTTCCCAATCCAACAGCGCTTTGGCCATCGCGTGCATTTTGTCTTTGTTGTCTTCGATTAGCTTACGCGCTTGAGCATATTGCTGGTCGATGATGCGGCGCACCTCGGCATCCACTTTTTGCATGGTTTGCTCGCTCATGGATGTGGTTTTGGTCACGGAACGCCCCAAGAACACTTCCCCCTCGTTTTCCGCATACACCATCGGGCCGAGCGCGGTGGTCATGCCGTAGCGGGTAACCATATCGCGGGCGATGTGGGTGGCACGTTCAAAATCGTTGCTCGCACCCGTGGTCATTTGGTTCATGAACACTTCTTCGGCGATACGACCACCAAACAGCATACTGATTTGGTTCAGCATGTACTCGCTATCGTAGCTATAACGATCTTGCGCGGGCAAACTCATGGTCACCCCCAAAGCGCGACCGCGCGGGATGATGGTGACTTTATGTACCGGGTCGCACTTGGGCAGCATTTTGCCGATGAGGGCGTGTCCTGCTTCGTGGTAGGCGGTATTGCGGCGCTCTTCTTCGGGCATCACCATGCTCTTGCGCTCGGGGCCCATCAGGATTTTGTCCTTGGCCTTTTCAAAATCCACCATTTCGACCACGCGGGCATTGCGGCGGGCTGCCATCAACGCGGCTTCGTTGCAGAGATTCGCCAAATCCGCACCCGACATGCCGGGTGTGCCGCGTGCAATCACGCTGGGGCTAACGTCTTGACCCAATGGAACTTTGCGCATGTGAACACCCAAAATCTGCTCACGTCCGCGAATATCGGGCAGCGTGACATAGACTTGGCGGTCAAAACGTCCGGGGCGCAACAGAGCGGCATCCAAAATATCGGGGCGATTGGTGGCTGCCACCACGATCACGCCGAGGTTGGTTTCAAAGCCGTCCATCTCCACCAGCATTTGGTTCAAGGTTTGCTCGCGCTCGTCATTACCGCCGCCCAAACCAGCACCGCGTTGGCGACCGACTGCATCAATCTCGTCGATAAAGATAATGCAAGGCGCGTTCTTTTTGGCGTTATCGAACATATCGCGCACACGGGATGCGCCCACGCCCACGAACATTTCCACAAAATCCGAACCGGAAATGCTGAAAAACGGCACTTTGGCTTCGCCAGCAATGGATTTGGCCAACAAGGTTTTACCAGTTCCGGGAGGGCCTACCAGCAGCAAACCACGCGGAATGCGTCCGCCGAGTTTTTGGAATTTGCTGGGGTCTTTCAAAAATTCCACGACTTCGCGGACTTCTTCCTTGGCTTCATCGCAGCCTGCAACATCGGCAAAGGTCACGGGATTGGTGTTTTCATCCAATAAACGCGCCTTGCTTTTACCGAAGCTGAAAGGCCCACCCTTGCCACCCCCTTGCATTTGGCGCATGAAATACACCCATACGCCGATGAGGAGCAGCATTGGCCCCCAGCTCATCAACAGGCTCATGAGCAGTGAACCTTCTTCGCGCTGACGCACATCGAATTTCACGCCATTGCTGCGCAAATCGCCAATCAAACCGCGATCCAAATAGGTGGCGGCGGTGCGAATGCGGCGGTCATCGCTGGTGACGGCTTGAATTTCTGTGCCGTTGGTCGTCTCTTGAATGACGACCGACTTGATGCGCTTGGCGGCTACTTCATCCAGAAATTCTGAATACCCCATGCTACCCGCGCCCGCAGACGCACGCGGCTCAAATTGCTTGAAAACCGTAAACAGCACCATGCCGATAATCAGCCAAACGGCAACTTTTGAAAACCATTGATTATTCAAACCGAACTCCCAAACTCAAACATCGTCCATAACTGGTGGTCATTTTAGGCGTTTCAAGGCAAGCCTTCTTTTATTTTTCCGGTTTAGTCCCCAAATGCTGCAAGGTATTGGCAATCCGGTTAGATAAAAGAGCCATCTACCTTAGCTGCGCAACCCCATGCCGATCAAAAATGTCTCGGACGAACGGTCGCGTGAGGACTTGGGTTTCAAGGTTTTGACCACGGTGAAGGCGGATTTGAAGGCGTTCAGCACATCGTTGTAACTGCCCCCATGAAACACTTTGGTGACCAATGCACCTTGGGGCTTCATGTGGTTTTGGGAAAAATCAATCGCCAATTCAATCAGATGCTCGATCCGTGCTGCATCCGCCGATGCAATGCCGGAGAGGTTGGGAGCCATGTCCGACACCACCAGATCCGCCTTGCGCCCTGCTAGCGCTTGCTCTAATTGTTGCAAAACCTCCAGCTCCCGAAAATCGCCTTGAATGAAATGTACCCCTTCAATCGGTTCCATCGGTAAAATATCCAATCCAATGATGGTTCCATTGAGTTCTCCTGCCGCAGCCCCATCGGGTGAGAGGCGGCGGCGCAGATACTGACTCCAAGCTCCCGGTGTGCAACCCAAATCGACCACCAAGTATCCCGGTTTGATAAGCCCGAATGTCTCGTCAATTTCCTTGAGCTTGTACGCAGCACGGGCGCGGTAGCCTTCCTTATTCGCCAGTTTGACGTAAGGATCGTTAATGTGGCTGTGCAGCCACGCCTTATTGACCTTGGTCATGTTATTTTTTCACCCTTTAAGCAATCTACACCGTCTACACAATCTCGGATAATAACGCTATGCCCCATATTCAATTAACCCCTGCACAACGCAAAGAGTACCGTTCCCAAGCCCACCACCTGAATCCGGTGGTGATGATTGGTTCTGACGGCCTGACCGACAACGTGCAAAAAGAAATTCACAACGCGCTCAATGCACATGGGCTTATCAAGGTACGTGTTTTCTCAGATGACCGTACCGAGCGCGAAGCCATGCTGCAAACGCTAGCCGATACACTGAATGCCGCGCCGATTCAGCATATCGGCAAACTGCTGGTGCTGTGGCGACCCATGCCGGAAAAAGTCCGCACGCCCGACGAAGACCGCAAAGCCGGCCCGCGCGATGTCAAAATCGTGAAAAACAGCAGCCGTCCGGGTCAACGCCCTGAAATCAAACGCTTGCGCGTATTGGGCAACCAGCGTATCACCCCGGGCGGTAATGTAAAACGTGCCAAACCCAAGCCACAAATCAGCGTGAAAAAACGCAGCCAAACCTGATTGATTTCGCCACTGGATTATGTACACCACCCTCATCAGCGCATCCCAGCTACAGAAGCTACTCACATCCCGCTGCATGATTTTCGATTGCAGTTTTGACCTTGCCAAGCCGCAAGCTGGTGCGGCGATGTTTGCGCAATCGCATATCGTTCACGCGGTTCATGCGGATTTGGATCGGCATTTAAGCACCTCGCTGACTGCACCACGATGCAGCGGTGGTCGGCATCCATTGCCTACGCGCGAACAATTTGCGGCATGGCTCTCGGCAATCGGCTTTGAAAATGATATGCAGGCCGTGGTTTATGACCGTCAGGGCGTGAATTATTGCGGGCGTTTGTGGTGGATGTTGAAGTGGGCAGGGCATGAAGCCGTCGCGGTGCTGGATGGTGGTTTGCAAGCATGGCAGGCTGCGGGTGGTGCAGTGGAAAGCGGTGTGAGCAATAACGTCGTTAATGTCAATAACGTCAATAATCAAAACAACCTCAAAAAACCATCGAATTTCGTGCTAAAGCCCGCCAGAGTTGCACTGCGTGCTATCGAAGATGTAGCAAAAAACCTTGCCGGAACACATCAAACCATTGTGGATGCCCGCGCTCCGGTGCGTTTTCGTGGGGAAGTGGAGCCGCTTGATCCGGTGGCGGGGCATATTCCGGGGGCATTGAATCGCTTGTTTACGCAAAACATTGCGGCCAATGGTTGTTTCAAACATCCCACCGAATTACGCGCCGAATTTGAAGCCTTGCTCGCTGGGCGCAACCCCGCCACCGTCGTCCACCAATGTGGCAGCGGGGTAACGGCGATTCCCAATTTGCTGGCGATGGAAATTGCGGGATTAGGCCGTACCGCCCTATTCGCTGGCAGTTGGAGCGAGTGGTGCAGCGACCCCAGTCGCCCCGTTGCACAAGGATAAGGGTGGCGTTGTTGCCCAGTGGGTTGCCAATTCCTGCATGGCTTCGCGGCTACGGTTCGCAGGGCGGATGGTGATGGCCTGCCCATAGTGGCGAAAATTGCGGCGCATGGCTTGCAAATACACGGGGTCGTAATGCTGGGTGAGTAATTCGTGTACCACGGTTTCGATATTCCCCGCCGCCACGCAATCTTTCCACCCCTGCACCACGGCTTTACCGCGCAATTCGGCGAGGGTGTCGAGTCGGCGGCAAAAATGCGCGGTATCACGCACAAAGAAATCGTAATCTTCCATCAGCAAGGCGATGCGCTCGGTGGTATTCAATTCCAGATTCAGGCAGGGGCTGGAACGCATTTTTTCGATCAATTCGGTGGAGAGCGAGACATTGCCCACCTTTTTGCTTTCACTCTCGATATACACCGGACGACTCGGATCAAACTGGCGCAACGCATTCCAAATCTGCATATCAAAATGCTTTTGCGATGGCTGTGGCGTTCCCGGAATCGCGCCCAGTACCGAACTGCGGTGGCACGCCAAGGCTTCCAAATCCAGCACCTGTTCACCCTGCCGCGCCAAGGCGTGCAGCAGCCGTGTTTTACCTGAACCCGTCGTGCCACATACCACCACAAACTGGAGTTTTTCGATGCGCCGAGGCATATCTTCCAGCATCGCCGCACGAAAGGCTTTATAGCCGCCTTCCAACTGCGCCACCCGAAACCCGATTTGCGACAAAATCAACGCCAATGAACCGCTGCGCTTTCCGCCCCGCCAGCAGTAGATGAGCGGCTTCCAATGTTTGGATTGGTCTAGTACATGCTGTTCAATGTGGCGTGCGATATTGCGTGCTGCAATCGCTGCGCCGTGTTTTTTGGCTTCAAACGCGCCAATTTGCACGTACATGGTGCCGATGTGGTGGCGTTCGGCATCGTTGAGCGTCGGCCAATTTTCGGCGTTGGGAAGGTGGTCTAGCGCGTATTCGCTTTCGCTGCGGGCATCAATAATGGTGTCAAAATATCCTGATTGCAGTTGGGTAATGGCATCGGCGGCGGGGAGGATCGTAAAGCGCATTATGGCAACGTCTTTCGCACAATCGGCCAGACGTTTCTCAACAAAATCGGTTGCGCCAATTCGTTGGGATGAAAATTATCCGATTGGAATAATTTACCCGCATCCGCAATATCGGGTGGATTGGCGACATCTTCCAAGAAAAAGGGAACCAATGCCGATTTGGTGATACGCGCGGCTTCGGGGTACGTTTCGGCGAATTTTTTGGTGTATTCTGGCCCGTAGTTGGGTGGAAGCTGCATCCCCAGCAGAACCACCTTGGCTCCTATTTTTTGTGCAGCCTGTGCCATGACGATGAGATTTTCCTGTGTCAACGCCTGCGACATGCCGCGTAACGCATCATTCGCCCCCAGTTCGATAATCAGCACTTGGGGCTGGTGCTTGGCGAGCAAGGCGGGCAGGCGCGTGCGTCCGCCATAGGTGGTATCGCCGCTGATACTGGCGTTAATGACGGTTGCATGGATACGCTCATCGGCGATTCTGCGTTCCATCAACGCCACCCAACCCTTACCGCGTTGCAGCCCAAATTCGGCACTGAGTGAATCACCCAACACCAAAATGGTATGGTTACGGGGAGTAGCCGTAACAGGGGCGGGGGCAGAAGCTGCAAACGCCAACACACTGGCGCAGAACACGCGCCGTTTCATGGAAAAAATTGGAAGCATCGGAAAAAATTGCATGATTGAAAAAACCATTGTTCAAGAAACCATTATTTCTGTAGAAGGAGTCGGCAAATCGGTCACCGACTCCACAGGCACACTGAACATTTTGTGCGATATTGATTTTGCCCTGAAAGCGCAAGAGACGGTGGCGATTGTCGGAGCATCCGGTTCGGGCAAAAGTACATTGTTATCCATCCTCGCCGGATTGGATACGCCGACCAGCGGCACAGTACGCCTCGCGGGGCAGGATTTATTTGCCTTGAATGAAGACGAACGTGCAGCCCTGCGTGCCAGTCAGGTGGGGTTTGTGTTTCAAAGTTTCCAGCTGCTGGGCAATTTAACCGCCTTGGAAAACGTGATGTTGCCCTTGGAATTGGCGAATCGCAAAGATGCCCGCCAAGCCGCTACCGATATGCTGAACCGTGTCGGTTTATCCAGCCGCTTGGGGCATTACCCGAAAGTATTGAGCGGTGGCGAACAGCAGCGCGTGGCGCTAGCACGGGCGTTTGTGGTGCGTCCGGCGGTGTTGTTGGCGGATGAGCCTACGGGTAGCCTCGACTTTGCGACGGGTGAAAAAATCATGGAATTGATGTTCGACCTGAACCGCGAGCAAGGCACAACCCTCGTTCTAGTGACCCACGACCGTGCGATAGCGCAACGCTGCCAGCGCCGCATTGTGGTAGAAGCAGGAAGAATTCAGTTGTAGTTGCGTTATCGTTTTTTTTGATTCTTCCCATGTCCCTTGAACTTGCCCTTATCGTATTCACACTGTGTATTTCCTTGCTAACCCAACCGTGGCGGCAACTGCGGGGTGGTGCATTGGTATCGCCCCTGCTGGCGATTGTGGTTATCTTGCCATTTTTGTGGGCATTACCGCGCTGGCAGATGATGCCGCTACCACTGCAATTAACGGGTGCATGTGCCGTCACCCTGATGATGGGTTGGCCTTTGGCGGTGTGGGTTTTGGGTGCAGTGGGCTTGATCGCACAATGGATTGCACCAGCAAACGATTGGGATAGCGTGTTTTCACAAATCGTCTGGCTGGGTTTGCTGCCGTCTACGCTCGCGCTGGGGCTGGGGTTTGTTCTGCGGCGCTGGGTTTGGCACAACCCCTTTGTTTATATTTTAGGACGCGGTTTTTTGGGCACGGTGTTATGCACTTTTATCGCCCAGTTGGTAGCGGATGGTATGGGACAGCCCGCCAACATCCCCGCCCATCCCGATGGTTATCTCAGCACGATAGGCGTATGGCTGATGGCGTGGGGCGATGGTTTCATGACCGGAATGCTCACCGCCATTTTTGTCGCCTACCGCCCCGAATGGCTGGCTACGTGGTCGGATAGGATTTATTTGAAGGCGTAGTTATTCCGCCGCGTGATGCCCCAAAAACACCCCAAACCGTTCCCGAATCGCGGCTTCGATGCCCGCAGCATCCAGCCCTTGCAAGGCCATCAAGCGGGCGGGGTCGCCGTGTTCGATAAACTCGTCTTTCAAGCCCAGTTGCAGCACGGGTAAATTCACGCCCGCTGCGTTCAACGCCTCCAGCACCGCGCTACCCGCACCGCCCATCAAACAACTGTCTTCCAGCGTGACCAAAGCGCGGTGACTGCACACTTCTTGCAACAGCAATTCGGTATCCAGCGGCTTCGCCCAACGCATATTGACGACGGTGGCATCCAACACCGCCGCCGCCTGCAAAGCAGCGTACAGTAGCGGGCCAAACGCCAAAATAGCGATACCGCTTTTGCCCAAACGGGAAATTTCGCCCTTGCCAAACGGCAGCGATTCCAGCGTTTTTTCTACTGGAACGCCCGCCCCCGCCCCACGCGGATAGCGCACCGCCACCGAATGGTCTTGCTCAAAGGCGGTGGTGAGGAGCTGGCGGCATTCGTTTTCATCGGCAGGGCAGGCGATGCTGATATTCGGGATACAGCGCAGGAAGGCGATGTCATACGCTCCGGCATGGGTAGCGCCATCCGCACCCACCAAGCCCGCGCGGTCTAGCGCGAAAACAACGGGCAGATTTTGCAGCGTGACATCGTGAATCAACTGGTCGTAAGCGCGTTGCAAAAAGGTGGAATAAATCGCCACCACGGGTTTCAAACCCTCCGCCGCCAAACCTGCTGCAAAGGTGACCGAATGTTGCTCGGCAATACCCACATCGAAATAACGGTCGGGGAAGCGCCGTTCAAATTCAACCATGCCCGATCCCTCACGCATCGCGGGGGTGATGCCCACCAGCCGCCCGTCTTGCTCGGCCATATCGCACAGCCATTGTCCAAACACTTGCGTGAACGTGGTTTTGGCGGGTGTTGTGGGTGCTTGTAGCCCAATATGTGGATCGAATTTACCCGGCCCGTGGTAGGAAATCGGATCAACCTCCGCCAGTTTATAACCCTGCCCTTTTTTCGTGACCACATGCAAAAACTGCGGGCCTTTGAGATGCTTGATATTTTCCAGCGTCGAAACCAAGGATTCCAAATCATGCCCATCAATGGGGCCGATATAGTTAAATCCGAATTTTTCAAACAACGTGGCAGGAACCACCATACCTTTGGCTTGCTCTTCCAACCGTTTGGCGAGTTCAAACAACGGCGGGGCATTTTTCAACACATTTTTACCCGCATTTTTAGCAGCGGTGTAAAACTTGCCGCTCATCAATTTCGCCAAATAACGATTCAGCGCCCCAACGGGGGGGCTGATGCTCATATCGTTATCGTTCAAAATCACCAGCACATTGCAATTCGATACGCCGCCGTTATTCAGCGCTTCAAACGCCATGCCTGCGGTCATGGAACCATCGCCAATCACGGCAATCGAATGCCGCTCGATGCCCTGCAACTTCGCTGCGTGCGCCATGCCCAATGCCGCTGAAATGCTGGTGGACGAATGCCCTGTGCCGAAGGTGTCGTATTCGCTTTCATCGCGGCGCGGAAAGCCACTCAAGCCCCCCAGTTGGCGCAGGGTGGACATGCGGTCGCGCCGCCCCGTCAAAATTTTGTGTGGATACGTTTGATGCCCCACATCCCACACAATGCGGTCGTGCGGCGTGTTGAAGACGTAATGCAGCGCCACGCTTAACTCCACCGTGCCCAGATTGGAGCTTAAATGCCCACCGGTTTTGGCGACACTGTGCAGGAGATAAGAACGCAATTCATCGGCTAACGTTTGTAAATTTTCGGGTGACAACTTGCGCAAATCAGCCGGATCATTCACGGTATGCAGCAAAGGATAATTGGGGTGATTCGGATGATTTTGGTGCATGATGAAATGAAAATTTGAAAAATTTTGAAAATCAGTCAATCGGTAAACACGATCGATACGCTCGCGGTGTCATACGGTCAATGAATACGATTAACCACCATTTCCGCCAAGGCACGCAGCGCCTGTGTTTGGATTAAACCACTGGCATCCAATGCACGGTGCGCATCTCTTAAAAGGGCTTGTGCATAGGACTGGCTTGCCGCTAGCCCCATGAGGGAAACGTAAGTCGGTTTATTGTTATCGGCATCTTTCCCCGCTGTTTTGCCCAGCGTGGCGGAATCGGCGGTGACATCCAAAATATCATCCACCACCTGAAAAGCCAGACCAATGCTGGCTCCATAAGCATCCAGTGCCGCTAAAGTAGACGCATCGGCTTGCGCACACACCGCCCCCATCGCAACACTGGCTTTCAGCAATGCGCCGGTTTTCAATTCGTGCATACGGCGTAATTGCGATTCGGTTAAGGGCTTGCCGACGTTAGCTAAATCAATCGCTTGCCCACCCGCCATTCCGGTACTGCCTGCCGCCCGTGCCAATAGGCTGCACAGCCGCGCTTGAATCGTTTCCGATACGCTACCGTCTTGCGGGGTTAATAGTTCAAAGGCGAGTGCTTGGAGTGCATCACCGGCCAGCAACGCACCCGCTTCACCGAATTGAACGTGTACGGTGGGTTTGCCTCGGCGGAGTACGTCGTTGTCCATGCAGGGCATATCATCATGCACCAAGGAATACGCATGAATCAGCTCGACCGCGCAGGCTGCCCGCACCGCAGCGGCGATGTGGTGATTGGTATGGGTGTGCGGGGCGACGGCTTCAAAGGCTGCTAAAACCAGCAGCGGACGCAGGCGCTTGCCACCGTCTAGAACGGCGTAACGCATGGCCTGCATCAAATCGCATTGGGGCTGCGAGGGGTCGACGGCAATCCATTGGTCTAATGCGTGTTCAATCTGGGTGGCGTGCTGCTGACTCCAGAGACTGAGGTTAAAAATAGCGTGGTTCATAGCGTGGTTCATTAGGGCGATTCTAGGCGTTTGGGGCAGGTGACGGCGAAAGACTACAATGACTGCCCCTTATTTGTATCTTATCTTTCGTTAGGTCAGGATAACCATGTCTGATTTAAGTCTCCAAAATCTCCAGTTACCGGTCTCTAGTTATTTTGATGAAGCGCTGTACCAGCGTGAAATGGAGGTCATTTTCAACAATGGCCCACGCTATGTAGGACATAGTCTGAGCGTTCCCAACGTAGGCGATTATTACGCCCTGCCGCAGGAACGTGAAGGCCGTGCATTGGTGCGTACCGCACAGGATAAGATCGAGCTGGTGTCGAATGTTTGTCGACACCGTCAGGCCGTGATGCTCAAAGGCCGAGGCTCGTTAAATGCCAACGGTGGTTCTATCGTTTGCCCCTTGCACCGTTGGACGTACAGCGGTGGTGGCAAACTCCTCGGTGCGCCCCATTTTGCACAATCCCCTTGCTTGGATTTGAATAACTACCCGCTTCAGGAGTGGAATGGCTTGCTGTTTGAGCAAAACGGACGCAACGTCATGGCCGACCTTACCGGTATGAACCACAGTGCTGCCCTGAATTTTGAAGGCATGGTGCTGGATAACGTGGTGCTGCACGAGTGCAACTACAACTGGAAAACCTTTATCGAGGTGTATCTGGAAGACTACCACGTTGCCCCCTTCCACCCCGGGCTGGGTAATTTCGTGACCTGTGACGATTTAAGCTGGCAATTTGCCGAGCATTATTCGGTGCAAAGTGTGGGCGTAGCGTCCCGCTTGGCGCGTGCAGATGCTTCGGCGGCTGGATCGAAAATCTACCAGCGTTGGCACGATGCGCTACTGAATTACCGCAACGGCGAACCACCCACCCAAGGCGCGATTTGGCTGACGTACTATCCGCACATCATGATCGAGTGGTATCCCCATGTGCTGACGGTTTCCACCTTGTTCCCGATGGGGCTGAATAAAACCTTGAATATGGTCGAGTTTTACTACCCCGAAGAAATTCAAGCGTTTGAACGCGATTTTGTGGAAGCCCAGCAAGCGGCGTACAACGAAACCTGCCTCGAAGACGATGAAATCGGCGAACGCATGGATGCGGGTCGTGCCGCGCTCTTGGCGCGGGGTGATAACGAAGTCGGCCCTTACCATAGCCCGATGGAAGACGGAATGCCGCATTTCCACCAGTGGTATCGCCGTCAGCTCGGTTTGTAATCGGTTGCCATCCAAATGCAAGCACTTTGGATGGTTTTGGCTGCGTTTTTCTTCGCCACGATGGCGGTGGGGATTAAATTCGCCTCGCAAAGTTTTCATGCGCTGGAAATTTTGTTCTATCGCGGGCTGGTGAGTTTGGTTTTTATGGCGATCGTGTTGCGTGCCAGCAAGGTGAGCCTTGCCACTGCCATCCCCATGATGCACCTGTGGCGCAGCGCTATTGGCGTGTTTGCGATGGGTGCGTGGTTTTATGCGATTGGGCATTTGCCGCTGGCGATGTCCATGACGCTCAATTACATGAGCAGCGTGTGGGTGGCGGTGTTTGTGGTGGCGGGCGGTATGCTCTACGGTCGCGTGCGGGATAACAGCTTGCTGATGGGGACGGTGTTGCTGGGTTTTGCCGGAGTCATCATCACCCTGCGCCCCACCATTGAACAAAATCAACTGTTTGCGGGGCTGGTCGGTTTGCTTTCGGGCATAGCGGCGGCGATGGCGCAGTTGCAGGTCACCGCATTGGGCAAAGCGGGAGAACCGGAAGTCCGAACCGTTTTTTATTTCTCGCTGGGAACGACGCTATTGGGAACCGCAGCCGCATTGTTCCAACCCTTTACGCCTTGGTCGCAGGTGAGTACCGAGGCGGCGATGTGGTTGGTTCCGATTGGAATCTTCGCCTCGCTCGGTCAATGGTGCATGACCCGTGCCTACAGCCACGGTGCAACGCTGGTGGTGGCGAATATGCAATACAGTGGCATTGTGTTTGCCTCTATCTACAGTTTGGCGTTGTTTGGCGAGCAAATTCCCCTACTCGGTTGGCTGGGTATGACATTGATTGTGATTAGCGGTATTCTTGCTACCATTTTGCGTACCGCGTATTTGAAAAAAGTTTCCATTTCTAACGAAGTAACAAGTTAAAGAAAGTTGAAGCATGTTCACCGGAATTATTACTGCCGTTGGCGCATTACAAAAACCCATTCCTTTGGGCGAACCACCGTACTACGGAAAACGCTTGTGCATCCATTGCCCGCCGGCGTATTTGGAGGATGTGGGGCTGGGCGATAGCATCGCACTCAATGGTGCGTGCATGACTGTCACTACGCTCGACAAAGAGGCGGGGATTTTTACCGTCGATATTTCTGCCGAATCGCTGCAAAAAACGACGGGCTTGGATGGTCGGGGTCGCGTGAATCTCGAAAAAGCCCTGCGTGCCAGCGACCGTTTGGGCGGACACTGGGTATCCGGTCATGTGGATGGAATCGGTACGGTGAAATACTTTGAACCCGTGGGTGAAAGCTGGGAGATGCGTATTCTCGCGCCGCTGGCATTGGCAAAGTATTTTGTTTATAAAGGTTCTATCGCCATCAATGGCGTGAGCTTAACGATTAACACCGTTCATGATTTACCAACGGGCTGCATGATTTCGATTAACCTCATTCCCCACACCATTGAACACACCATGTTATTTGATTTGGCAGCAGGAAGTTGGGTGAATCTCGAAGTCGATACCGTCGCCCGTTATGTGGAGCGAATGTTGAGCGTAAGCACCGCAGCGGGGACGGCGAAAGCGTAATATCCATGACCACCCTCTACGCCATCCCCAACTGCGATACCGTGAAAAAAGCCCGTGCGTGGCTTACCGCGCAGGGTATTGCATACCAGTTTCACGATTACAAAAAACACGGCGTGCCAGCCGCGCGGGTGAAGGTTTGGATGGAAACCTTGGGTTGGGAGCCACTGTTGAATAAAAAAGGCCCTACGTGGCGCAAACTGGAACCCGCTGTGCAAGCGGCGGTGGTCGATGCCACGAGTGCTTTGGCGTGTATGCAGCAAAACCCCAGCGTCATCAAGCGCCCTGTGATTGAGTGGGACGATGGGCGCATTACGGTAGGGCTTGTGGGGCTGTCCTAAAATCAGGGGTTTTATCCCTGAACCCCACACTATGACAACTACCCCAACTACCCATATTGACGGCGTATCCGTCACCACCCAAGCCAATGTGTACTTTGACGGCAAATGCGTGAGCCACGGCATCACCTTCGCTGATGGTACGAAAAAATCGGTCGGCGTGATTTTGCCCGCTACCCTCACCTTCAACACGGGCGCACCCGAAATCATGGAATGCGTTGCCGGTAGCTGCGACTACCTGCTGGATGGCGCAACCGAATGGGTGAAATCCAGCGCGGGCGAGCAATTCAGCATTGCGGGCAATTCCAAATTTCAAATCCGCGTGACCGAAGGTTTTGCGGCTTACCACTACATCTGCCATTTTGGTTAATGTTCGGCTAATGTTGGTTGATTGACTCTTATTTTTATAGCACTATGTCTAATACTATTCTTCAAAATCTTCCCGTT
>ERZ724508.1176-NODE-1176-length-16274-cov-5.977557_pt1 | contig 16274 bp, 20 predicted proteins | sample MGYA00376041_ERZ724508 | MGnify/ENA primary metagenome ERZ724508 (study PRJEB28724, sample SAMN07190887) | wastewater metagenome | isolation source: effluent of sewage treatment plant in Hong Hong | place: USA: Christiansburg, Virginia | collected 2016-03-01 ...
AACCCCAACCCCGGCTGACAACTTGTAAACAATCTCAATTGTAAAATCGTTTGAGCTGTAAAAACATTGTCCATTTTTCCATTAAGCTTTTGATTTTTTTTTAATTTTGCTCAACTTATTTGGGGTTGCGCATCCACCTAAAAACGCCAATGAAGGTAGCCAAAATATCAGTATATCAAGAGTACTGAAAGTGGGCAATATCAGAGTAGATGCTGAGCAGCCCGATCTTCTTCAACTTGAGCCCCTTGCTGGCTGACAGCAACCTCAAAGACTGATCCAACACTGAATGTAGTTCCTTGGAAGTGTAACTAGCTATAATACAAATGAGGTCCTCCTCGATAATAAACTATATTGGAATTAGACTGCCAGGAGATCGCCTGTCTCCCAACCGCGACAATCGTAAGCACTGTTTCGATGCAGCATGCTCCCTTGTGACCTACGTCAAAGACGTGCAGCAGTTAGGAGAACGAGAGCTTAAGGCATTGAAGATGACAGTAGCTGGAAGATCGTCACCAGCGAAATCAGCTATGAAGCATAACAGGTCGAGTAGTGGAAAGAAAGTAATATGTCCAACTATTCGAGGTGGAGTTTGCCCACTATGTGGTCGAAAAGGAAAAGAACGACATCTACCTGACACGCATGAATTCAGAGCTGAGCGAGGAGAACGCCTGGAAGAGCAAGATTATAGTAGATCGCATGGTCATTGAGCAGTTGCCCCAACATTTGCTGCCTAGCCCCCCCAATAGCTTTAAATGCCTTCCGCCGAACCACTACAGCAGCCGATCGAGTATTGGGAACGTTCGTGATAGATCATTGAGTTAGCAGCATCCAGCACGCCCGTTGACGAATCCAGCCAACCCATCATTCACCCCTCTATTCAACCGTAGTTACACGCTTTGGGGAGATTACAAGAAGAAGATCCTGAAGTTAGCGTATGAGACTGAATCCAAGCTCAAGTAGTTTAGCATTCCAAAATGGAGCCGCTATTTGGCGGGAATATTCTGCTGGCTAAGTACTGCTACCAATAACGAAGATAGCAACCGCGAGCTGCTGTTGGAAATCGTGAAATAACGAACGCCAAACGAATATGCCGTCAGGTTGTATCATCAACATGTTCGTGAGGAGCACCGCTGTTCAAATAACTTCATGCGTAACGATGAGCTATCGAACCACAGTCGACCACTTGTGTTGCTCAATGGCGTACCCACTTGATCTAACCAAGAAACTGTAGTACTGGAACTGCTTGCTCGATTCGTCGCTGAGGCAGTATGCCAACGGTTCGGTGTTTAAGACGAGGGACTACCTTGAGCAATTAACAGGACTGCCTGTCAAAGAATAGTCACTGACTGCTGTCCCAATGCTTGCTGAGTTCATCTAGCACTACAGCCAGTTTATCCTGTTTGCAGAGACCAAAGCAGAGTGCTTTCAACTTTTGGACGTCAAGGTCTGGTAGATCGGCAACGAGCACTTCCAATTTGTAACCGTTGCCAGCTTCTCTGAACCTCCTTTCGAAACACTAAAGAATTCTCCGCTGTACGAGCTTTGCAACTACCCACAGAAGTTGTTGTTGGACAAACTGTCTGAGCAGAATCGTTATCTGGTGAACCTGCAATAAATCCAACGGAATTGCTTGAAGCTATACGTGACTGCACACATGAAGGAGGGGCTCGTCCGGACGTAGCATGATATTGGTGGCAATCGAGTCCTGTTCTTCGACAGCAACTGCTAGCAAATAATAGTGCTAACGGTATCGCCGCACAGCCAGGAAGAAACAGTATTCGCATTAGCAGAGATGTTCCGATAAATTTCGGAGGTGCTCTACAAGAGCTGGCTGCAAGAAGGGTGCCCAGAGACAAGCTACCATCGACTACGGAAGGGCTATTACGAGGTACAGGTTCAATTGCCCTGCACCATTGAGGTCTACAGTGCGATCGGCCAACTCACAACAACGGAGTAAGCTATCGCTTAATTTGTAGACTGAGTAGGGCGAGGCAACGCCTCCCTAGGTGATACTTCTATTCAAAACATCGGAATAATCTTTATTAATAAAATGGCAGAGAATGTTTCTTTCACGCTGGATCTCAAAGTAGGCGATCGTTCCTTGGACATCAAAGTGCTGAACAGCGACGACCGTCAATCTCTTGTCGATCGGGTCTGTCGCACTTACAACTACTCTGAAGAATACAAGGAACTCTTCTACGAAAAGATCACCACCTGTCTCCAGAAGAGACTCACCAAGGATCTTGAGGCTACTCTCATCGATAAGGTGATGAAGTTCCTTGAGAAAGGGAGAGTGCCTGAAGAATTCGCGGAGACGGCAGATAAAATTAGCAGCAAATACGAAGGTGGAAGTGAGTGGAGAAGTAGCTATGAGTCCATCTTCGAGAAACGGGAAGGAAGCACCCCCTTTCGCTAGGGAGGCAACCCTTTACGCTAATATAACAGCAATATTCCGAAGCCAGTGCAACCAGAACCAAAATATGTGAAGTCGGCTGAAGTCAGTCGAGAAGTGAGCAGGTATCGCCCACCTACATACAATCCAAGCTAGGAGCCTAAGAAGACGCAATCTCAAGCACAACCCCAACCATCCTTCCAAATTTTCGAGCAACGATCAAAGTTACCAGCAATGCCTCGTGAAACTTCCCATCTACAAAGTGGAACTTACAGACAGCTCGAGCATATTCCCGAGTTGTCGGCACTGGAAGAACTCACAAATCGTCCGCAGAGGCGCCCGAGCACTAACCACAACACGACAATGATGGAGTATAAGCACGCAGTTAGTGAACGACCTCGCACTGTAGTGCCAGAGAAAACGAATACAACCTTCATCCGAGCAAATAACAAGAAAGGCTATTTCGACTACAAGCCCCCTGTGCCCCAGAAGAACTATCGTGAAATAGTGGGACAACGCTACTCAAGAACAGCCCGTACCATGCCGCATCATACTCGGCCAGAACCATCTTCCAAGCTTCAGTTAGCATCACGCCAAGCTAATCTTCTGCTTGGCGGGCCCCCCTGCAATCCAAGCGGCAACAACAGGTAGCAATTACAGCAAGAAGACCGCCAACAACATCCCATAAAGCGACACGTCAGCACGGAGAAGTACGAGAAGAGGAACTTAACGAACACTGACTTGGGAGGAAGAAAGGGTTCAACGTCGGTGGCGGTGATGCGTCGGTTCAAGTACCTGAGCGAGAATGACTACCAGAGCTACTACCTGTGATTAAGAGCTACGAATAGTATCGGTGAAATGCTTCAATAGAGTTTTTTTTGGGATACTGGGTAATACTTGTTTAGATACTGGTCGATCTCTCGCAAGTCCTTGAAAATTTACTCGCTTTCCACTTTCTCAATTCTGTCGTAGTCGATCTCGGCTGAAACGCTGAATGGAATCATCTTGGCGCGTTTGCGACTGAGCAGATCATTATGAATGTCAGCCAGTTTCGGTACCACTTTCTTGTAAACTTTCTGTTCCTTCGTCAGGAAGCTTTAACAGGTTGAGAAACGCCAGCCCTCGTTGATGGTTTGACCCTGTCGCAAAGCTCCTAAATAGCTTCCTTTTTAGTTCCAAAGTTTGCACAGGTGGTCAGCACCTACTGTCAGAAGGCTTATCTCGTTGGTTTGTCGTATGATATGGGCAAAGTTAATTCGAGAGTTATGAGCTTTGAACTGAACACTTTGCCTGATAGCCTTCTGTGGGTGGAGAGCATCAGCATCGGTGAAGACTTGCCTGTTTTGCGATACGCTTCCGGTAAAGTTATAGTCTTCAATCCGAAAAGGATTCTTGTTGCCGAGTTGCTCTGGCAGAATAGGTTCAATTTGTTATGACTCGAGGAGGGAGTTAAGCTTGATAAGCCTTACGTAGCCGTATTCGTCTCCGACGATTAGCTTCAATTCATTCCCATGATACTCCGAAGAAAGATAGGTAACTTGGGACTCTTTCTGAATACTGTACATGTTTGTCCAATGCACCAATAGCTTGCCAGCCTTTTTGTGGTAGTTCACGATAAAGATATAGTTGCCTCCCTTAATGTCCGATACTGCCAGGAGAGGAAAAGGGTTAAGGAAGTGGATGCACGAGATTTCTTCAGTGATGGTAAAGTCACCTTCAAAGTAACCCTTTTCAAAGTCCCATAACCTAACTGTTGGGTCCCTACTTGTTGTCGCGAGCAGCAACATGTCGTCGGAGTAGGCACTGAGCAGCAGTTCTTTGGAGTGACAATTACGGATAGTCCTTAGGACGTTGTTTCGTTTGTCGATCCTTTCGAGTTTGTCGGTGTCGTTGTGGATCTTGATGATTCGGTCCCAACCAGCAGTCACAAGTAAGGAGTGCCTGAAACTGTAACCCACATAGCAAACCTCCTTCGTATGCTCTGCAAACCTGTTCAGAATGATTCCGGTAAAGGCGTCGACTGACAAGACATCCCCGCCGATGCTACCCACGAAGATTCTTCGATGGTTACGGTCGAGTTCCATGCATATGATATCCGTTTGTGTCAGGTTTTTGAAGGTACGTGACACAACTCCCTTCTCTGCCGACCATGCCTTGAGAGTTCCACCAGTTCCAATATAGATTTCGAGATTGATGTTACTGTACCGAATGGCTGTGATATCCTTATCGTCTGTCAGCTTGGGATCATAACTGACAGCAAATTCAAAGAAGTGCAATCGTTTCATACAGAGGATCGCCAGGTCAGACTCTTCCTTGTAGCTGAAGGTGATGCTTGTTCGAACTAGTTGCTCGCTGCTCACCACATTTTGGATCAGCTGGAAGGTCTTGCAGTTCCAGATCTTCATAATTCCTTTGGAGTCCAATGAAATGATAATCGAGTGCTTCTGTGGGCAGTACACTGAATTCAGCGGGGCTTCGTGACCCACAAGCTTCGCCACTGGGCAGTCCAAGTACGCGTTCCAGACCAACACATCAAAGTCGAAAGCACATGATAGGATGACTTTATTGATCTCTGAAAAAGCTAGACACTTGATTCCCTTCTCATGACCTTCGAGGATCTTTCCGAGAATTAGGCCACCTTCCCTCACTTCGTACAGTCTGATATTCGTGTCGTTGCACCCTGTTATAAGCATTTCAATAGCCTAGACGTTGAGCATGTAGGTAAGTCCATCAGCTTGCCTGATTGGTTTGTGACCTCGATACAGAAATTCGGTGTAAAGCTCCTTGGGTGACAGTGTGACTTGTTTGTGCTCCGAGAATATCTTGGTGAGAGACCATTCATAGATGATTCCAGAGATCGACCCTGAAAAGAGGATGCCTTTCGAGTCGGAGACCGCGAGGAATACTTGAGCGTCTTCGAGAACAAACCTCCGAACGAGCTTGCTGTCCTCTATATCGTAGAAGTTGAGATGCTTGTCGTTTGTGGACATGACCAGGGCATTATGCTCTTTAACGTAGACCACGTTGGTAATGAGACTACCGCCACACTTGATATCCTGCTTCTCCTTGTAGTTGCTGCAGTCGTACAGCTTCACCGATTTCTGGGACTGTTCAAGAACCGAGAAGTAGTTGCTGCCGTTGAGTGGAAACACCTTCTCCGCGAATATCTCAACGTCCTTCAGAGCCTTTGCTGGGCTGATCTTGAAGCTCTCCAAGGATTCGTCTGCTGCGAACACCTCCTGGTTCTCGATTACGAAATTGGTGAACTGCTCGAATCTAATCTTTTCCTTGCTGCATCAACCGTCGAAGTACTTCTAGTGGTCGATGTAAATGAAGAGCTCGACGAGAGTCAGTATTTAGCTCGGGTAGCGCTCATAGTCGTGGCTCTGAAACATCACCTCGATGAGGATGCAGATGAACTCGCCGACATCAACCCCCTCCTTGCCGTAGTACTCAAAGTACCGGCGAATATTCATGAAGTCCCCAGGCGCAAGACTGCGGATGAACTCGTACTTCAGTGACTTGCGCAGTTGAGGCAGTGGGCCCTCCAGACCCACCTCGGTGAGATTGAATGTGCTCGGTTTCGTTTACATCGTTTAGTTAACTTTCAAATATCGGTATAATCACTTAAGGCATACTGGAGAGCAGTTGCGTACACATTCCTCAACCAATTTTCTTGGCTCGACGTTGCCAAGTCGTGACGCCATTGAGTCCCTCAATTTCTCAATCCTTGACTTCTCCTCAATAATGATCTGCTGTTCGGACTTGTCTGAACTTGAAAGATGAGCATCATTTGCCCGAATGCTCACCTGAACATATAAGCAGTTTTGCTGCATGATGTACAGTCGAAACAGCAACATCTTCAATTCTTGAGATTCTAAGCTATTGGGTCGAGCCACAGCATACAGCCTGGATTTTTCCTGGATCTCCATTTCTAATAATCGAAGGCAGGCCGTGGTATGGAGTCTGTTCTGATTCATCTTTGAATAGGGATAGCCAATGGTCAACTCCTCCAAGCTTGCCAGGAAGATAACTGCCTCTAGCAGCAGCAGCTCTTTGCTTTTGTCATAAATGGGATCCAATCTCAATGACCTTAGGTTTCTGAATCTCCTTTCTGAGACATCAGCTTGTAGATCTGGAAACGCCTCCATAGTGATCTTACTCTTTAGGAGAGTTACGGCCTTGAGGTTGGGCAGACTCATAAGAAGCAGTCGGAACTCCGCATTGTTGAGACCGTTATTCGAGAGGTTCAGCTCTTCCACGGCAGTGTAGATCATTAAAGTTTCGCGAATGCCACAGCTAATTTCGCATTCTGCTTTGATTATACGTATCGAACCCTTCTTTGTGGACTTTGAAAGTATCTCTCGAAGCTCATCTTCGTCAACTCGTTTGGTGTATCTGGACAGATCGAGTATGTTTGATTCTCCGTCAATTTCAGCCTTCACTTTTGTGTACTATTCGCTTTGGTTGCTGTTGTTGCTTGGTTGGATTTGCGTTTTCAACCACTGCTCGATGGAAGAGGTCAAGGCAACTCCACCCCTTTGTCTCCTGGCCATATTGTCGTGTGTGTGTACTCCGACGATCTTGACTTCTTCCCCCATCAAGACCAAGATAGGTGCACCACTAAACCCGGCTGTCGTGGAGCAGCTGTAAAAGAGACTGAGAAACTCCGAACTGCGTTCCCGAATTTTTTAGACGGACAGGTCTTTGCAGATGTTAGATTCCTCTAAAGAACCGTCGGTTTGGCAGCCAATGATCATAACTTGGCAGTTTTAGGCCTCTTCCTTAGTGAGTGTATGACGATGAATTTGAGGGGGATCCACCTTATAAGAATACTTAAGTTTGAGAATGGCGATATCCAAATTCTCTGGATGGTGCACCTGCTCTAGAGTAAGGACTGGATGCTTGACTCCTTGAATGAACGCCTTAAGGTCCTGATACGGTTTGCTTCCTGAAATCTCATCGCCTTCACTCAGACTTTTGAGATTGTGGAGACATGTCAGCACGAACACTTCTTCATCTGTGATATGGAATATAAAGCCTGTTCCATGGCTGGGAGTCTTGTCAATGGTGAATTCCAAACGGACGTAATACTTCTCGTATTGCTACTTTGCCTGCTGCAGCGGGTTCTTATCATGTGGTACGAGCACGGGAGAAGGAGGACGAGGTTAAGGAATGGGCGGTTTAGGCGGTGGTTTAGGTTTTATAGACACACAGCCACCCATTGCAGAAACAATTAATAGCGATAAGCATACGAGTCATTCCAGATCAAACTTTGGACTCTCCTCTACCATCTAAATTTCCTGTATGCGATGAGCAGCATTTGGTAGTTCTTCAGACATGACCAATTGGTGGTTTGCTGCTTCGAGCTAGTCTTGCGTTGGCTTAGTCACAAGCATTTCGGTTGATGCCATTCGTTACTTATCTGGTTGGTTTGGGTGAATGTTGCTTGCTTTATATCTCCTTCCGCGACGACTTCTCGGTGGGGTTGACTATCTTGCCCCCTCGGACTGTGCAGGCTGCTATTCATACAAAACCTTGAGCTCCTCGCCGCTGGCGACTGTTGCGAGCTCGGATCTATGAGGATGGTTGGGGAGGTGAGACGGGTGGAACATCAGCGACCGGTTCCAATTGATAGTCCTTTTCTGCTGTCCTTCACGGGCTATTTCCTGAAAACTCAGTTGTCGTGGCTAGAATTTGCCACCACAGGTCATTCCGATGAGTTATTCCTTCAAGTTCTTCCAGAATCCCTGCGTGAAATCTCATGTACCATATCGTTGGAGTTAACGAAGATAGGTGCTTCACCTATATGCAGGTAGTTGAGTTTTTTCCAATTGTCCAGCTCATACTCCGTGCAGTTGTATATCGTCGACTAAGTGAGTCCATGTTGTACGTAGATCAGCAGTTCAAGGGCGTCGATGATGCACTGCAGCTGCAAGTGGGCATTGATAAAGTAGTAGAATATCTTGAAGGCCATCCATCCTCGCAGAGTCTCCAAAATGAACACGTTCAAGATCACCAAGATAGTCAGAATGATTGCCAGCATCAGCAGCATGTACAGCAGCTCGTTACCAGTACCGATGCACCTGTTTAGAAATATTGAGTGTTTGCTATACTTGGTCACGCAGACGCCGCACTGGTCACAATGGATCGACCTCAACGGTCGAATCATGTCGCAGTGTGTGCAGTACCTGTCAGTTGAGCGCAGATATGGTTTGGCTCTGACGATATCCCGAGATCGTTGTTGTAGACCATAACTATTCACTCTGCCACTGCACTTCACGCCAGTGAGAATGAAGAGACACACTGTCACAAAGCATGAAACCACAACAAAGGTTTAAGCAAAGTCGCTGAGAGGTTGTGTTTTGGGGTATTATTTGAGGTAGATGTAGTCGAGCCAGAAGAATAGAATCATCGGCAGGAAACCTCCAGTTAGGAATGGTCTCAAGGCTAGTGGAAGTGACTTTGGTGTGATGAACCTCTGAAGGCACTCCACTGCAGGTTACACACAACTGTCACCTGCTAAGCATCCCAATTTACAGCTCCGTAGAGCTTGTTTCATGATATTTCCACTGAGGAACTCATAGAAGAAGAATAACCGATTGGTTTTGATCAAACGAACCAACCACTTGCAGTATCCCTCCCCAAGGGCTCTCAGATGACTTACCGGTGGTGCAGCCGGTTCATTTACTCTGCCACTCATCACTAAGTATGCTGGTGATTCGCCCTATTGAAGTTGGTTGGTGCTCGGTTTGACATCGTAGATGTGTTCTTCGTTGAGGGTTGCCGGAGCACCGTTGCTAAACACTGGGCCGATCCTCGCGGGGAATGCCGCTTGAATCTTCGCCTCAATGTTTGACATTGACTTAATAACTATAGCTTGGTCATGTTGAGCAATGCATAGGATTTACAGTCGAGTGATCAATCACCCTCCTCTTTGGTCTTGGACTCTTTTGGACCTTGAACAACGATAAGCATGTAGTCCTTGTCGGGAGCCACCATGATTTCGTCATTGCGAGTCTTAATGCGGAGGAATGTCAGATCGTTGGTGGGATCCAAGTCGCGGATCATGCTTCTAGCCTTCTTGGCGAGTAGCGGAATGTACTTGGCAATATCGTCACCCTCTCGCTTTGCTTGCTCGGCGTAGTAGTTCTTGACTACATTACCATCCTGGTTAACGATGACGATGCCCTTCACAGACTTCTTGATGCGTGCTATAGTGTCCTGAACCTCCGACATTTGAAGGGATAATTGAAACTTACAATTTAAATAATAGCGAACTGCGCCAGGCATCCTCAATCGATAAGCTCGACGATTGTTGGGGCGTCACTCTTGAAATCATTTGGGCTTCGATAAAATTACTATTAAACAATAAACAGCCGAATGATATCGTAGAGCCGCGGAATCTCTGCTGAGCGACAACGGAGGTACTCTTATAGCCATACTTTCAATGTACGACCACCAATGGTGCTTCCTCAGAGGCGCAGACGCATCATTGAGAAGGAGAACATACCCGAGCCAAGAGAAGCAATCAGCATAAGTCGTTACAGCACAGCAGCCACTTACAATCCGCAACTCAAGGAAATCCTAAAGAGTAACCCAAGAAACCTGATGTACTTACGAGGCCATCAATCCCGGCAGAAGGAGGAACAGAAGGGACCGGATGAGCAACCTCCGTCAAGCCACCGTGAACCAAGAGTATTTGAACGAATAGGAACCATAAGCGAACGGGACGAAACGGAGAGCGTTATACCATCCTAGCGGCTCGTCTTCGACTTAATGGCCGACGAAATACATAACCGCTTGGAGGAAATGCTTGGTCGCCATGCTTGATTTAATGATGGAGTGTTAATAACGTCTATACGTTAGATCATGCTCTTCGGTTGGTTCAGAGGCGTATATCAGCGAGCAGCCAACCCACCATATCGACCCATCTCTCATCGCCGGTGATTTTTATGAGACCTTGGAACCAGTCCATTCTCAGCGGACTACGCCCTTTCTTGCTGACCACTGTGATTTCTGTCTTGTAGGGCTTCTCGCCTTTGAGGTACTCCACTTCCTCCTCGTCATTGATGTAGGTGACTGGCATAAGAGTATACATGAAATGCGGTGCCGAAAATTGTTTGTTTGGGATGATTGTAAGGGATTTGCTGTAGTGATCGACAACCTTGGTGAGACCCTCAACGAAGTTAAAGAACAACACTGGTAGGAGGATATCGTAGCTGGTAGAATCGAGAGTGATGTGACAGACGATAAAGCTGAAAGATCTTCTACTATCGTCTTTCAAGTTGATTGTTATTTCTTCCCGTCCTTGCTTCCCAGCTTTCAAAGATCGCAGCCTTTCGTTCGTCTTGAGCTGATACATTGATTGATCGTATTCGTAAGCAATATCGGCAGTTGCATCTCTGTCGCTTTTGTTGTTGATGTAGAATATGAACCTGATGGTATCCATCTCGGGGCTGAGGCTTGAACGTTTGAAGGCGATCTCGAAATTGGGATCGTTTCTCACCAACACAAGGGACTTCTTGAAGAATGCCACCTTGTTTCGAAGCAGCAGTCCAGATGTCGTGTTAAGCAAAGCAAGTGGCGATTGAATCGAGTCGTGTTCGACCTTGTTGAAGGACGAGAAAGACTCAGGCATTGTGTCGACCAGCTTGAACGTATCAAAGCTCCTCTAAGCATAGTCTTCCCTCTGATTGAAGTCGAGTGGCAGGTCATTGGGGTTGGAGGCTAGTTGAGGGCGAGAAGAGAATGTCGAAAAAGCTTCGTGGTTGGCAGCGTTGCGGAAGTTATTAGCTTGAATAGGCTCTTGGTGCATTGAAGAAAGCTGTTGTTGGGAACGGTATTGGTTGAAACTAGTGGCTTGATTCGGAGGGATATCTTTGCTGAACTGAACTTGCGGTTTTAATGCTGAGCCAACAATGCCTTCGTTGACTTCGCGAGTGGACGCAGGTATTTGCTGCATTGACGGAGGCATGACATTAGGGTTAATACTTCGCTGGATATTGACAGGATTGTTAAAGCCTTTAAAGCTGCCGTTGCTCACATTCTGTTGAAGCTGACGGTCATTAAGATGCACTTCCAGTCGCGGAAACTCGTAATTCGGATTGAGAGAGTTGACCTTGTTGAGATCGTTGGTCGTGGGTGGGAGGATATACTTATTCTGGGAACGTAGCCTTTCCTCTTCATTCTTCTCCATTATGCTTTTTTAGTTGATCCATAGACTGGTGTTGTTGTACTGGTGCGAGGTGTTGTGCATACTCATGAAGGCTTGTGGATTAGCAGATCCAGGCAGTTGGTCGGAAGAGTCGAAGCGAGGGATGCTACTAAGCCCAACAGTTGCCATTGGTGGCTGAGTCGGTCGTAAAGGGGTAGGGGAACTACTAAATGGTTCTTGTATCTTAAAAGGGCTGCTTTGTGATGATATTCCGTTGTCCAGAGCGTGCTGAGAAGGTCCGAGAATAGGCGTCACTTGTGGGAGGTTTTGCAAACTAGTTTGTGCATTGGCTGACGGCAATGCTATCGTGTTCTCTCGAATAGGGCCGGCAGCTACTGCGACAGTTCCAACGCTCCCATCAGTATGCACATATTCAACTGGTCGGATCTTGGGTTGTACGAACTCTCTCACTCCTATACTTTTGATGATTGAATCTTCGCTGGATTCCTTTTCTCTTGTTACTTTCTTAGCACCAGATTAGGGGTTCGCTTATTCAGATCCGTGGATCTTTCCCTGTCGGTTTATCGGAGAGCTAGCAGAGCCATGCCCCGCTGACCTTTATGCCTCTCTCAGCTGCATGTTTTACTTGGCCAACTCCTCCAACACCTCTTCGAGCTCGTTGATCTTCTTTCGAATTTGCTCATTCTCTTTTTGGAGCATTTAGTTGCTGATGATATACTTTTCGATGTTGGTTGGATCCCTGATCTATAACCTTGGTGGTTCTGCTGTGATATTGTCAAACAGCCTCTTCGATAACGTATTCGCCTATGGATTTTGGTGAGGATTCTGAGTCTGCTCGAATAGTCTTGCTGCAAGAATATCCATTCTGTCGGCTTCTTAAATAGGCCGCAAGCTATCAACCACAACTCCCCCAGCTTGACTTTGACGTAGAATTTGACTGTTGTTCCTTACAATGAGCTACGAATTGGCCTTTAACCTATTCTTAAGTTCCTCGTTTTCATACTTCAGCTGGGCGATCACTGATAAAGACTGTTTGTCTTAGACAGGGACCCTTTTCTTTTGGAAAGGAGACTTACTCTTTCGGGAGTGGTTGCTCACACTTCGCTCCATTTCGCTTTTGAAACTCAAGTTTTGATATCGGCCAGGAAGGCTGAATAGTTCATCAAGCCTCCGACGGTATATCAGTTATTCGTCAGCTGAAAGCTTTTGCTGTCCCCTAACAGAAGAATTATTTGCTCTCATGTCTGGGGGAGGCATCGAAGGTGGTGCGATAGACTGAGGAATCATGCTGCGCTGGTTACTGTTGTTGGTTAGCTGGATCACTGATTCGGCGACTATGACGGGAGGTCCAGTCACATGAGTTTCTAACAAAACTGGAGGAGGCTTTGACTGAAACTGATTACTGATATTAGTCACACCCGCGATCACCATCGGTGGAGGTGGGCAGTTCGGATTGAGTTCATTACCACCGTATGATCGGTAGAGTTCGTTGGTTGGTAATCCAGGCATTCCGTAAGGAACCCCAGGAAACGATGGGCTTGGGCGATCAGCTGTTTCAGGCTTGTTTCGGTCCGGCGAAGGATACCAAGAACCATCGGTCTGCTGCTGTCTTATACTTCGTTCAACCGCTGCTTCCCCAATCTGTTCTAAGGAGTTTTTTGGGCTGATTTGTTTTGTTCCATCGGTATATAATTTGCCGTAGATCGAGTCGGTCAGCGCGTGGTTCTCACCAGACCCGCCCTCAAGAGAACCTTCTCCACGAAAACGAGCGGATGATGTGTTACTAAGTTTGCTCTTCTGTTAGCGAGAGACAACTCCTGGTGTTACAATCGTCGGTGGATTGGACCACGGGTTCGTATTTTCCCAGGGATCGCCAACAGTGCCTTCGATCGGGATGATTGGAATTCTCGTTGCCGCCAAATACATTTACTGCTGTTTGGAAATTGACTTTTAAGATAAAGGCATTTCTCTTCCATTTCTTTTTATTGCTGAAGATTGAGGGGGGATTTATCGCTCCGAAGTCTGTGGAATCAGCAGAGACCCTTTTGGTATGTTGCTAGGCATTCCAAACGACGGGTTCCTGAACGTAGACATCTGCTGAGGAGGTACTGAATCTTCATTGAGCCATGGGTCAACGGTTTGGATGTTTCGAGGTGTGGGGTAGGAAGTCGGCGGTTGAGGCAGAGTTTATTGCTCAAGCTTGGTACTTCCGGGTTGTGTAATCAGAAGGCCATTTGATCTAATATTACTGTTGGTTTGGAAGAGGTTGCTTGTGTTTGGTACAACTACCTGCTGTTGCTGACTATTATTAATCCCTCCTAAGGGAACCTTCTGAGGTAGGCGAGCTTCATCGATAGTCGGAGGCCCTGACCACGGATTTTTGTTGTTGTAAGGGTCGCTAAAATTTCTATTTCTATCCGTGCTTGACTGGACGGACTGCGAAGATGGGATTGTCTGAACGGTGTTCATCGGTGGCTGGGTTTGGTGAAGAGGCTGTCCATCTGGGAAGACAACCCTTTGCGAGTGTTCTGGCAAGATGGGTGCGCCAGATGAAGCAAGATATTGGGGAACTGGATTTTTCCAAGGATCAGCTTCTGGAATTTTATTCAAAGAATTTTGCTGCATCGGTTGTCCTTGAATTCCAAACATTTGCCCTTGCATTTGGTTAGAAGGCATGAGAGGTAGTTGCATAGCCTCACGGTTGAAAGGGTTGGGTTGTCCGATTGCCGGTTGAGCAAGAGACCTCATAAAGAAAGGGTCGTTGGGGTTCATTGGCGGAGGGAACGACTCAGGACGTTGGGTCATGATGGGTCCACTGGGTGTGTGAACATTGCTGGGCAATCTTTGCTGCCCCACCTTCAGTACTTTCATCAAGCTCGCCTCGAATTCCTATTTTCTGACTTTGTGCTTGCCTGCGTAGTCGTACTCGCGGTAGAGCTGTTGAAACTAGTCTTGGTACTGCATGAGTTTATCAATGTCAACTCCCTGGGCTTGGACATCCTCGATGTGGCTGAGCATCTGGTCAATGAGGTTCTGCGTGTTCCGGAGTTCCCTACTAGACACTTGGTTGGAGTTACCAGAATGAACCTTCTGAAGAATGTCCTGGTAGTAAGCTTCGATGGACTGGAAGTGTAGGGCGTAGTCCTCTGTCATGCGATATAATTATTATGGCTGTTCAATAGATTCGCCAGGCCGTTTCTGAGCTTCTACTATGATCGTTTGTGATGTTCTTGATTCTCATTTTGCCCAAACGTCCCCTCAGTTCATGGACAAAGCTCAAAGCGGCCCAAACATTAACTGTGCTCTGAAGTTTTGCGTCGGAGCGTTGCTCTGACAAAAGTAGATAAATTTAGGAGACGAACAGGATATATTCAGATGCTCACCATATGGTCCAGCAGGTTGATCTTGTGCTCGGCAGATTGGAAAAGTTTTTCATTGATGTTACGCTGTCGGTCATGGTAGTCCATAATGCTTGGTAAGTTCTGATGCTTCAGTAGCATCTCCTATTTGCGTACGAAGTCGTCTTAGTTCTTCAGTCGGGAAAAGATATTGTTCAGCCGATATGGCGAGTTGTCACTGCCAAAATTTTCTCTGCGCTTACTGTACAGGGGGTTCCCTTCTCGCTCGTATCGTTCAAGGGGCTGTTTTCTCGGCTTCTTCCTTTCTGTTGCGTCTATCGTTGTATTCTCTTCTTCCGGGGTAGCCTAGTGCTTCTTCTTCGGAAGGCTCTTCAGGTTTTCCAAGTATTGGTTACCTAATGCTCTCTGCTCTTGATCCGATTTTTTCTTTAGGACCACTAAGGTTTTTTGCCCTAGAGCCACTCCCTACTAAAACTTGTATATTCTGACCTTCTCCCCGATTTTTTCAGACTTCGCTTCACTGCTGTCAACTTCCTTCTCCTCGTCATTTTTACGGCTCGTTGATGGTTGGTGCCTCTCTCTAACGACCTGCCTATACCATTTCATCCTCTCAAATTTTTCTCTTCCTTTTCGCTTTTCCTGCTCAATCTGCTTCCTCTCTAAGTAAGCAATTCGGTGACAGTCTCCTCTCCATATGTCTTTTTGAAATTATTCGTTCTCTACGGCTACTTTCTCCTGAAATTTGAGATGTTCACTCTCCTTTTCCTCTTGTAACCCCTGCCGAGCTTGGTCATATCGTAGGATATGCTACTGGATTTCTTCCTCGTCCATCGGCTTAAACTTTCTGCTAAGCTGCTTCAGCTTTAACTCAAGCTATTGCTGCTATTGTTTTAACTTCTCCTGCTGCTATTTCTCTATCTGTTGAAACTTTGGCTTCCTCTGATTGACTTCGTTGAAGGCCTGATGGCGCTCCTTTTATAATTCCGATCTTTCATCTTTCTTTTTCTTCATCTACTCCAGTCGGTTCATTATCTCCTTCTGCACTTCCAGTTGTTTTTCCTTCATCGACTGCTCCAATCGCTTCTTTCGCTTGGCTTCGCTCTCTTCTACAACACTCAGCGATTGTTTTCGACGCAGCCGTCTTTGCTGCTTTTCGAGTTTGAAGTTATGGAGAAATTGCTTGATGCTCTCTTCCTTTTCCGGATTGTGGCCATGATTTTCGAAGTCGAGCCCAGCCATCTCCTTGTATTGCCCCAACAGTTCCTACAGATTCTTTGAAATTCTTCTCTTTGACTGCTCTATTTGCTGGATAATTGGTTTGGGGACCTCCCGGACCGGCTCCAAC
>ERZ724508.1177-NODE-1177-length-16274-cov-5.914421_pt1 | contig 16274 bp, 9 predicted proteins | sample MGYA00376041_ERZ724508 | MGnify/ENA primary metagenome ERZ724508 (study PRJEB28724, sample SAMN07190887) | wastewater metagenome | isolation source: effluent of sewage treatment plant in Hong Hong | place: USA: Christiansburg, Virginia | collected 2016-03-01 ...
TTCTGTGACAGGTACATTAATTAACGATGGTACATGGAATGTACTTACTATTGATATGTCTTCAAATGCAAATTGGGCAACCGGAGGGTATATTACAGGTTGGAGGTTTGATTACAGTAATATTAATTCCGTAAATATGGAAATTGATTATCTTACGTTAACATCATCTCCACCAATTACAAGCAATAGTTTCTCACCATCCACAACGAAAGATTTTATAGTTCGATATGAAGGCATTTGTAATACAACTGCATGCTCTCCTAAGAAAACAATTACTGTAAATGCGGTGCCGACCATTACAGGTGTAACGGGAGGATCACGTTGTGGGACAGGCACAGTAGCATTAAGTGCAACGGCAAGTGCTGGAACAATTAGTTGGTTTGCTGCATTGACTGGCGGGACTGCCTTAACAACAGGTACAAGTTATAGTCCGTCGGTATCAGCAACGACTACCTATTATGTAGATGCTATGAGTACTGGATGTACCACTGCATCCAGAACAGCTGTTGTAGCATCTGTACAAACACCGCCAGATGCTTCTGTATTCGGCGCCAATTCATGGATTGCCTATGTATACAATCAACAAAATTATGTTGCTGCTTCTTTATATGGAAAATATACTGATCCTGGTGTTTCAGCTTCAGATCCAAGTTTTAACTCAACTGTTACGTGGGATATGAATGGAGCTCCATCTGCAGCTGCAAGCTATGTAGGTTGTACAGTAGGTGTTGATAATCACAGTGTCATATACAAACGACAAGGCTTCCCTGCAGGTACATATTCATTGAATGTATTAAACGACGATGCGTGTGAATTATTTATAGATGGAGTATCGGTTTATTCTAGAGGTAGCTGGACTTCAACATTTATAAATGCTATTTGGACTGGAACACTTGGTGCAAGTTCAAAAATAGAATTTAGATGGACAGAAGCAACAGGGGGCTCTGATGGAGCAATCACATTTGTAATTGTACCATCAATCACTAGTACTACTCCAAATTCACGATGTGGAACAGGGACAGTAGCTTTAGCTGCAACAGCAAGCTCTGGAACGGTGAATTGGTATACAGCTTTGACAGGTGGTACCAGTGTTGCAACAGGAACAAGTTATACCACTCCAAGTATTTCAACTACGACTACCTATTATGTAGATGCAACCAATAATGGTGCTACTTCACCTTCAAGAATAGCAGTTGTTGCAACGGTAAATACAATTCCAACAATTACATCTACTACACCAAATTCGCGTTGTGGAGCAGGATCCGTTCCATTAAGCGCAACAGCAAGTGCAGGAACGGTTAACTGGTACACCGTTGCTACTGGTGGAACATCTGTTGCAACAGGAACAAGTTATACTACTCCAAGTATTTCAACTACGACTACCTATTATGTAGATGCAACAAATAATGGTTGTACCACTGCATCAAGAACGTCAGTTGTTGCTACGGTTAATGCCATTCCAACGATATCAGGAACTACAGCAAATTCTCGTTGTGGAACTGGCACAGTAGCATTAAGTGCAACAGCAAGTGCTGGCACAATTAGTTGGTTTGCTGCATTGACTGGCGGAACTGCTTTAACAACGGGTACAAATTATAGTCCGTCGGTATCGACAACAACATCCTATTATGTAAGTACAACCAATTTGGGCTGCACTAGTACACCAAGAACAGCTGTAGTAGCAACCGTACAAACACCTCCAGATACTTCTGTATTCGGTTTAAATTCATGGATTGCGTATGTATATAATCAACAGAATTACGTTCCTTCTTCATTATATGGTAGCTATACGGATCCAGGTGTTTCTGCTACAGATCCAAGTTTTAATTCTCAGACCTCTTGGAATAATGGTGGTGCTCCATCATCAGCAGCAACTTATGTAGGCTGTCCAGTAGGTGTTGATAATCACAGTGTCATATATAAGCGTCAAGGTTTTCCAGTAGGAACTTATAGATTTAATGTGTTACATGATGATGCCTGCCAAATATTTATTGATGGCGTTTCTATATATTCAAATACTGGTTGGACCCCAGATTTTATAGATGGTATTTGGATGGGTACATTGGGCGCAAGTTCTAAAATAGAATTTCGATGGACGGAGGCCAGCGGAGGTTCCTATGGAGCAATTACATTTATAAAAGTTCCAACAATAACAAGTACAACACCCAATACCCGTTGTGGATCTGGTAGTATAACTTTGAGCGCAACGGCTAGTGAAGGAACGATCAATTGGTATGCTGCCTCTACAGGAGGTTCAAGTTTAGCTTCAGGAACAAGTTATAGTCCAACAGTATCTTCTACAGCAACTTTTTATGTAGATGCAACGAATGGTGGTGTTACTACACCTACACGAACAGCTGTTATTGCAACAGTAAATACAATTCCAACGATATCAGGTACAACACCAAATTCACGTTGCGGGACTGGCACTGTAGTTATAGGTGCAACATCAAGTGCAGGAACGGTTAACTGGTACACCGTTGCTACTGGTGGAACATCTGTTGCAACAGGAACAAGCTATACTACTTCAAGTATCTCAGCAACCACTACCTATTATGTAGACGCTACAAGTAATGGATGTACCACAACTACCCGAACTTCCGTTGTTGCTACGGTAAAAATTAGTCCGACAGCAACAGCAGGTGGTTCTGCAACAATTTGTTCAAATGGAACAGCATTGGTTAGTGGCGCAGGTTCTACAAATGGAACAATTGCTTGGACACATAACGGAGCAGGTTCAATTACATCCGGCGCTACAACATTAACTCCAGTATATACAGCAGCGGTTGGTGATGCTGGCAATGCAGTAACGCTTACCATGACAGTTTCAAATAGTCCATGTACAGCAGCAACGGCAACGTATACTGTAAATGTAAAAGCGATTCCAACAGCTACAGCAGGTGGCTCTGCAACAATATGTTCAAATGGAACAGCATTGGTTAGTGGTGCAGGTTCTACAAATGGAACAATAGCTTGGACTGAAAATGGTGCAGGTACATTATCCAATGCAACAACATTAACACCAACCTATACAGCGGCAGCAGGGGATGCTGGCAATGCAGTAACCTTAACGATGACTGTTTCAAACAGTCCGTGTACGGCCGCAACAGCTACTTATACTTTAAATGTAAAAGCGATTCCAACAGCAACAGCAGGTGGTTCAGCAACAATTTGTTCAAATGGAACAGCAACCGTTAGTGGCGCAGGTTCTACGAACGGAACAATTGCTTGGACTGAAAATGGAGCAGGTACAATAACAGCAGGCGCAACAACATTAACACCAACCTATACAGCTGCAGCAGGTGATGCAGGTAATGCAGTAACCCTTACCATGACTGTTTCAAACAGTCCGTGTACGGCAGCAACGGCAACGTATACTGTAAATGTAAAAGCGATTCCAACAGCTACAGCAGGTGGTTTAGCAACAATTTGTTCAAACGGAACAGCGCTTGTTAGTGGCGCAGGTTCTACAAATGGAACAATTGCTTGGACTGAAAATGGAGCAGGGGCAATAACAGCAGGCGCAACAACCTTAACACCAACCTATACAGCCGCAGCAGGGGATGCAGGTAATGCAGTAACCTTAACAATGACTGTTTCAAATAGTCCATGTACGGCAGCAATGGCTACCTATGCGGTAAATGTAAAAGCGATTCCAACAGCAACTGCTGGTGGTTCAGCTACAATTTGTTCAAATGGAACAGCAACCGTTAGTGGCGCAGGTTCTACGAACGGAACAATTGCTTGGACTGAAAATGGAGCAGGTACAATAACAGCAGGCGCAACAACATTAACCCCAACCTATACAGCCGCAGCAGGGGATGCTGGCAATGCAGTAATATTAACGATGACTGTTTCAAATAGTCCATGTACGGCCGCAACGGCAACGTATACTGTAAATGTAAATGCTGGTCCTACGGCAGTTGCAGGCGCTGACATTACAACGTGTTCAAGTTTAGATGCCATTGACATTACTTCCGGTTCGAGTGCTTCGAACCAAGCAAGCATTACTTGGACTTCGAGTGGAACTGGATTGTTTACAAATGCTACATCATTAACAACGGCAACCTATTTGCCAAGTATCGCAGATAAAACAGCAGGAACGGTTACCATAACGTTAACGGCAATCGCTAAAACTGGATGTTCTGATAAGACGGCTACCAAAACAATCACGATTCAAAAGTTGCCATCTGTAACCTTAGGTTCCTATCCAAGCATTTGCTCAGGTACGACGGCTACAAGTGTTGCATATACTTCTCCAATAAATTCGCCGAATCAATATGCAATTGATTGGTCAAATGCAGCGAATGCAGCTGGTATTGCAGATGTAGGGTATACAACATTGAGTGGAGGAACAATACCACTTACAGGATTAATCTCTACTTCTGGTATTTATGGTGCTCAAATATCTGTTCGAAACAGTACAACAGGTTGTTCATCTATATTAAATACTGCTCCATTATGTAGTGAAGCTCCAGAAAATGGTAGTATAACCTTAACTGCTCCTTCCAATGGTACATTTACATCCGTTACCTTTGCAAGTTATGGTACTCCTACCGGAACATGTGGTAACTATGCAGTATCCACATGTCATGCAGCGAATTCTGTTTCGATTATGCAAACGGCAGGTATAGGTAAAAACTCCTTTACATTCGCTGTTACTAATGGCACCTTTGGTGATCCATGTGTAGGTACTGTTAAAAATATGAAGGTTGAAATGGTATATACCGATTTTACACTTACGATTAAAGCTATTCCAACAATAACGAGTGTAACATCAAATAGTCGTTGTGGATCTGGAACAGTTGCATTAAGTGCAACTGCAAGTGCTGGTACAATCAATTGGTATGCTGCTTTAACGGGTGGTACAAGCCTTACTTCAGGAACAAATTATAGTCCAACGGTATCATTAACAACTATCTATTACGTGGATGCAACAAATGCAAGTTGTACAAGTGCTTCACGAACAGCTGTTACTGCAACGGTAAATACAATACCAACAATAACTGTTACCGCTGGTTCACGTTGTGGTACAGGAACTGTTACATTAGGTGCAGTTGCAAGTGCTGGAACGGTTAATTGGTATGCCGCAGCTACTGGCGGAACAGCTTTAACAACAGGTGCAAGCTATACGACACCTTCTATTTCAACAACAACGACCTATTATGTAGATGCTACAAATACGGGTTGTACATCTACACCTAGAAAACAAGTTATTGCAACAATTGATAATACGTGTCCATATACATGGACGGGTGCAACTAATACAGCATGGGATTTAGGAAGCAATTGGAGTCTAGGTTATGTGCCAACAAGTACGAATGCTATTCTCATTCCATCTACAGTTACTTCTGGCAATATGCCCGTCATTTCTACGATAGCTTCTGTAGCAACATTAACGAACAATGGTTCTATTACGCTTGCAGGTTCTGGAATATTTAATGTATATGGTGATATTAATAGCACAGGTACATGGACTTCAGCAACAGGTTCTACACTGAATTTAGTTGGACCTGCGGCTCAAAGTATTACAGGTGTTTCTTCTGTAGCAAATATTACAATTAATAACAGTGCAGGTGTTTCTGTAGCAACAGCAATGACTGTAAATGAAACAGTAACTTTAAAATCAGGTGTATTAGTTACCAATAATAAGTTAACCATCAACTTTGATAACGGTGGCAACATTGCATACAACCCAAGCGATGCCGGTAGTGTAGTAGGTTCTGTAACAGCTACACGAAATCTTAACTACAAAACCCATTACATAGCAGCGCCTTTTGCCGGAGTAACTTCTGCACAAGTACAAGCTACGACACCCTTGTTTGTAGGTAAGTATTGGAAGATGTACACGAAAGATTTTGCAAAACAAAATTGGACGGCAGTGATTACAACTACGCAAAGCATGCCTTTGGGTACTGGTTTCTCATTGTCGTTGCCTACAGCAGCGCCCTTGAATTTATCCGGCACATATACGCATGGCTCAACCTTTAGTAGCGAAGCATATTCAAACGTAGGTGTAGAGAAATATTTTATGATCGGTAATCCATACCCAAGCACCTTGGATTGGGATAATGGGGCAGGCTGGACTAAAACAAATATTGGTGGTTCTATCTATTATTTGAATGCAGCTACGAGTCAAACGGCAAGTTATGTTAGCGGTACTGCAACCAATGGAGGTACAGGTTATGTGCCAGCAATGCAGTCCTTCATGGTCTTGTGTACGGGCACAGGCGGATATTCAAGCGTATCAATTAATAACAATGCACGTATTAGTTTGCAAAACCCATCTTTTTGGAGAGTTGCATCAGAAGATATCATTCGCATTCATTTAACAGGAGAAAATCCAGTATTAACGGATGAAGCAGTGATTCGATTCAATGAATCTGCGACCAATATGTTTGACTTTGACTTAGATGCGACTAAAATAATGAACGGAGGGAAGTATCCATCGGTATATACGCGCGAAGGTTCAAGCCAGTATTCAATTAATTCGTATGCAAGACCAGATTCAGCAAAAGTAATTCCGGTATTGGCTAAGTTGGTTGAAGATGGAACGTATACACTGCGTTTTGAGAATACAAATTCAAGCATACAATATGTATTAATTGATAATCAGTTGGGTGTTGAGCAGCCCATTACCGAGCCATACACTTTTGTTGGCACGAGTAAGGATAGTGTAAACCGTTTTGAATTGCAGTTGAGAGAAAGCGCTGTAACCAACCCATCAATACCGACGGGCTTGCAGTCATCAAACAATACACGAGGCATGCAGATTTATTCTAGCGTAAAAGGCTTTATCCTTCAAAGCGATCGTTTTGTAGGAGAGGCAGTGGATATAGAATTGATGGATGTAACGGGTAACTCGGTAGGAACCATTGGCAACAAAAGTATCACAAGCAATCGTACATTTGTACCTGTAGATTTACCAGATGGTAGTTATATTGTGCGCGTTACGATTGGTTCAGATGTGTTTACGGGTTTGATAGTGTTGGTGAAATAAGATCGTATAAAGAACTTGTCTCCAATGGATTTACTATTTACGGCTAATTTTTGCTTTATATGCAGTTTTGTAGGTTATAAAACTGCATATAAAGCAAAAAAATGTTAACTTTGGTACTGATTGGTTTCTATAATAAATTCAGAAACAATAAATATTTAATTTTATGAAGGTTCAAAAAATAGTATTTGCATTCGTTCTGTTTATCTCTTTACTAAGCGTTTCTTTTGCAGATTGCGGAACATTAAAACCGTGTACTGGGGATGACGGCGATATTCCAGGAAATAATTGCTGTGATGATGTTAATGTTCCTTTCGATGGAGGCGTTAGTTTTTTAATTGCTGCAGGTCTAAGTGCAGGAGGATATAGTATCTTTAAAAAGAAAAAGAAGGCTGAATAATTTTAAATGAAAATCGATTATCCTTCAATCAAGAAGACAATATTGTTAATTATTAAAACGCTTAGTATTTATGCAATACTAAGCGTTTTTTTATATGTTTATTTAGGGCTTATTGACCCAAATGGCTCTATATCATCTCCATTTTTAGCTAAATACAGCCTTATAGATTTACTTTTGAATGGGTTAATTTATCCTGTAAAATTCATATTAACGTTATTTGGATATGACGTTGTTAGTAACGGGCGAAATGTGAGTATCGCACATGAAAGGGGTATATTGATTTTTCATGGGTGTTTGGGTTTAGATATCATGAAAGCTTATGTAGCATTAATTCTTGGCTATCCAGCCAGAAAGAAGATTGTATTTCTGCTGATTGGTTTGGGATTTATCCACTTGTTGAATATTTCAAGAATGCTCTTAATTTTAGTAAGTATAAAAGTGAATCCAGATATAGTAACGCAGTCTCATGATGTGTTAAATATCATTGGTTATGTGTGCATATTGTTGCTTTATTTTTTTTATATAAATAACTATCAAAAGGATATATAATTCGTTGAGAAAGATCAACAATAAACATCCCACAAAAGTCTATAATTAGCTAGTTTCGCAGATATAACTTAACTTACATTAAAATTGGCATTTTAATTATTTCGCATTGATAAACAATGAAATATAGTAATCATAAATATAAAATAATTGCGTTTTTGCTGTTTGTATTACTGAATTCTTGTATTAGTTATAAGAAAACACTGTATTTTCAAGGAGATGCTCTACAATTAGAACCACCGAATCTTTCAGAAACGTATGTTTTAAAAAAACGGGATATGTTACAAATACGAATAACAAGTCCGGAAACAGAACGTGTGCAAAATTCGACTACTGAATCTTCCCAAGGTAGTAGTGGTTCCAATCCATATTTTTCGAATTATTATATAGACGATTCTGGTTACGTAGAACTAATGTTAATAGGTAAAGTTAAAGTAGATGGCTATACCATTATGCAAGTGGATTCACTGATCACACAGAAGGTACAAGAATACATGAATCAAGCTTCAGTAGATGTAAAATTTGCTTCTTTTAAATTTTTAGCTTTAGGTGAGTTTATAGCTCCAGGTCAATATTATGCAAATAATGAAACCTGCACTATTTATGAGGCCTTTGCTATTGCAGGAGATGTAAGCATGTTTTCTAATAAACGTAATGTGCAACTTATTCGAACAATGTCAAATGGTTCTAAAAAAATCTTTCATTTAAATTTGACAGATTACTCTACGTTTACTTCGGAAAATTATTTCATTCAACCGAACGATATCCTATACGTTCAACCCCAACGAGCGAAGATAGACAAACAAAACGTAGCAATTCTTTCAATAGGATTATCTTTAATATCTATTGCACTTGTTGTACTTAGTAGAATAAAATAGATTATAAATAATGGATTCAAACGAAGAAAAGGATTTAATCGATTTTAAAAAGTATCTGCGTATACTTACAAAGTATTGGTATATAGGAGTATGTATTTTGGCCGTATGTTATTTTATTGCCTTTTTAAAAATTCGATACATCACGCCCATATACAGTACCACTACAACCATACAGATAAAAGACAAATCATCGTATTCGTCTAATAATAAAAATTTTCTTGAAGGGGCATCTATGTTTCAGCCTTACAAGAATTTGAAAAATGAAATTGAAATGATTAAATCCTATAATCGAATTCAATTTGTTGTAAAAGAATTAGATGTTACCTGGGATTATGTATTGAAAGGAAAGGTACGGGATGTTGAAGCATACAGAGATGCACCCATACAAATCGAAACGGATTCTAGTTTGATATTAACTAATACGCCTTTACAAATAACGTTAATTGATGATGCTAGTTTTGAGCTGACGGTCCAAACTCCTCAAACACGATTATACAACCCATTCAATTTTAAATACAGTGATTCAATAAATAAACTGTTTTCTGTGAATAAAAAAAGATTCACGTATGGCGAGTTAATACATTTAGGGGCATTTCATTTTAGAATTTTAAAGACACCTTTTTTTTATATTGGAGATAATGTAAATGAATGCATTGTTACTGCCCGTGATTTACATTTTCTAACAAAAAAATATAAGAATAAAATTGATATAACAGAAAATCAGCGGTCTTCTATTATTACTATTTCTTCTTCTGGGCCCATTGTTGCTATGGATGTAGATTTTCTAGCAAAGCTATCTGAGGTATATGTTCGGAAAGAACTCGAAGAGAAAAATCTCATTGCAACCAATACCATCAATTTTATTGATTCACAATTGAATATTATTTCAGATTCTTTGAAATATGCAGAAGACGATATTCAGTCGTATAGAGAAAAAAATAAAATGTTTGGCACCGGTCAAGATTCGGAGGTTATGTACAACCAATTGACAGACTTACAAACAAAAAAAATGACATTAGAAATTCAGTTGCGCTATTATGAATATCTAAAAGAATATCTCTACGCCGACAAAGACGCATCTGAATTGATTGCCCCATCAACCATAAATATCAATGAAGGTATTTTAACTAAATTGGTGGCGGAGTTGATCGCTTTATATCAACAAAGAACTACGCTACAATATTCTATTAGTCAAAAAAGCCCGGTGTATCAAACCGTATTGTTGAAAATAAAATCTACCAAAGAAGCACTTATAGAAACTACAAACAACTTGGTTAAGACGTCTAAATCTTCTATTGCCGATTTGAATCAACGAATACAGAAGGTAGAAAAGGAAATGTCGAGAATTCCCGCAAAGGAACGTAATTTATTAAATATTCAGAGACAACAAACCATCAACGATAATATCTACAATTATCTGTTACAAAAACGTGCTGAAGCAAGTATTGCACGAGCATCAAATTTATCTGATGCGTTTGTTGTAGAAAGTCCTATGGCAGATGAGTATATTCAAATTGCCCCCATTACTAAAAAGATTTATACCAACCATGTATTAGCTGGTATTTGTATAATTTTTTTATTGATAGTTGTGTATGGAAAGTTTGATAATAAAGTGCACAATAAAGAAGAAATTGAAAAAATATTGAAAATAAAAGTATTGGGCATGATACCCTATATTTCAGATAGCAGTGAAAATAAAAATGTTTCTACAGCACCTGGTAGATTGACAGAAAGTTTTCGTTCTATGCGTACCAATCTGCAGTTTCTAATTCAAGGAAAGCCGAATGTTATAATTGGAGTGACTTCATGCATTAGTGGAGATGGTAAATCTTTTTGTTCAGATAATTTGGCACGGGTGTATGCAATAAGTGGTAAGAATACCTTGCTAATACGAGGAGATCTTCGAAAAGAAGTTTCTGTTTTTGATTATAATTTACCTTCAAATTCTAAAGGATTGAGTGAGTATTTAATTGGTGCTGCATCTATTGAGCAAATTTTACATGCAAGTAATTTGCCGAATTTGTCTATTATTATTCCAGGGCCCATTCCACCAAATGCATCTGAGTTGTTTGCATCTGAGAAATTAGAAATACTTTTGAAAAGCCTTAAAGCACAATTTGATGTAATTATAATGGATTCACCTCCTGTTGGATTGGTGTCGGACTATATATCCATCATGAACTTAATGGATATCAATTTGTATGTGATAAGACAAGAATTTACACCTATTGCATCATTGGAAGTAATAAAGGATATAAAGTTGAAGCATAAAAACGCCATTTCACATTCCATTATTTACAATGGCGTAAAGGGCAAGGGGGCTGAAGGCTATTACTATGGATATGGTATGCCTGCTATAGAAAGTAAAGGGTGGAGAAAAATATTTAATACCAAATCTTAAGGCTATAAGTAATGAATCCGAATATAGATGATGAGTGGGATATTATTATTAGTCCAAAATCTTCCTGGTTACATTTAAACCTAGGAGATGTTTGGCGTTTTCGTGATTTGATTTTCATGTTTGTTAAACGTGATTTTATTGCGCAGTACAAACAAACAGTTTTAGGTCCGTTGTGGTTTATAATACAGCCTTTGATTACAACTGCAACATATATAGTTGTATTTGGTAATATTGCAAAACTGTCAACCGACGGGCAACCTGAAATGTTATTTTACATGTGCGGAATATTATTTTGGAATTATTTTTCAACGTCTTTTTTACGTACGTCTGAAACATTCTCTGCAAATGCTGGAATGTTTGGTAAGGTATATTTCCCAAGATTAACAGTGCCTATAGCGAGTGTTTTAAGTTCATTTATATCATTTGGTATTCAGTTTGTGCTATTGATGTGTATTTTCATGTTTTATATACTGAATGGATATGACGTTCAACTGAATGCAGTAATGTTGTTGTTTCCATTTTTAATGATATTAATGGCAGCTCAGGCATTAGGTTTTGGAATCATTATATCATCCATGACAACCAAATATAGAGATCTGAAATACTTAGTTACATTTGGTGTACAATTACTCATGTATGCGACACCTGTAGTATACCCGATGTCTGCAGTAACTGATATCCGCTTACAATTGTTCTTAAAATTGAATCCCATTACTCCTGTCATTGAAACGTTTCGCTATGGTTTGTTGGGCTCTGGTACCTTTAGTTGGCAAGACTTAGTGTATTCATTTATCGTATCTTTTATTGTTTTGCTTCTAGGTATTGCCTTATTCAATAGAGTTGAAAAAACATTTATGGACACGATTTAATAACAAAGATAGATGTCTAATAGTGTTATAAAAGTAGAAAATGTATCTAAGATGTATCGCTTAGGTACTCTAGGTTCCGGTTCACTGGTTTCTGATGTAAACCGATTTATTGCTAAGGTACGTGGTAAAGAAGATCCCTATGCAGTCATTGGCACCAATGACCGAACAGTTAAAGCAAATAGTGAATATATTTGGTCTTTGAAGGATATTAATTTTGATATCAAACAGGGAGATGCAGTTGGTATTATAGGACGTAATGGGGCAGGTAAAAGTACGCTTTTGAAAATCCTTTCTCGAGTAACTGCGCCAACAACAGGTACACTTAAAATCAAAGGTCGTGTAGCTTCCTTATTAGAAGTAGGTACGGGTTTTCATCCAGATCTTAGTGGCAGAGATAATATTTTTATGAATGGCGCTATTTTAGGGATGTCACGATTGGAGATTCGATCAAAGTTTGATGAGATTGTTGACTTTGCAGGAGTAGAAAAATATATCGACACGCCTGTTAAAAGATATTCTTCAGGCATGTATGTACGATTGGCTTTTGCTGTTGCAGCGCATTTAGAGCCTGATATTTTAATCGTAGATGAAGTGTTGGCTGTAGGTGATGCAGAGTTTCAAAAAAAGTGTCTTGGTAAGATGCGAGATGTAAACAATAAAGATGGTAGGACTGTTTTGTTTGTGAGTCATAATATTCCTAGTATTCAAATGTTGTGTTCTTCCGCTATTTTATTGAGAAATGGCGAATTGGAAAAAAAAGGAACAGTTCCAGAAGTTATACGGGCATATACATTTAATGAAAATCAGGTAATTGAATCTGATTTATCTAAGAGAGTAGACCGAAATGGTAATGGTTTGGCTACTCTAATGAAAATAGAGTTATTTGATCAATATTTAAATCCTATTCAAAAAGTAATAACTGGGACGTCATTGACAATAAGATTGTTTTATCATTTTAACAATACGAACAAAAATGATTTAGTTTTTAGAATAATATTTTTGGATATGGATGGCAATATTCTATTCCTTTGTAATAATGAACATTCCAATAAATTGTTTTCTAATGAAGAATCGGATTTTTTTGTGGATTGTACTATTCCCAAAATTCCGTTATTTCATGGAGAATTTCGAATAAATATATTGTGTCATTCAAAATCATTAGGCGTTTTGGATGAAGTTGAATCGGCGATGAAGTTGGAAGTTGAAGAAGGTGATTTTTTTGGAACAGGTAAAATACCTACACTTAAAAAAGGAGTTTTGGTAGATCATTATTGGAAAGAATATTGACGTGCGTATCTAGGGAAGTAAACTTTAAGTATAAGTAAAAGCAAATAGTATATTATGTTTGAGAATAATCAACTCTAAAATGTTATAAGTAATATTGTAATTATCAAAAATGTTCCTGCTAATAAAATTTAATACCAATAACTTTCTTATGTATTTATAATATTAATTGTAATGAATCAATGAGTAATTTATTATTTATAATATCCCAACCTAGGTCCGGCTCAACCTTATTACAGGCAATTCTTTCTAATAATAAGAAAGTTAATACAGCGAGCGAACCATGGATTTTATTGCCATTTATTTCATTTGAAAACCCAGAAATACAAAGAGGAATATACAATTCAAGTTTGGCTACCTCTGGCATTCAAGATTACGTTAAAAATGTGGGTGGTAACCATGACCTTGTAAAAGAATCTTTACAAACTTTTTTTAAAAATGTATATTCTCCTTTAGATTCTAAAGATATAGAATATATTTTAGATAAAACTCCGAGATATTATGAGATTTTACCATTAATAATTGAGTATTTTCCAGAAGCTAAAATTATTGTTTTAAAGCGAAATCCACTTGATGTTATACAATCTATTATAACAACATGGGATGTTAAAAATTATCATCATTTAGCAAATTATTCAAGAGATATTTTAAATGGACCTTTTCTTATTCAGAAATTTTTGGACGAAAATAATTCTAACCCCAATATTATAGAAGTATTTTACGAAAATCTTACGATAGAACCCGAGAAAGAAATAAAGAGATTGTATTCTTGGCTAGGATTAGAGTTTACCGAAGAAGTATTAAATTATAAAAATAACAATAAGGTAACAGGTTTAATGGGTGATAAAAAAGGATTTATTCAAAAGGGAAAAATAATAGATGTTAAATCTCATGTAGAGTGGAGTAAATTTTGGAATGTGTTTTTTGTAGGCTATTTGGATTTTTTAGGTGAGCGTTTTTTAATGAGATATGGAAACTATAAATTCAATATTAAATTACATCCTACAACTGAATTTAATGATTTTAAATTTGCAGAAAGACTTAATTATTTTAATAATAATGAATTAAAAATTACCAATTTATTGAAATTGATTTTTTATAAAATAAAGTCAAAATTTAAATCTGAGTATAAAATCTAAGTATGAATGGATTTCCAAAAATATCAATAGTTACACCAAGTTTCAATCAAGGAGAATTTCTAGAAAAGACAATACTTTCTGTTTTGGATCAGAATTATCCTAATTTAGAATATATAATAATTGATGGTGGAAGCACTGATAATTCTATTGATATAATAAAAAAATATCAACATCGTTTAACGTATTGGAAAAGTGAAAAAGATAATGGACAGTACGATGCAATTAACAAAGGGTTTAAGTATGCGACAGGTGAAATATTTGGTTTTCTTAATTCAGATGATATATATTATCCCTGGACATTAGCAACGTTGGTTTCATTATTTGAATCTCAAAAAAGTGTTGATTGGGTTACGAGTTTGAGCGTTACTCAACTTAATGCTGCAGGTGTTGTTTTTGCAAAAGGTACATTAGCACCTATTTCAAGTAAAGCATTTCTGGATGGATTATACATACCAGGTAAGTTTGGATTTGGTGTAATTTCTCAAGAAGGGACCTTTTGGAGAAGTTCTTTGTGGTATAAAGCTGGCGGAATAAACCTTAATTATAAACTTGCAGGCGACTTTGATTTATGGTGTAATTTCATGAAATATTCTCTTCCATATTCGTTAGAGTTGCCTCTTGCAGCAATGACAAGACACCAAGATCAACGATCAAATCAACACGTACAATATATTAATGAATGTGAAATTGCTTTAACTGAATTGAATCTTTCTTTCAATCTTAAAAAAAGATTCAAAGACACCTTTCGAATCTCCTTATTAAAAATACTTCCCAATAATCGGATTTTTTGGAGCGTATTTAAATATGTATATTCTTACAAATGCAAAGTAATAAATCCTTTTTTTAATGATGAAAGTTTTGAATTAAAATGGATTGTGTCCGATATGTTAATTTATAATCGAAAATAACAAAATGAAGAAGAATCTTGTATTAGGAGCCATAAAAGGGTATTCTTATGAAATGTTGTCGCCTTTTGTTTCGTCCTTTAAAAAAGTCTCTTTTAATGACGATGTTGTTTTATTAGTAAATGGTATTTCCAATGAAACTAAACAAACCCTTGCAAAGGAGGGTGTGAAAACTTCTGAATTTTCTTATAGAGGAAGTGGAGCTTTAAATTCATGGAGTAGATTTTGGCCCTTTTTGAATCCTTTGTTTTTAAATGGGTATAATCCTTTTAGTCGGTTTGTTTTGAAGAAAATTTTATCTCTTCAAATTGTTCGGTTTCTTCATTATAAAGACTTTTTAATAGCAAATAGAGATAAATACGAGTATGTATTATTAACTGACGTAAGAGATGTTTATTTTCAGTCAGACTTTTTTCAGAAAATGAATGATGGAAGAGTTCAATGCTATGAAGAATATCTCAAAATTGAAGACGAAAAACTATTTAATTCAGATTGGATTTTAAAGCTATTTGGTCAAGAGATATTGAAGAAAATTGAACACAATAAAATTCTATGTTCAGGAACTATTGTCGGCTCTGTGGAAAATATGATTAAATTTTTAGATGCGTTTGAAAAAGTTCTATATAAATGTAAAGATGTGTCAGTCTGTGGTATGGATCAAGGGATTTTCAATTATATAATAAGGGAATGTTATTTAGATCACGTAGTCATAAATAAGTATGGTTCTGGAAACGTATTGACAGTTTCAAATAGTGACAAATCAGTATATAATATAAAGGACAATATGGTTTTATATGAGAATAATACTATAATATCCATCTAGAATCGTTATATGATTCCCACTGAGATACTTAG
>ERZ724508.1178-NODE-1178-length-16269-cov-6.999383_pt1 | contig 16269 bp, 28 predicted proteins | sample MGYA00376041_ERZ724508 | MGnify/ENA primary metagenome ERZ724508 (study PRJEB28724, sample SAMN07190887) | wastewater metagenome | isolation source: effluent of sewage treatment plant in Hong Hong | place: USA: Christiansburg, Virginia | collected 2016-03-01 ...
TCCAGCGTTATCACCTTGTCGCTATTGAAATCGATCTCTCGGAAGAGGGTGCCCGTGGAGGTACGAGAATATGGTCCCTGCCAAGTCTCCTCTACCAACTATGATTCGAGCTTGCCACGGTTGGCTGCGTCGAGGTGCTGGAACACTTTGTATACTGCTGTTCGTAACGGTTCTTCGAGCTGCCTCTAAGAACATCTGTACTGTTGGAGTGGAAGTTTTGCAACCCATCCACTTTGTTAATATTCACTTTCAACGTGACTGTCCCAATTTTCTCAAGGACAGTTTACTAAGCCTTCATGATGTCTACAGGCTGTGCAGCACCCCACAATTATAAATTATCCGCTCATCAAACAAGCATGATCAGACGGGTGCTCTCCACTGCAGCTAACTGCATGCTCCTTGCCAGGAGACCCACCAGACTTATTCGACCATCGATGCGCTGCTTGCACACCGCAGTCAACCGCTACAGCTTCACTTCGAATACAACGCCATCGCAAACAGCACTCCTGGAGGAAGTTGAAGCAAAGATTCATCATGTGCTTGCATCGGTATGCAGTCGATTAACCGCAGGCTGCTAAGTTCAAGAAGGATAAGCTCACCAAAACTGCAACATTTGAGGAACTCGGATTCGACTCCTTAGATGTCGTCGAGCTGGTGATAGCTATGGAGGAGTACTTCGGAGTTGACCTACCCAACTAATAGGCCGAGAAAATCTCCAGCGTCGACCAAGCAGTAACTGTCTTCTACAAGCACGTCAACGACCAGATAGCCAACAAGCTTGCCTCGAAGGATTCGCCCGACCAACTGCAGAAGTGATTGTGCAGTCTCGGATGGTGCTCGCTTTGGATAGTCATTATTAGTATGAACAAGCTTGTGGGTCGGATGAAGATCATTGCTGTGCCACTTTTCCAGGACAATTACTCGTACATCGTATTGGGCATAGCCCCGAAGAAGCTTGTACTCGTGGATCCAGCAAACCCGCCGGTGGTGATGGACTATGTCAAGAAGTACTTACCAGATTATGCCGTGAACTGCCTGTTGTACACACATAAACACTGGGATCACGCTGGAGGGTCTGAACAGCTTATCCAAATGCTGGCTGATAAAGACTTGAAAGTGGTTGCTGGTCAGGAAGATGGATAGTCAATTAAGGGGAGCAACTTGTTAGTGAGATAGGATACTGAGATTGAGATAAACCAAAGCAAAGTCAAAGTATACAACGTACCGTGTCATACTCGTGGCCACTTGCTGTACCACTTCGACGCTCGCAATACCAAGTAGTAGCTTCCAAGTTTTTCTGAGGCAACCTTCACTTCTGAGGACAAACGAGCCTACGAGTTTGAATCGGAGGAGTTCCTGTTTACAGGAGATACTCTCTTCTCGGCGGGTGTTGGCCGCTTCTTCGAAGGTAACGCTAAGGACATGCTCGGTAATTTCAAGAAGCTCGTGCAGCTTAATAACGGGGTACACATCTTCAACGGCCATGAGTACACTAGGCAGAACCTTGAGTGGGCCAGTAAGGTGGAACCGGACAACCAGGACCTGCAAGAGTATTACGAGCTGAGCAAGGTCAAGGCATGCACTCTCCCATCGACCATCGCCCACGAAAAGCGAGTCAACGTGTTCCTGCGAGTATTAAACCCCTCTCCCGCCTTGTCAAAGTTTGGGAGCGAGGCTGAAGAACTACTGAAGGAACTCCGTCAAATGAAAAATGAAAACAGGACGACAGTGTCGCCACCTTCGAGCGCACTCTGAAGACGCTATCCTTCGTAGTGATAGTCTTTCGTGTTAGGCTAGATGATCAACGTTTTCGCTGTCGCTATCGAACCATTTCTTGGCCTTGCCGTGCCTACTCCTAATTTGAAAACCCCACCCAACCTGACCAAATTCGAATGTGCCCGAAAGCCAGGGCAGCCAATATTTTAATGCTAGACTCCCGCTGCCTGTGAACTATCCGAAAGGCTCATTAGCGAAGGCTTCATTTCCCTTCGGAAGTCTTTCGATGCCTTTAAGTGCAATCCTTAGCCTTCGATATATTATTTATTCATGAAAGGTTTTCTTCTCATGGCGCTTCTCGCCGCGCTTTCGATGGCATCCAAGCCAGCTTACTTTTACAATAGGGAAGATGGGAAGCGAAATCATCTCTGTTTGACTAGCTGGGATTGTACCGGAGCAAGAACATGCGAATACAAGCATTGCGTAGGGCACCCAGGCTACGCAAAGTCACCGAAGCCTGTGAATTACGTATTCGATGAGGGCCCGACCCATCAAAGGTGCAACGATTCTATGCAGTGCAATGGTCGAAAACTTTGCTCTGACTATGGGTGGTGCTACGGATATGATACCTGATCGGAAATGTTATGGTTGTTATGTCGTTGATACTTCTTTGAGCTTTTGTGAGGAAGAGGCGTAGTTATTGTTCTGATCGCCTCACTTTGTCTCGAACCCTTTAAATGAAATCCTTGAGTCTTTTATACTTTTTGTTCATGAAAATTATCCTTCTCAGAGCGCTTCTCGCGTTTCTATGGCGTGCAGGCCGGAGGACTTTGACAGCAAAGAGGTTGGGCCATGGCATCGCTGCCAAACAATTTGCGAATACGGCTCCTGTCAGGGGCACACAGCTATGCGAAGTCACCAGACCAGCTAATCTCGCAGTTGACGAGAGTAAGACCGGAAACAGGGGTAGCGATTCCGATCCAATCCATTGTCTCTTCTTGCGTAAAAGAAGCTCGAGCAAAAACACAAAGCGAATTCGAACGATTCGCTTCATACAATCTTTGAGAGCGATCGAGAAGAGTCTGCCATATCCGACAATGATCCTGGTTCTACTAATAACGAAGAATGCAACGGGTTCAAGCGCATCGATTCCATACAATCTCACGGCAGAAGTCTCTGCTTGGAGTTTGGGTGGTGTAATGGGGGCGAAGTGGGATTGGGGCCATTTATCAATTTCAGAGGGTCATTCCAATGCGCCTTTGTCGACGCTCATGTGCCGATAGCCTCCTCCTATAAATTTAATCTTTTTAACATGGGCAGAACTAATTCAAAGCCGCGCGAAAACCGGCTGAATCTCGACTACGAAATCCTTGCGACCAACGGCAATACCGTACACATTGTCAACAACGACAATCAGTAATCGCTACTTCTTAAGACCTTCTCAGCAGAGGCCACCAGGCTGCCATGGGTTGCCCAGATACTCTCTCGAACGAAGCGGTTGGAGCATGAGCACGTCGCGCCAGTCATAGGTATCGTCGACTGTTCACTTAGAATTCGAGATCAACTCCGATGGGAGTCTGTCAGTATTAGCAGCAAGCCCCTACAGAACATTATAGGACGAACGAGATGAACGAATAGTTGAAGGGGTCTCATTCTAAGGCAACGAGCTCTGGTCCATTTTGGCGTCGCTTATCATTGGCTTCTCCTACCTCCAGCGCAGTGGAATTCCTTTCGGGGCGGTGAGAGCCGGCAACATTATCGTCGAAGAAAACGGGTTGATTAGAATCGCACATCCACTCATGGTGCTCGAGGCGAGCAACTTTCAAGCTTACTCCTCGGGGAATACCAGAGAGACTTTATATCTATCCCCGCGTGAACTAGAAGCTCTTAGGTCAAAACATCCCCTTCCCACTCACAATCCATTCAAATCAGACGTGTTTACGCTTGGAGTGGTAATTATCGATCTCGCACTGCTAGCCTCGCAGAAAGATACCTACACCGACTACCAAGCAATCAGCCTATCGAATCTACAGCGGTCGCTCAATGACCTTGAGGCGAAGTATGGAAAAGAATTTATGAGTATTATACAGCTTATGACCGAGCCTGATGAGTAGAAGAGGTTGGACTGGGTTCAGCTCGAAGAGTTCGTGAAGAAGGTCGACAACGCTCCAGCAAGGCTACCTGTGCAAACATAAATAATTCAAATTTAGTCAAAACAGCAAACTCCAACAAGCAGCCAGCATAGCTATCAAGTGTATACTCCAGTGCCGACTGCCTACCAGCACCCACCTGTTGTTAGCTACTACCCACCTCCACAGACAGTTAGACAGATAGAAGTGACTCACCAACGAAAACCCACGAGCCAATCCACAGAGCAGAATCGACAGGATCGAAGGATATAGCAGTTCGGAACACAAGTTGTTACCACTCCAACTGGCGGTTTCTCGCAAGTAGTCTACCATCCGCAGGATCCCCAGACCGTCCATTCGCCATCCCAGATGTAGCATAATCCAACAAATTCGCAACACCAAAGGGTCCAGTCCCCTCAGTATCCAACCCCAACCGCGACATAATTTTTAAATCGCAACATGATCCATTACCAGACCAAGCTCGCACCACAGCAGTCCATTCAGCAACACAAGGGAACCCAGCTGTTGCAACAATATCGGCCAAGCACCTTGGCACAGCAGCACTCCATACAGTCCAAACTTCCAACACCTATCACTGAAAATCCAAAGTTGCATCAAAGTCATCACTTTGGGTTAGGTTCACAGCACCTCGTACAGACACGGCAACTCCCAGGGCAGCAAAGCTCAACTCCTGACCAAAAGCCACAGCGGCCAGTGCAGCAAGCACAGCAGCAAATTCGAAAGACATAACAATCGTCATCCTCAACGTCAAGCATTGCTAACAACCGGATCATCGCCATAAATATCAACAGGGAGAAGTCACTGGGCAAGGCAAACTCTCCGCTGCAACCACAGCAGTCGAGTCAACCAGCATCAGTCAGCACATCTCCATTTATCAAGAAAGCAGTTACCGTACCAGAGCAGCGACCAGTTACGCAACCAATACACACCGAAATGCAGAAGCTTGCACAGGTGGCACCACCACCACAGATCAACTTTAGCTTCCAATCACACAATCACCCTGCCAAGGTTGTTGCACAGTAATCCAAACAGTTTGTTCAAAAGGCGAGTGACAAACGCTCTCCAGTCGATGTATTCTATCAAAACACACAAATGTCATCACCTCCCGCCAGTCACATCACAGCTGAGGAACAAAGATCCAAATCAAGCATCGGTCCGTTATTCTCATCGAATGCTCCAGAGTTCATCCCGTCCCCCGAACGACCTGAGATACCGCAAGTCACTTCCATCGTAAGGCCAACACCGTCCAACTCTACCTTCCAGCCATCCACCTTCTGCCAATATTCTTCAGTGGTTACCAACCAAATAATCAACTCATCAGAGTTAGCCAGCCACATGATCAAGATCAACCGCACTGCCACCAACAACTAGTTCTCAGAGGGACATACAAGCCAACCAATATCCATACCCGCTCCCGTGACGAGCGCACTTCCAAGTCAGGAAATAGTGGCTTAGCTGCAGGAAGAACGCAGAATTGATGCTCAGGATCATCCATTCCAGTTCAGTTCCGGCCATATCGAACAGAAAGAGGAGAAGCTCGACCTCCAAGCCATGTTCACTCCAGACTCATAAAGGCAACCAGACGGTAAAGGAGTTGCTGGCCAATCACAGATGTCCATCATCTAACGTGAAAAGAAGAACTTCTTGGATGATGATAGGCTTGGCCGTGCAGAGGAGGTTGAGTTCAACGCAGATGAAACCTACGGATATAGTCAAAGCAATATCAAGCCATACGATAGTTCTATGGACCATTGGTCAGGGCTGAAGTTGCAGGAGAAACCTAGTGACAAAGCCAAGCCATCGGTTGTGAAGGCCTACACCCCCAGCGATTTCTCCACCAATCGTGGATACAACAACGATCAGAAGAAGGTATCGGTGGAGGTCCAGACAAGTGAAATAAAAAAACTAGTAAGGGCGGAACAAACCCGGGTAATCCAGTCTGCTGAAAAGCAGGTATCGACCTCGACTCTGATTGCAACTACATCCAAAGTGGAGCAAATGGCAGGCTCTTCAACCGCTTCGAAACGGGTACAACCGAAGTACGAGGGATAAACTAGAAAAGGCTTCCGCCATGGCCAGGGTCGGTATACCTTCGAAGATGGTAGCTACTATGAAGGTACTTGGAATTTCAACCGCATGCAGGGCCAAGGCAAACTGTATTACGCATCAGGCAAGCTTGCTTACGATGGCGGGTGGGCTCAAGACCAAATTCACGGGTTCGGACGGTTGTTCAACTAACATCCTCGCTTTACCCGAGCCGTCAACTACAAAGATTTTAGCACGGCTCATCAAGTCTGGCATTCCTATGAAGGTATCTGAGAATATTATTTCAGGAAATTTCGAATACGACCAACGCAGCGGAAACGGCGAATTGAAATTCGTGAATGGGTAAAGCTTCGTGGGAAAGTTCGAAGCAGATCGCATAAATGGCGAAGGCGTCTTCTACGGGCATGCGGCCAGAATTCCTGGAATCTGGCAGAACGATCAGCTCAAGACCGTGCTTTGAGAATCCTTTTGATTTATAATCCGGTGGATGGACGAAGAGTATGAACGCGAGAAGGAACGTCGGTTGCAGGAACTGCGGGAGCTGGACCAACGTCAGATGGAGAAAGTGAGAAGCAGCATGCAGCAGGCACTTAAGGATAAGGCAACAGCAGAGCTGGAATGTGAGGCTTTGAAGAAACAGATTGAGGAATGGGGCATTAAAGAAACAAATAATCAACAGCAACTCGAATCAGCCATTCGCATGAAGCTTGACTTAGAGAACAGTGTTGGAGCACTAAAAACAGAGTTAGCGGGTCTACGACAGGAGCTATAACAGAATCTGATTCGATAGTAAAGTTCAAACAGAGAAAAAGATAAAGCGGTGAAGAAGTTGGAGGAGTAGGTTGGAGATCTGAGCAGCAAACTGAAATAAAGGATAGGTCAGCTTGAAAAGCATGGCCTATAACACCGCAAAGAACTGGAAGAGCAACTCAAACTTAATGAATCAATACGAGCAGAAACCGAGAAGAAGCATCGGAGTGTGTTATAGGCGAAGGAAGAAGAGCTTCGAAAGCAGAAAAGAGATGCCGAAGAGCTACTGCAGCAGCAACTCAGCGACTTGACGGCCCTCTACCAGAATAAAGACGTGGATTTAATGAAGCAGACTAAGTCCTATGAGATGGAAAACCGACGTTTGTTGGATGAAAACAAGCGACTGATGTCACAGGTTACTTCTCTCAAAGAGTTTAACCTGAATACGGAGCACAAGCTGAACGGAGAGTTAGTGCAGCTTCGAATTCGTGTCAAGGAGAGGTAGTACGAATGTGACAATCTTCGAAAGCAGTTGGAGTTTGAGAAGGCATAGAGAAGAGAGTAAAAGGATAGGATTCGAGCAGTCATCGAACAGCGGTAACATGACCGCAGCGATTTCGACGAAACCAAAAGACGCAACCGCGAATAGTTGCGTCAACTTAAGCAAACCATGGAAGAGAGGCTCGAAGACTATACTAAGTAAGCAGAGAAGCAGAACAAAAATCTCCAGAAGGAACTGAAAGAGCTGCGTCAGGATAATCGGTAGCTGAGTGAGTTGTGTACTATTCTGAAAGCGGAGAAGAAGCAGCTGGAGGAAGAGCTTAAGAAAGAGCTCAGCTAAGAGGCAGAACGTACCGTACAACAGAAGGAGCAGATCAGCAAGTAAACCATCAAACTGCAGCGGCAGCTATAGAGAAAACAGAAGGAACTTGATGAAGCTTTGAAGGAGCATAACCAAACCAAACAGAAGCTCGATAAGGTGTTGCTCAAGTTCGATGAGATTCTCGGTAAGCGTACTGAAGTCGAAAAAGAAAACAAGATGTTGCTGTCGTAGATAGTTTTCTGGCGGGACAAAAACAAAGGTACGAAACGAACTGCAGAGCAAGCACCAGAAATGGATGATCTGAAGAGCTAGCAGTCAGAGTTTTTGGCCGATCGGAAGGAAGTGGAGAACCTTAAGCGTGATGTCGAAACTTACAAGGCGCTGATAAAGGAGATGGAGAAGGACATCACCATGGCAGTGGAGAAGCTCGACGCAAAGAACAAATACATCGCGGAGTTGGAAGAAAAGAACCAAGGACTTGCACAGCTGCTGGGGAGGTTGGAGGGTCGCCCAAACAATGGTCAACCCGCACAGCTATTTAAGCGCATGAGCAACGATAGCATCTTTAGTTTGCCGAAATACGATGACTTCTAGAGACTGCTCGACCTTTCCGGCCGTCCCTTATGACCAGCTTGTATCGGCACTACTAATAATAATAATATGTCATTCCTCACTAAGTACCTGTGGAAGCTACCACAGCCGGAACCCATGGACAGCAAGCACTTCCTGAAATGCGAGTTCATGACGAAGGACGAGAAGGTAGCTAAGAGTATTGCGATGGACAACCTGAAAGGCACGAAGTTAAAGCTGCAGGAGGGTGAAGTTGCAATGTACAACCACGACAACCAATACAAAGTAATCCGATGAGTTATTCAGGTATCCTATCGAGAGACCTTCGAGTTCGAGACTTCAAAGAGCATTCAAATCGCGCGGCTGCTGGAGATGTTCCAGTCAAATGAAAACAAACAGTATTCGTCGGTGTATGAATTCTACAACGAAAATGTGGAGACTATTGAACTAGTGCTCTACGGCGGTCACGCTGTGAAGTTTGATGAGTTGGTGCACCTCATGGACCTCGAGGATAAGCTCAGCAATGATAGCAGCAAAATCGTGGAGTTTATTTATACTCGGAAAGGATTCATCAACCGAATGAAGCAAAAGGCGAAGAAGGTGGTGATCAGCCTGCCAGGGATGCTGCTGCAACTCATCAAACGCATCATTTCCACAATGATTAGCTGGATGGGGCTCAACAGTATCACTTCTCTCTCGATGACGCTGTTCAAGTCGTTCGTTGGCTACAAGCAGATCATGCAGTACTTGCTCAGTATTGTCACATTGTTCTTTCCGATGCTTGCGCCACTGTTGGGCATCGCTAAACTTATTGGCTGATACTGCTTATGCTTATTTAATTCCAAGCTGGGAGTATCAGAGTTGGTCTCGACGCAACGAGTTTATGAAGGACTGGAACATGTCCGAACGGCTGTTGCGGAAGTCGGTGAGTCGGTCAGCCAGCTGATGGCGCTCGGTGAGGGGAGTTGACGATGGTTAGCTGTCGATTCGGCAGGTCCTGTGGTAGCTTTGGTGACTGTCATTGTCCTCCTCTGGAGTATCGTCACTGATGTTCCTTATTAAGTTCTTTATTCGCACCTTCAGAGTTGTGTTGTGTGGACAGTAGGGTTGAGTGTGCATACGTTTCTGCGGACATGACTAGTTTAGCTTGACGAAGTTTGTGTTTTCTTTGATGAGCCTCTTCGCACGCACACCGATAAATTTTGTCGTGTACGGTCGTTGCATTGCTTTGGGCTCTTCAGTGTCGTTTAAGGTGATGTCCACTCTCGGCACCTTCCTCATTTGCGGTTTGGGGCTCGATTGCTGGGGTGTCTTTACCACTGGAGAAGTACCAAACTTCAAGTGTTTGAGCTATTGAGCTAGCTGACAGTTCTCCAATTTGTACTCCTCCAGCTCCTTGTCCAACATTGCAATACGGAAGTGTAGCTCCCTCCTCTCATACTGTTGTTGTTCATGGTATTTTTCCTCTTCGAGAGAAGCACCACTCATAGCTTTGCTCATGGGTTGTGACTGTAAATGTTTAAGCTTGCCCTTCAGCTACTCGTTCTCGTTACTGCTCAACTGCAAAACTCCAAGCAGCTCAGTGATGCGTTCGTTCAGTCTCACCACTTCCTGACTTTAGGAGTTTGTCCGCATAGCCATCAGCAAGTCAGTCTTATCACGGACCTGAAGCTGCTTCTCCAAGTACTGCAGCTTTTTCGTGAGTTATGCGATGGTTGCGTCCTTCGCAGCCAGTGCCTCGGCTTGCTTAACCCTGTCCAGTTGTTTCATCTCTTCCATGTTAATGATCGCAGTCTGCAGATTCTCACACCGAAACTTCATGTCGTTGCGCAACGAGTCGAACTGCACATACAGGTTCATGACCTCGTCCATTACCTACTGCCTGAGCTGTTCGAACATGTTGGGCAGTTCACCCACTTCAGACATAGCTTGCCTCAGTCTTGAAAGTTGCCGAGCTAGCAAGCTGGTTAGAGACAGCTTGCCTGTTGGTTGCTGATGAAGCTCCGTATGTGATCGGAAGTGTCGAACGACGAGCCTTGCCCTTTACTATTAATGGTTATTCGACATTATTACAACCGTAGGGTGATGGCTGCCCCTTTCCACCGCATTTACCTGCCCATTGTATAATATTGCCGGGCACAGCATGAGCATATAAACCAAGAAGCTTGAGGAGCAAATCGAACTGGAAGTGAAGCTGTACAACGAGTTGCATAAGGCCCACCAACAGTTAGTGGCTGATCGCACCAGCGTTATCGAACAGCAGAACGAAAACGAACTGGTGAAGAAGGAGTTTGACTTGCTCGGGGAAGGTAAGCCAAGTGGTAGTGCAGACGCTAAGATCTTCAAACTGACCGGACCAGTGCTGATTCCGCAGACTCTCAAGTAGAGCCGCAAGACCATCAACGCGCGTATCGATTTGATTCGCAACCAGCTGCGCAAGGTGGATGAGCTCACAAAGGACAACGAGAATAAGCAAGCTGAGAAGGTAGCTCGCATCAGCAAGCTCAAGGAGACCTACGTAAAGCTCACCCAAGGCAGCGAGGACAAGTGACCAAAAGTGCACATTTAAAATCGAGGGTCATCGCTTCAACTCGTCCAGCTCGTGCTGCAAGCGAGCAGCCTACTAGGCCTGCTGGTTTGAACGCTGGAAGCTGTCGTGCTTCAGCTGCTCCAGCGTGTTCTTCAACGCGGTGAGCTACTTCTCTGTATGGAAGTAGCGGCTGCGATAGTAGTCCAGGTCCTTTCGCAGGCTTGCCTACATCTTTCCGCTGGACTTGCGAGTATGCTATAAGGCTTCGTAGGTGTGCAGGTCCAGCAACGCATTGTTCAGTTCATTCTTGTGTTTGCTTTTAAGCTCTCGCATGGCGCGCTCGTGCTACAGCTGGTTGGTCTCCAGCTGACAACGCAACATTTCGATTTGTCTTCGGTAGTCTACGATTTCTTCTTGTAGCCGTTCGATAATGGCTTCCTTCTCTTATAGTTCCAGCCTGTGTGGGTATTCCACTTCGTTGAGCACTCTCAGCCTCACTGCATCAGAATCCAACAGTGGCAGAATCTTACCCTCCAACTTTGCATACTGGTTGCCTTTCTCCTCAAGCTCCTCTTCCATCCGGCGAATCACGAACTCAAACTACGACTCCTTGCGGTTGCGTTCATAGTTACTGTCGTCAAGCCGTGATTTGAGCACCTTGATTTCGTTCTTGAGTGCTTCATTATGGCTGCGAAGGGTATCGTTCAGCACTCTCTGAGCCTGCTCGTTCTCTGAATGGACGGGGAAGGTACTTTCAAGCAGGGCATACTTATGCCGAAGCTCACGAGTTTCCTAGTTGAGTGAACGCACCTTCCGATCGTAGAGTTCGTGATCGAGCAGCATATAACCGACTATCGAATAATATGGATAGACTGCTATGCGAGGCCTGCTTGGATATTATTTAACAGGCATGGTGTTTGTCCTGCGGATATGAAACGCACCAGGAGCAATGGAGAGCATTTGATTAAGCACGTTGCTGTAGTGTATCCAGAGGATAGTTAGTTCCATCATCTCGGGCGTCCCCATTAATTTAGTATTAAATTATCGGTCCTATGAACGAGTGCCTCCCGCTTCTGCTCAAAGATCTCGAAACTACCAAGACATGCTTGCAACACGGCAAGCCCGTCGAATTCTGGTGCACCAATACCAACTGTCTCAAGAAAAACAACTTTGCAGTCTGCACCCAGTGCCTGAAGCAGCACATGCATCACACCCACATGATGGTCAATGAGAAGCAGATGCGTGCAGCGCTGTCAGAGTACACGGCAGCCACCCAGAAGGTGCATCGATAGCATGACGAACTGCTGGGTCACTACTCGGTGGTTATGAAGAGGTTGAAGCAGCTCATAGCTTCCTTAGTGGAGGACACTTGGGAGTAAGTTTCAAAGCTAAAACTTCAACCCCCACCCGAGAGCATCAAGCACTTTCTTCGGACGGTATACATACAGCAAGGTGAGATCAAGACCCACTTGAAGCAGATCGATCTTCAAAAGACCTTCGCAGAGTCGTTCAACTACCTATCCAAGCAGATAGAGTCAGCGTTGCTCACTGTTAAGCAGCACTCATCAGTACCATCGATATTCAAACAGACTCCAGAAATAATCCTGCATGACAAACTTCTTCCTTAGTAGCCTCTAGCCATCATTGCACAGCCACAAGTACTGGTCAGCTTACTCAGCAAGCCCAGCAGTTCGAGGTGAAGCTGATGGGCCCTCTCCGCAACATTCTGTCAAAACTCCCTTCAATTACCGCAACCACAAGCTGCATGGAAATCGACCTGGACTATGAGTACTCTTTTTAGTTATTCAGCACGTATTCGACCTTGCTAACTTAGATTTGGGTAAGACATCGATCGACTGTAGATAGTAACTGATTGCTTTACCGCAGACTGTACCCATCGGCTTATTTAGGCGCACCTACAAGGAGAGCTTCGCGATGTTGGCAACTGCCATATCGAAGTTTCGAGGGCTCAAACGACTCAAGCTTGCTTTCAGAGACCTCTACTTCAACGACGCAGGCAAGGTAGACACACTTACCCGTGGCCTGCCCCTCGCCAGCCTGTAGGAACTTGTGCTGGAGAACAAAGCTGTTGGTGGACGACTATTATTATAGCGCTCGCTGGCAGCACGGATGCCAGTCGCCAAGCTCACCTTACTAGGCCGCTGACATGCTAATTCATAGTCTTCAGAGCATCAAATCATCACTCTATGCACTTGTCGAACCTTCTTATTCTGGGCATTGACCTGAAGCATCTTTTCGAGGTCTATAGTGTACTACCTGCCGGAGATGCGAATCTTGTGTATTGTTGGACGCTTGTTCTTCAGGAACTGTCGGTACGATGATTCGATCCCGTTCTGGGATTCCAAGCTGTACATGCTGAATTCATTCTTCTCAGTGGAAGTGTACCACCAGTACTTGGGCTTGTGAGCGACTACCTACTCAATTCGAATGGGACGACGGTTCTTGGTTGCTTGGTTCAGCTGTTCCTTGGTCTCAAGGTTGATGAGGTAGGTTCCCAACTCGAACTGCTTTGTCTTGTTGTGGTAGTTCAGATTGAGTGAGATGTTGTCTGGCTCAGAGTAGGGTTTTGTTCCTAGTCCTTAGGCATACACGAATTGGTAGTACTTCCGATCAGCAACCCCTTCGACGACCTCGCTTTTCGCTGGTAGCTACGGTTTCGCTTTGAACACGACAAACTCACAAGTGGGTACGTGCTTGATGTACTTCTCATAGGAAAGTTTATCTTTGTTCAATGGGCATGTCGCTGCTGGGCAGCGCAGTTGCAGGTTCAGCAACTTTGATTTGTAGCTACGGTGTATGTACTCTGTCTGTTTCCACTTCTCGCCTTTACACAATGGACACACTCCCTTGAACTGATCTATTTCTGCCGAGCAGAATAGAGTCTCGCAGCTCTAGCATTCTACCGGGTGGTAGACCACTCCCAGACAGACCTGGCAGACTAAAGCCTGCACAGCCTCATCCTCTAAGCTGCTGATTAAGGAGTCAGTGTCAATGTACACCGCGTTTTTCTTGCTCTCCATATCGTAAATAATTCTGATGCTGGCCGATAAATATCAACCTATACAATGGCCATCACTATGCGAGCTGATTGGTTTGAATGTTGCATTACTGTATAAAAATTATTGATGGATCTACGATTTGGCAAGCCCGACCAGCAGGTGGCACCCATCGAAGACGGCGGTCTATTCAACCGAGAGATGTGCGTGAGGATCGCCAGGTACTAACACCGTTGCACTCAGGAAAGTTATGGACATGTACGACCAGAACAAGGATGGAGTGATCGAAACCATCACCGCAGGCAATATGCTCATGGACCTCTACCGTGCAATGAATAAGGACTTCCATCCCACCGCAACGGACATCTCCAGTTATGCCCGAGTTTTCGACCGCACAAACAAGGGAAAGATCACCTACGACGATCTGGAAGCCGCAAGCCTGAAGTACTTCTGGAATGAGAAGGTACCTGCCATCGCTAACCGCAGAACTGAACCACCGCTTGATACCGAAGAACCTCAACCGCCGAAAGTATTCGAATGTCGGAATCAAACTTCCGAGAAGAGCTTGGCACGCCGTTTCCGCGCCAAGTCGTTCATGAAGTCCACAAAGCTTGATTCCAGGTAGCGTTAGCGTTCCTCCTCGGAGAACTCTTTGAGGATTTGGTAGGTGTACTCGCGGAAGTCCTCGCCCAGGCTGTTGAAGTGCTCGAATAGCTGCAGCATGTTGGATTCGGTACGCTGTCCGTGCTTTACGGTACCTACAAATAGTTTGTGGTGCTTACTTAGGAAGGACTTGAAGTGGTCCTTCGATTGTTTCATAATAGTTGGTTGCAAGTCTTTCAGCAAGAAGAACTTTCTGAGGATTTCGGAGGCCAGCACACATAGGGTTTGGTCGGCCAGAGCTCCATAGAGGTACTGCTTCAGGTTTTGGTAGATGTCCAGCCAAACTGCCTTGCTTTATGCAGTCTCCTTGTAACTTGACAAAGCGGAGTGTAGTATATCCAGATGTTCCTTACTGACGTGCTGAAGTCGGTTTCGTCGTATATTTTCGTCGAGTGCCTTTGCAATTCCAACTGCATTCCATTCCAGTGGGGCACCAGTGAGTCGATAAGTGAAGGTATTGCAACCGAACACTACTGGCCCAATCTTGATTCCGTCGGTCTTGAGCACATCCAGCCTGATTTCCTCACTGATGTTAAGAAGCACATCCAAGTAGCGCTCGCAGAGTTACGCCTCGAAGTTGAGCAGTTACGCCAACTCCACCAACCCTATTCTGAGGATGTTGTGTGTAACTCCATTGCGGAATATCTCGAGAATATAGTTGAAGATTGTTCGGAAGTTGAGATTGTCATCGAGTGGCTCTGATTGGGACTGTGACTTTTCCTGCGTTGACTTTCTGTGTGCGATTAGGAGTCTGCTGAGGATTACAAGGGTCTGCGCACGTACCTCCCACCAGTTGTCATGCGATAGTTTCTTTAATCTGTCAAGCCTGTCAGTGAAAACCTTTTCGTTGAAGACGATGAGCTCGCTGATAATTTTGCAGCCGTTGGCGCGGGTGTGTGGCGAGGGGCTGGTCAGCGCACCATTCGCATAGAAATAAAGCTCGTTCCACAGACTCTCCTCGACCTCACCCTGCAGTTTCAGGATGATCTCAATGAAGTGTGCCAAGTATGATACGTACAGCTTGGTGTCTTCAGCCAGCGACTCTTTGACCTTGATGATGGTCTCGTACTGGTCGACGGTGTTCTGGCGGGTAAAGTAAAGGCAGACCTGACCGATTGCATAGCGCTTCTCCGGTCGCTCGTTGCCGATTTTCAGGAACTCCTTCATGAGCAGTGTTCGGAACAGGATGTGTATGCTCTACGAATCGCTCTGGTGAAGCTTGCTCGTGATGGTATCGAGCAGCTGCAGCACCGACTTGAAGACCTGGTCTTCGGGTTTGTACACGCTCAGCGGCTTCAGGAACAGCGAAAAGTATTTCTTGAAATCCACGAAGTTGTTGTAGATGTTCTCCACGGCGAGGCCTACCTCCGAGGGTTGGCTAAACTGGTCCAGCAAGAGCTCGAGGGAGCGGGTTTGCACCTTCTTGTAGCCTTCGATGTCGAGTTCGTCGCAGCGATTGAACAGTTCGGCGAGGACGTTGACGTCCCCACCAGACTCTTTCAACTCCAGGCCAAGAATCTTGATGTCCCTCGAAATGGGTTCCTTGCGGAGGATGAACATACAGCTGTCCATGAGAAAGTCGACGGTGCCCTTGGCTTCCATAAAGTCTCCTTGCTGACCTTTGGCCTTCTTCGAAGTAGACGAGTTGAAGCACTTCAGCTGAATCTCCTTGATCTCGCCTTTGACGTCGCTGTAGGCAAGCGATTTGGTTCGCCGAGTCATCTCTTCCTGCTGCCTTGCCACCTCCTCCTGGATCTGCAGCTTGCGCTTGGAAATGAGCCATTCGATCAGCCCACTGTTGTACTTCTGCGTCTTAATGTGTCCGAGGTGCGAGGTTATTAGGTTCTTGGTCTTGCTGTACTTTTGGTCGTTGTCGACGATGCGTGCGAGCTAGCGGTCCTTGGCGAGGTGGCTTGCCGTTGGCTTGCTGTACAGCGGAGCCTCCTCTGGAACTATCGTGCGGTTGTTTAGATTCAGCTTCTTTTTGGTAAGGAACTCATAAAG
>ERZ724508.1179-NODE-1179-length-16269-cov-5.472801_pt1 | contig 16269 bp, 20 predicted proteins | sample MGYA00376041_ERZ724508 | MGnify/ENA primary metagenome ERZ724508 (study PRJEB28724, sample SAMN07190887) | wastewater metagenome | isolation source: effluent of sewage treatment plant in Hong Hong | place: USA: Christiansburg, Virginia | collected 2016-03-01 ...
ACCTGTAAAGTTAATATTTTATCAGTTACTCCCCAGCTTTTTTACCTGACCCTATATTTAACGAATATAATTCAATTTAGTATACAAAAATTATTAATTAAAATTATTCATTATATACTAGAGCGGTATTTAAATTAAAATCCTAATTATTAGTTATTTATGAATATTCAGGATCATATTAGGCTACTTTGGCACTATTGAGTGTGCAGCTTTTAAGTACGCACAATTTGATTAAATTTACCCCCAAAGCAATCGGGAGTATCGGATTAGGCGTTTAGGAAAGAAAGACGCTATCAAGTTTTACAACAAAAAGCTCATATCGTACACTTATTTAAAGCGAGATATAGAGCAAACTGCCTAGATTCTTAAAAATGAATCAACGTTTTTTTAATAATTTTCGTTTCGGCAGAAAAATGCTCTGCTATAAAGTCCCCAATCTCATAACGTAGTAAGACATTAAAATTAAACCCGCTTCAGTTAAAGGAATGAAATAACTATGAAACAGAAAATCATTTGGATCTTGTGGCTTCAAGGGGAAAAGAATATGCCTCATGTAGTCAAATTATGTTATAATTCTTGGCTTGAAAAAAATCCAGATTACAACATAATTTTATTGGATAATATATCAGTTCATGACTACATCACTCTTGACAAAAAAATCATTGAAAACAATAATATTACGATTCAAAAATTATCTAATATTATTAGACTCAATTTACTTGAAACACATGGAGGTGTTTGGATCGATGCTACTTGCTATTGCAACACCCCTCTGAGTTCTTGGCTTGAAAACAATATGAGAACTGGCTTTTTTGCATTCAGTAAACCAGGGCCAGACCGTATGATCTCGAATTGGTTTATCGCTGCTAATAAGGGTAACAGTCTTTTAAAAAAACTCAATACTTCACACAATAACTTTTGGATAAATAATCCTCAAATAAAAATATACGACCCATCAAAAAGAAATATAATTCTTAAGTCTACATTCATACATAAAATACTTAAAAAAAAACCAACATTATGGTTATCCCTATTCATGGTAAAAATACTTAAAGTTTATCCATATTACTGTTTTCATTATCTCTTCCAAAAAATATACAACAATGACCCTGCTTTTAAAGTGCTTTGGGATTCAACGAATAAAATATCTGCTATTCCTCCACATAATCTACAGACCTACGGATTGAACAATCAAATCACAAACGAAATCATACTAGAACTGAAAAATAAAAGTGTACCCTTATATAAACTAACACACAAACTAAATTACAACAAGGATGAAAAATCAATTTTTAACTATCTTAACGTAAACCAATATCATTTATAAAATGAATAATCCATGCAAAAATATATGTTGCTACTAGCACCAATTACACATTTGACTTACGTTTTGCGAGCAAATGAACTTTTAAGGGAAATTTTAAATAACGTTAAATTATTTAAGGAACGTAGTAATTGTATTGTCAAAAAATAAAACTAATTTAAAATAAATACAGAATAAAGAATAAAAAAATCATGGAAAAACAAATTTATACCTGCTTATGGTTCGATGGGAAAGCCCAAGAAGCAGCAGATTATTATTGTTCGATTTTTAAGCACTCAAAAATTATTTCTGCAAATCCTATAGTAGTGGTATTTGAATTAAATAACACAAAATTTATGGCATTAAATGGTGGCCCGCAGTATACATTTTCACCAGCAACATCGCATGTCATAGAATGTATCACACAAACAGAAATTGATCATTATTGGGAAGAGTTGGGTAAAGAAGGGAAATATAGTCAATGCGGTTGGTTAGACGATAAGTATGGAGTTTCTTGGCAAATAGTTCCTGCAATTTTGAGTGAGCTTATGGGAGACAAAGAAAAGGCACCGAGAGTAATACAGGCATTTATGCAAATGGGAAAATTTGATATAGAAGCGTTAAAAAATGCTTAGAAATAAAGAATAATCAACTATTGGTTTGAGGTATTTTTAATTAAAACTACATCAAAATCTCAATAAGATACATTAATATTAGTTTCATACATACACAGAAAGTTTTCGTTCAAATAAAGATCGCATCAAAAATGAAAACCAATCTAACATACAAACGACTCATGCCTGAGCATTCTTTGGATGATTTTGTATATTGTTTTTCATCCTTGCAAAATCTTTCTAAAGAAATGAAGGGAGTTATTATACCAAATGGAAAAGTAGATTTAATCTTTACGTTACTAGAAAATAACGAATTATGTGTTTCTTTAATGGGCTTGGAAACAAAGCCTAAATCTGCAAACCAAACTGTTACCAAATTCTTTTCGATAAGTTTCAATCCACTCGCTGTAGAATATTTATTTCAGGATTCAATTGCTGCAATATTGAATAGCGGAAAAATACTTCCCGCAAACTTTTGGGAATTCAATAATATGGATTTGAATAATTTTGATGCGTTTTGCGAAAAGGCTTCTTTCAAAATCAAGTCCCTCCTGCCTAATAAAATAGATGAACGCAAACGCACATTATTTAAATTAATTTCTGAAACGAATGGAGCAACGTCTATAAAAGATCTTTCTAAAAAAGTAGCTTGGAGCGAACGCCAAATCAATCGTTATTTCAGTCAACAATTTGGACTGTCCTTGAAATCCTATTGCAACATTCTACGTTTCCAAGCTTCGCTTGTTCATATCAAAGATGGTGAACTTTCTCCGCAACTTAACTTTTCAGATCAATCGCATTTTATCAAAGAAATCAAAAAACTTTCTGGGGTTTCGCCCAAAGAACTATTCAAAAATGAAAACGACCGATTTTTACAATTTTTGATGATCAAAAAGGAATAAGTTTGTAGCATAACATAAAAAACATGCTGCTACAAAATAAAACAATTGCTATCGTTGGTGGTGGCCCAGGTGGACTAACATTAGCAAGGCTGCTTCAAATGAAAGATGTGCACGTAAACGTGTACGAACGAGATTTTGACAAAAATGCACGTGTGCAGGGATCACCACTTGATTTGCATGACGAATCTGGCTTGGCAGCATTGCGCGAAGCAAACTTATTAGAAGCGTTTAAAAAGCATTACCGACCAGGAGCAGACAAAATGATTGTAATGGATGAAACAGCAACAATACGCTACAGCGATCATGAAACCATTTCTATTGAAGATTTTGGTAGTGAACATTTTCGCCCTGAAATTGATCGCGGCCCTTTGCGAAATATGTTATTAGAGTCCTTAAATGAAAATACCGTTATATGGAACAGGCATTTCCTATCAATGGAAAAACAAGAGGATGGTTGGTTGTTACATTTTAAAAATACAGAATCTGTGTATGCAGATATTGTCATTGCAGCAGACGGTGCTAATTCAAAAATCCGACCATATATAACCGACTTCAAAGCATTTTATTCTGGCATACTGATGTTAGAAGGTAATATTTATGATTCAGAGAAATCAGCTTCAAAAATGCATGCCTTGATAAATGGAGGTAAAATAATGGCTTTTGGAAATAATAAAAATATTTTAATGGGCCAAAAAGGAAACGGCGAATTAGGGTTTTATGCAAGTTTTAAAGCAACAGAAAATTGGGCCGCTACAAGTGGTTTAGACTTTACAAATAAAGTACAGATACTACATTGGTTTAAAAAAGAATATGCAGAATGGAGTAGCATTTGGGGAGAATTATTTGAAACTGCAGAAAGTCTTTTTATACCCCGCCCAATATACTGCATACCCTTTAATCAACATTGGGAAAGCTTACCAAACCTAACAATGCTTGGCGATGCAGCACACGTAATGCCACCTTTTGCTGGTGAAGGTGTAAATATGGCTATGCTGGATGCCTTAGAGTTAAGTATATGTTTAACATCTAACACATACCCTGCTGTGAAAGATGCTATTGAAACGTATGAAATAGCAATGCGTAAAAGAGCTGCTACAATAGCAAAAGAATCTATTGAAAATGGTGAACGGATGCACTGTAAGGACGCAATTAATATAATGTTAGATTTTTTTAGTAACCACTAAAAAAATACCATTCAATTTATAACAGATTTTTAGCTTACGCCCGCTTACATTTCTTGCAAGCGAGCGTATGTTTTCTAACTTATCTTATTAATATGGGCTTTTATTTTAATGTACATAGATTTTTTTCAGAACAGACATTTTAGATTTTAAAATTTAAATTTTTCATTTGGAACCGTTTCTTTGCTTTATAAATCCTCTTTCAATCAATGGAAATATTACTCACCTTAACACACCTTATTTAAAGCAATATCACTGAATGCGCAACACAATTCAAATGGAACATAAAAGATCTAAAGCGCATGTAGAATACATTTAAGAAAAAATAATCGAAGGCAGATTATAGAGATAAAATATTTTTTAGTAATACAATTGAAAAAACACATTTAGATAAATTTTCATTACATTATTCCAGCCAAAAATTCTATTAGAAAGCACAGGTTTTTTAAATAAAACGTGTAATTCGATTGTAAATACTCTCCGTATTAACATTCTTTTTTCTTCTACCGCACTAAAAAACAATATCATACTCCTCTATTCAATTCATTTTTAGAAAAAAAGTTTATAATTACCCCCTAAAATATTAATAGTGGATATTTTTGTCCACTATTAAAAAACTACTTATATTAGTCCTATAGAATAAAGAGTATATGTTTTCAAAAGCTTGCGAATACGGAATAAGAGCCTCTATTTATATTGCTGAACAATCTAAACTGGACAGAAGGGTAAGTTTAAAGGAAGTTGCAACAGCAATAGAATCGCCAGCTGCATATACATCAAAAATTCTACAAGAATTAGCACGCAATAACATCATTCATTCAGACAAAGGCCCAACTGGAGGCTTTTCAATAGAAGTACAGAATCTGTTAAAAATAAAGTTAAGTACCATCGTTTTGGCTCTAGATGGCAATAGTATTTATGTAGGCTGTGGTTTGGGGATGAAAAAATGCAATGAAAAAAAACCCTGTCCTGTACACAATCAATTCAAGCAAATTCGAGACGATCTCAAAAACATGCTTGAAACGACAACCTTAGAATCGTTAGTAAACGATTTAGAAAAAGGCTTAACCTTTTTAAAGCGTTAACAAAAAGAATTCACTTCTCTCTAATAAAATGGAAATGTATCATTCATTTAGAAGAAAAAAAATAATATATAACTAGTGGCAAATTATCCAATATAAATAAAGATGGAAGGCAACAGCATATTTAACGAGTCAGGAATTATTATTACGATAATTCTTATTACAATCCCCGTACTCATCGCTTCTATGATTGTATTCATAAAAGGTAGTGCGTTAATAAACAATTTTCTAGATAAGCGTAAATTAGAGAAATTCAATGCGTATCTGAAAGGCTTAAGTGCTGAAGAAATAAAAAAATTAGAATACCGAAAAACAGAGCTCGAATTTTCTCTGAATAACAATGAATTATCTGGTGATAGCAAAGCTGTAGACTCGAAAGGTTTAATCAGCAACGTTAGCGAAATAGAATCACTCCGTTTTATTGAACAAAAGAAAAAAGGTCAACCCCGCCCGTATATAGAGCCCGAATTGACGAAACTTATTTTGTGGTATTTAGGATGTGCTACTTTTTGGTTGGTATTTGGTACTACAGTAGGCGAATACTTAGGAATTAAATTTGTTGCACCTGATGTGGACCACTACAGTTGGTTGAGTTTTGGTAGACTGAGACCCGTACATACCAATGCAGTCTTCTGGGGTTGGGCATCTATAGCTATGTTGGGCCTTGGATATTATGTAATACCAAGAGTTAGTAATGCACCCATTAAAAGTATAAAAATGGGATACATTTCTTTAATACTCATTAATGCATCTGTTGTAATCGGAAGCATTTGCCTGATGGCGGGCATAAACAATGGCGGTGGGGAATACAGAGAGTACATCTGGCCTGTAATGGGTTTATTTGGTATAGCAATCATTATTACATTAGGTAATTTTATAAAAACGATTTCAAACAGAATAACAAAAGAAATTTATGTTTCGAATTGGTACATCATTGCTGCCATGATGTTCTTAATAGTAATTGCAGTTGTTGCTTACTGGCCAACTTGGCAAAACGGATTGGGAGAAACAATTGTACAAGGATACTACATGCATCAAGGTGTTGGTATGTGGTTCATGTTGTTTAATCTAGGTTTGATGTATTATTTCCTGCCACAACAATTAAACAAACCCATCTATTCATATAGCCTAGGTATATTGGCATTTTGGACACAAATATTATTTTATACATTAATAGGTACCCACCACTTTATTTTCAGTGCTATACCATGGTGGTTGCAAACAGTTGCCATCGTTGGTAGTGTAGGCATGGTAATACCAGTAGTTGCTGGTACTACAAACTTTATAATGACTTTTAAAGGTTCATGGCATAAACTTTCTGGAAGTTATACCCTACCCTTCTATGTGATTGGTATTGTCTTTTACTTCACGGGCTCCTTGCAAGGAACTGCTGAAGCATTTCGTTTCACAAATTTAGTGTGGCACTTTACAGACTTTACCGTTGCTCATTCGCACTTAACCATGTACGGCATCATTTGCTTTATGCTTTGGGGTTTTATTTACACGATGGTACCCAGGCTTACAGGCAAAGAACCCCCTCAAATAACGGTTGGTGCACATTTCTGGTTGGCATTAATTGGATTGTTATTCTATACTGTACCATTGATGTATGGTTCAACACTTCGTGGTTTGGTATGGATGGAAGGACAACCATTTATTGACAGTGTAATAATGATGGCGCCTTACTGGCTGTGGCGTGCAATTGGAGGTTCCTTAATGTGGTTATCGCATTTATTGTTTGCGTATAATTTCTATATAATGGTTCGTAACAGAGAAGACCTTGTTATACCCACATCGGCTATTGATATATTAAAAGCAAAACAAGAATTAGACAAACAATAACAACCAATTAACATACACGAGATGGACTTCTTTAATAATCATAAAAAACTATTCGGTACGGCATTGTTTTTATTTGTTGCATTAACATGCGTTGTAGCTATTATACCTGCGATTAATAATCAAAAAAATAATGCACCATTACCTAATTATGTCCCCTTAAGCAAGGATGCAATACTAGGTAAAGAAATTTACATTGCGAATGGTTGCGTAGGTTGCCACACGCAACAAGTGCGTAACGTTGATATGGACAAACCTTGGGGAGCTAGACCAAGTATAGCTGCAGATTATGCAAGCAATACACAAATGGATTTCTGGCGTAATACTGCTACCTTAATGGGTACAGAAAGAACAGGTCCCGATTTAACAAATATTGGAACGAGACAATCTAGCATGGCTTGGAATTTATTACACTTATTCCAACCCAGATCCGTGGTGGAAGAATCTATTATGCCTGCCTACCCTTGGTTGTTTAAAACAACAGAAAATGTTGGAAAGGATGAAGTAGAAGTAATTGTACCAGATGCTTATAGAAGAGGAATAACCGGAAAAATTATTGCAACACCTGAAGCCTTACAATTGGTTGCCTATCTACAAAGTTTAAAACAAACGCCACTACCAGATGGCAAATTACCTATGGAGTTCTTATATAAGAAAAAAGCTGCAGCTTCTGTAGCAGCAGCAGCTGGAGAAACGGCGATACTTCCAGATGGACAAGCATTGTATACCCAAAATTGTGCAAGTTGCCATCAAGCAAATGGTGAAGGATTAAAAGGTGCCTTCCCTTCATTAAAAGGTAGTCCAATTGTATTGGGTGATGACTTAGAGTTGTATGTAAACATCATCATGAAAGGATATGATCCCCGCCCTGAATTTGCATCCATGAATGCAGTAGGCTTGGACAATAATTTAAGTGCAGAAGATGTAACTGCAATAATAAATCATGAAAGAACCAGCTGGGGCAATGATGCAAAACCAGTGACTTTAGAGGCAGTTAAAAAATTAGTAGATTTCATAAAAGCAACCGCTAAAAAATAAAATTATGGCAAACACAGATGTATGGTTGGAAAGTTTAATTACGAAAACACCACAAGAAGGAAGAGCATTAGCAATATTAATGTCTCGCAAAACTATAGCGGCTATTCAAACAGACCCTGAAAAACGCAAACAAATGCGACCTGATTATGCAGAAGATACGGTTCAATTAATTCAATCTGCACAGGTTGTAGCTATCGAATTCCAAACCGTTGCACAAGCAAATAACTATTGGAGAGATGCGAAATAAAATCAACTATCTGTTCACCTTCATTGGCATACTGCTAATCCATGCATCGGCATGGGCTTGCGAAGTCTGTGAAAAACAACAACCAAAAATAACACGGGGCATAACCCATGGTGCTGGACCACAAAGCAACTGGGATTGGGTAATCATTGGAGTTATCACAGCAATCACTATAGCAACGTTTATTTATTCATTGAAATATTTAATACGACCAGGCGAAAAAGACAGCAACCACATTAAAGTATCCATTTTAAACAATTAAATACGGTGAAAGAAGCTAAAAGTAAAATATCGCTATTTGTTGATGAAGATGTGCAACCCATTGCTGAATTGTCAAGTCCTGTTCAATTCGAATTAGATACGCGTAAACTAACAGATGGCGAACACACATTAAAAATTGTGAGTAAATCTCCCACAGGAAGAGAAGGTATTCGTAAAATAAAATTTATCGTCCGTAATGGCCCCGCTATATCAATTGAAGGGATTTCTGAAAATGAAATCGTAGATGGTACAGTGCCCATTATGTTAAATGCTTACGATAAAGGAAATCAAAAAAGTTTTCTTATTGAAGGAAGCGAAACGCCACAAACAATACCAAGTTGGCTATTGATTTTATTGATTGCTTTTGTTGGCTGGTCTGCTTATTACATTATTACAAATTTCAGTCTTTAGAAATCGTATACGATAATGAAAAATGACATTCGTACCTTAGATGATGTTAAGATTTTAGTAAATACTTTTTACGGAAAAGTTCGTGAAGACGACGCGCTAAAAGATATATTCAATGATAAAATCGAAGATCGTTGGCCAGAGCATCTAGAAAAAATGTACCGCTTTTGGCAAACGGTATTGTTAGATGAACACACCTATCATGGAAGTCCGTTTGTACCCCATGCTAATTTGCCTGTTTTTGCGGAACATTTTGAACAATGGCTGATTCTATTTTATAGTACGGTTGACGAATTGTTTGAAGGAGAAAAAGCAGATAGAGCAAAATGGCAGGGACAACGTATGGCAGAGATGTTCAATTATAAAATTGAATATTATAGAAATAATCCTTCTACTACGATATTATAATCGAACATACTACCTCTATAGTATTACAACATGCATATAGAACGTAATATTAAGATAAACGCAATAAATAGATTAAAAATTAAGTAGGGCTCCGAATGTTTCGGACTTTCCAAAAGAACGTTACAAAAAATCAACATGAGTATAGAGTCGATTGTCAAAGATATTGAAGACAAATACACAGATTTAGGAGAAAAGCCTGAAACGTATTTAAAAGGATTACTGAATGCAAAGCCAATTAACTATTGGGATTATTTGGAAATCGATACCTTACTTACGCTCCAAAAACCAAGAACAGATTTTAAGGACGAAGAAATATTTATTATGTATCATCAAGTGACGGAATTGACACTTAAAATGATGATACATGAAATCAAACAATTGATTTACGATCCATTTAACGAAACGGTCTGGATAGATAAAATAAATCGTTTAAATCGATATACAAATATGCTCATCACTTCCTTTGAAATAATGAAGTCAGGTATGAATTACGAAGATTATAATACGTTTAGAAGTACGCTAACACCTGCTAGTGGCTTTCAATCGGCTCAATTTAGATTGATTGAACTCTATTGCACACGTATTGGAAATCTCATCAACGAAAATGGTAAAAAACGGATCGGAGAAAATCCAAGTACGGAAGAATACTTCGAGCACATTTATTGGAAGGATGCAGGTTTGAATAGAGCAACCGGCAAAAAAACGTTGACGCTCTGCCAATTTGAAGAAAGATACATGCATCGCTTTATTGCCTTAACCAACAAAGTTAAAGGAAAGACTCTCGAAGATATTATTCTTAAAAATGCTACCTATTCGGATGCATTACGTGATAAGTTAAAAGAATTTGATCATTTATATAATGTTGCCTGGCCATTGGTACATATACAAACTGCACAGCATTATTTAGATAGTAAAAGTGAAAATAAAGCTGCAACGGGTGGTAGCGAATGGAAGAAATATCTAAACCCTGAATCTCAACAGCGCAAGTTTTTCCCCACGCTTTGGACCAAAGAAGAAATAACAAATTGGGGAAAAGAATAAAACAAGAAACACATGAACATTCAAGAAAATCAAATTATCGGAGAGTTAGTCGCTAAAGACTATCGTGCAGCATCTGTATTTAAAAAATATGGTATTGACTTTTGTTGCCAAGGGAACAGAACAATCAACGACGCGTGTGAAGCAAAAAAAATAGATGGCAAAGCGGTTGTTTCAGATTTGAATGCTTTAACGCAATCCCAAGCAACTATTGCTGCGGATTATCAAAGCTGGCCACTTGATTTATTAGCGGACTATATTGAGAAAAAACACCATAGATATGTTGAAGCTAAGACCTTAGAAATAAAACCATACTTAGAAAAAATCTGTCGTGTACACGGAGAACGTCATCCAGAATTACTTGAAATCAATGAGCACTTTAATGCTACAGCAGGTGAACTAGCTAAGCATATGAAAAAAGAAGAGCTTATTTTATTCCCTTACGTGAGAAAGATGGTTAAAGCTGAACATGATAAAGTGAAGCTAGATACACCTGGATTTGGTACTGTTCAAAATCCAATTCAAATGATGATGGACGAGCATACAACAGAAGGCGATCGTTTCAGAAAAATTGAAGCATTAAGCAACAACTATACTCCGCCTGAAGATGCTTGTAACACCTACAAAGTAACAATTGCATTACTTCAAGAATTTGAGCAAGATTTACATTTGCATATTCACTTAGAAAATAATATTTTATTTCCAAGAGCAATTGAATTAGAAAAAAAATTAACACATGCCAATTAAAAGAAACGAGCACCTTAAAGCAATAAGTCGTGAACACCATCACGGCTTATTGCTTTGTTGGAAAATAAAAGCAGGATTAAAAAAAGAAATTAATCCTGAACGAATCAAAACATACGTAGATTGGTTTTATACGGAACATATATTGCCACATTTTGATATTGAAGAGAAATGTATTTTCCCCATTTTAGGGAATGAAAATGAATTGGTTCAAAAAGCATTATCCGAACATCAAAATTTAAAAAAGCATTTTGAATCAAAAACAGACATCTTAGACAATTTAAAATTAATAGAAAAAGAGTTGGATGAACACATTCGATTTGAAGAACGTGTATTATTCAATGAAATTCAATCTGCAGCCACAGAAGCAGAACTTCTTAAAATAAAAGAGATTCATACTGAAACGGCATTCGCAGATAATGTTTCTGATCCTTTTTGGATGTAGTTAGAGCAACACACCTTTTGTGTTGCTCTAACTGCTTAATTTTTTATTCAAATCGTAACAACCTTACATTCTCATAATTTTTTAATCAAATAGAATGCATGCTTTTATCAATTGATAAAGAATCTTTTCTAAATTGGCTTCTAGAAAAGTATATGTATAGTCCCGAATACACATTTCAAAAATCTAATTTGTATTTTCTACGTATAGAACATTTAGAATAATTATTTTAACTAATGATCGAGTAAATGAGAGTTGTTGTAGCAGATATTGAGTCAAAGGATGGACATGATTACAACTTCTTCGGTTGCATATTAAATGAAATAACGAATGAACCATTTCATCTCAGACACGAATATTATGAAAGAGAAAAGAATGTAAAACAATCGTTGCATTTATTTGGCAAAAGACCAGATGAGAGGGGTACGCAGATATTTATTGAAAAATATTTTGATTATGCAAACAACTCCAAATTTGATGAAAGTCTACTATTATATAAAAATCAAGAAAGTAATTTTAAACTTTTAAATAATATTAAGTTATCAAAAACATTATTATTGAATGAAATTGAAGGTGAAAAATCGTGTCATCAATTTATGACAAAAGATGGAAGATATAGAAGACGTATTGTGTATGATATAAGAGGCGATAAAAATGCCTTACTGATCGTTTTCTCCTTAGACACAACGTTATTTTATGACAATCAATTATTTCATTTCTTAAAGAATAATTTAAAAGTTATCATAGAATGAAATTATTTTCTAAAATTGATAATTAAATAGTAAGAAAACTCTTTCTATCCATTCAAGAATAAATGGTCAAGAATGAACGATTTTTTATATTAAAAATACCCTTCTAATGATTTTCTAATAAAATCTATCGCATTATTAAAAATAACTATGCTCAGTAAAAGTATAAATCGATTTAGTGCTATATAAAATCCGACATAGCAAATCTAAGGCATCCCATTAAATTAAGATTATAAAGAAATCCCATTACAAGGAAAAAAATACCTGAATCTATAAAGGATTTTCTTAAATAAACAATATTGAATGATGCACCAAATCGAATAGCGTTTACTTTTTCGTCCATTCAGAAGAGCTCCTAGCGCTTCTCAATAATTAAAGATAAACTTAGGCAGATCCTTATCGATCTATTTCCAATAAAAAAAAAGACTCTTACCATAAAAAAGGTATTGTTAGCTGTGAAAATTTAAGTTATTTTTATCTCGCTTTATATATAAAGACATACATGCAAGAGTTTAAAGAAATACATAATTGGATAAAATCGAACAATCGATTTCCCGAAGATTTTAATGTTAGTACCCTCCCTTCCCCTTCATTCATAAGCAACGGCAAAGAATTAATCTCATTTTCAACAAACAATTATCTTGGTCTTTCATCCGATCCAGCTATGATTGAAAGTGCTGTTGTAGGATTAAAAAAATACGGTGTCGGCAATTGTGAATCCCGACTTTTGGGAGGTGATTTGGATATATACAGAGAACTAGAGGCCAAATTGGCTGAAATGAAGCACAAAGAGTCTTCAATCATGTTGGCAACAGGTTATTTAACAAACTTAGGTATCCTGTCAACCTTACCAAAAGCATCCCAAATTTGCAGAGCGTACGGATACCGTTCGCAAAAGACCTACAATCACATGTTTTTTAGTGATGAATTTAATCACATAAGTATACGTGAAGGTATTCGCATGTCTGGTTGCCCAAAAGTAACCTATAGGCATTGTGACTTAGATCAGCTCGAGTCCTATTTGAAAAAACACGAAGATTACGTAAAAATCATTGTTACCGATGGCGTCTTTAGCCAAGATGGAGATATTGCTCCCCTACCTGAGATGGTTCAATTAGCAGAGAAATACAACGCAATCTTATATGTAGATGATGCACACGGCACAGGTGTATTGGGTAAAAATGGCGGTGGTATTTCAGAACATTTCAATTGCTACAGCCCAAATATGATTCACATGGGCACTTTAAGTAAAGCTTATGGCGCTTTAGGTGGATTTATTGCAACTGAAAAGTATGTAACGGATATATTAAAGTATACATGCTCATCGTATGGTTTTACGTCTACTATACCACCAGACCAAGCCTACGCAATCATAACTGCAATGGATATGATCAAACATCAACCAGAACGTAGACAACAGCTTTGGGACAATCAGAGTTATTTTGTTGAACATGTTACCAAAATGGGCTATCATTTATTAAGTACGCAAACACCGATCATGCCCATACATATTGGCGACGAACGCGTATGTCAAGAATTATCTTCACTGCTTCACAACGAAGGCATACACATAGATGCTATTATGTATCCTGCTGTTAAAATGCATTCTAGTAGACTTCGTGTTATGGTAAATGCAAAACATACAAAAGATCAAATAGATAAATTATTATCCATTTTAGATTCGTATAAAAATAAAATTACGCATCCGCTAACAAAAGCGAGTTAGTTTACCATATAACACAATATGTAATATTCATACAATCTGTATTACAAAACATTAAAAACCCGATAGGCACTTTTCACTATCGGTTTTTTTCTTATTCTAATTTACAGACGAGCATTTTGAATATCGAACCATTTAAAAAATATGACCAAAGCACATATTTAGAGACACCCCAGAAACATTTTTTTTAAATTCCTGTTTATATATCATCTAAAACGATGATATCCATAATAAAATGAAATTTTTATTATTTATAATTTAGTCCTTGCAGTATTGTTGTAAAAAATGTTTAATACAACGAATTCAGTACCCTGCAACGACATCTTATGAATTACACACCAATAGAAATACTTGCCCCTGTTGGCTCCTATGAATCCCTTACAGCAGCATTAAATGCTGGCTGTGATTCCATTTATTTTGGAGTAGAACAGCTCAACATGCGCTCGCGTTCTTCGATAAATTTTGTATTGGATGATTTAAAAGAAATTAGTCACATCTGTACAGAACGAAAGGTTAAGTCTTACATTACCATCAACACCATCCTGTACGACCACGACATAAGTTTGATGAAATCCATCGTCAATCAAGCAAAGGAAAGTGGCATTACAGCAATTATTGCTTCCGACCATGCTGTAATGTCGTTTTGTAAATCTATTGGAATGCCTTTACATATTTCTACACAAACCAATGTTACCAATTTAGAAACGGTAGAATTCTATGCAGCATTTGCGAATGTAATGGTATTGTCTCGAGAATTAAGTTTAGGCCAGGTGTCCAAAATATCAAAGGGCGTTGAGAAAAAACAAATTAAAGGTCCGTCTGGAGAACTCATAAAATTAGAAATATTTGCACATGGCGCGCTTTGCATGGCTGTTTCAGGAAAGTGCTATTTAAGTTTACACACCAACAATGCTTCTGCCAATAGAGGAGCTTGCATACAGAATTGCAGAAAACAATATATCGTTACAGATAAAGAAGATGGAGTCGAACTTGAAATAGACAACGAACACATCATGAGTGCAAAAGATTTATGTACCATCGGTTTCTTAGATAAAATTTTAAAATCAGGCGTACACATTCTTAAAATTGAAGGTAGAGGTAGGTCGGCAGATTATGTGGATACAGTAGTGCGGTGTTATAAAGAAGCAGTAACAGCTATACAAGAAGGAACCTATACCTCAGAGAAAATTGACGCATGGACAAAACGATTAGCGACTGTATACAACAGAGGATTTTGGGATGGCTATTACTTGGGTCGTAAAATGGGTGAATGGAACGACTCCTATGGTTCTAAAGCAACAGAGAAGAAAATTCTGATTGCTAGAGGTGTAAAGTATTTTAACAAAATAAATATAGGCGAATTTAAAATGGAATCGCATTCATTGAAACAAGGTGATAAAATCATGCTTACAGGTCCTGCTTTTGGTATACTCAAAATGGATGTGCAAGAAATACGTAAAGACAATATATCGGTTGATTCAGTTTTTAAAGGCGATGTATTCTCTATGGAAGTTTCCGAAGTTATTCGACCTTCTACCAAATTGTATAAAATTGTATCTGCCTAATGTTTCAAATTATATTTATTCGAAGCAAATGTATTGGTTGCAACGGCTGTGTAGAAGCGGCTCCCGATAGATGGCGCATTTCTAAAAAGGATGGCAGATGCAATCTGATTGATGGAAAAGAAAAAAAAGGAATCTACCAAGCAATTATCTCCATGGATGAATACGAGCAAAATGTACAAGCCGCCAGTTGTTGTCCGGCAAAAGTGATTCAACTTAAAGTTATGTAATTAAACAGGTGCTTACCCATTCTGTGATGAATTTACTTTTAGATTTCATACACAAGCGGACAAAACAACAACAAGAGAACTCATAAATCATTTTTTATTTGACATTTATGAATAACAAGACAGCAACATCTATTACATGTTAAATTGTCACGAATGGCAATATCATGTTTAAGATTAATCCAACCGTTACGAATGGTTGGTGGAAAAGTTGCAAGCTTATCGCATTAATATAGGACTGAAATCTATTTGGCAAAAGACAATATGATCGAACCAAATTAAATTAATTCCATCATATAAAAGCAATTAAATACTTTTATTAAAAAACAATGATATACATTAATATCTCGGATTTATTAAAAACAATATTAAATAATCATGCGTAGTTGATCGTATTGTGCATATACAGTTATGTTCATAATTATATTTTTATTTTTCATTGCGCATCTTATTTTTTTGATGATATTTGAAATACGTTCTTTGATTAGGTATTAGGTTCATTCA
>ERZ724508.1181-NODE-1181-length-16255-cov-43.494630_pt1 | contig 16255 bp, 20 predicted proteins | sample MGYA00376041_ERZ724508 | MGnify/ENA primary metagenome ERZ724508 (study PRJEB28724, sample SAMN07190887) | wastewater metagenome | isolation source: effluent of sewage treatment plant in Hong Hong | place: USA: Christiansburg, Virginia | collected 2016-03-01 ...
TTCCGACGCCCACGTACCCCGATTGCACGCTGCGGATGTACTACCACCGCAGCCACTCGGCGCTTGTTCCAAACGCTGACACGGGCTCCGTGCAGTGGAACGGCGGCGGCGACAACGACTGCACGCTGTACACGTTCCCGGCCGCATGGGATGCGCTCCCGTCCGGGTTCATCGCAGACATCTACTACGAACTGCCGCCGTTCGGAATTCAGGCCATGAGCGCGGTGGTGTCGGACGTGACTGGCGACATCGCGACGATCGATGACGTGGCCACGCTCGGCCTGGTGGCAGGCTCCGTGTACGGCATCGCCTACGCCAGCGAGACGAGCGTTGTTGACTTGCCGCGCGAGTGCTGGCCGCTGCTGGTGTCTGCCGTCACGGCGCGCGTGTGCGAGGTCATCGGCGACCGCAACGCGGCTGCGATGGCGTTCAGCCTGTACGACCGCGAGCAAGCCAACATCATGACGCTCCTCACCCCCCGCGTGGAGGGCAACAAGCAGGTGCTGGTGGACCGCTTCTCTACGCTCCGCAGCAGTCGCGGCGGCATGCGCGGGGGCTGGCGCTGATGGAAGACATCCGCCTCGAGGCCACTGGACTCTTCCTGGATCCGTCCGAGTTGACGGCCCCAGCGGGATCCATGCGCGAGGCGCTGAACGTGCGCATCAAGCGGCAGAACCTCGTCGAGCCGCGCCCTGGCTTCCCGCCCACCGCCGTGGCTGGCGCGAGTGGCGGCGGGCGCGCTGTCTTCACGTGGAATGGGCAGGTCTACGCCGTGTTCGGCACGGAGCTTTGGCACTGCGACGGCGACGAGTCGCCAGCGGTGGAGATTCTCCGCATCACCGGGATCACCTACACGGGCGGACCGCCTGCGGTGTCCTATTCGACGACGTCGCTCGTGATGAGCAGTGACACGTCCTACGCCGAGCAGATGGGGCGCAACTTCTACGTCATCACAGACGGCGGCGTTGTGCGAGTCGCAGACCCGTCTGACGACACATGCGTCTACGCTGGGATGCCCGTTGGCCCACCGCCGCTAGGAGTGGCAACCGGCGCGACGACTCACCATTTCGCCATGCGTACGGTCATCGTCCAGACGGTGAGTGGGCAATTGCTTGTTGGTGCGCCATCGGCTGCTGCTGTGTTCGTCGGAGAGGGCGGCGCTGAGCTGACCGTCAACCTCAACCAATATGGACTGCTTCCCGGTATGCGTCTCCAGGTGTACGCGACAGAGCCTGTGGTGGTCGCGACGCCGACCGGCGACGAGATGCGGCTGGTGTATGACATCGAGCTTACGAACCAGCAATGGATACTTGGCGCGGGCGATCCAACGCTGTCCCTCGCCATCAACCCGTACCTGAACGGGGCGAGCCTGTACACGAACGAGACGCAGGAGGGCATCGCGCAGGCGTCCTACGCGCCACGGCGAGCGAAGTGCATGGCGGCGTTCAAGGGCATGGCATTTTATGGCGACTTGCTGCCCGAGTACGACTACACCCTAGAGGGAACCACTGGCGATGGCACGAGCCCGGCTCGCGTCATGGCCATCGGCAGCGAGTATGAACAGCTGCTTGGTACGGCCACTATCGGCAGCCCCGTGATCCAGTTCCTGACGAGCTTCATCGCTAACGACTACTTGACTGGTTGCTACGTGTCGCAAGGCGGCATCGTAGGGACGGCAGGGACCATCATCCCAGCCAATGCGCGAATCATCGCAGTATCAACCGGTGGTGCGCTTGGCACTGACACAATTACGCTAGACAAGAACGCGCTTGCGAGTGGTGCGATCCCGATCCTGTACGTGCATGACGTGCTCACGGTCGACGGTGAGGAGTTCATCAACGGTGTCCTGAGCGACACGCCTAACAGGCAGTTCGGCTCGCGGTCGGACCTCGTCGCGCTTGTCGCAGCGCACACTGACGTGCGACTTGAGGTCAGTTCAAACGACGAGGACCCCTACACGCTGCTGTGGCAGTCCAATGCATCGTTCTCGATCTCGTATCAGCCACGCCTGACCAACGGGACGCTCGTCGGGCTGTACGGAGTGACCGCCGTGACGTCATCGGCTGCGCAGGCTGACCGTTCGCGCGTCATGTGGAGCAAGACGCTACAGCCCGAAGCGGTGCCGCGCCTCAACTTTCAGGACATCGGTGCATGGCGTGAGCCAGTGCTGCGGATGGTGCCGACGCGCGATAGCCTCTTCGTGCTCAAGGCTGACGGCGTATGGCGCATCACGGGCGAAAGCCCAGAGACACTGCGCGTAGAGGAATTCGACCGCACCATCAGGCTCATCCACCGCCGAGCGGCTGACGTGTTCGACAACCAGGTGTGGGCATGGACGTCCAACGGCGTCGTGGCCATCAGCGAGGCCGGCGCGCAGCGCATGAGCGAGCCTGCCATCGGCGTGGCGCTGGCCGACTCGCAAGAGAACATCATCACGCTAGGCCTGAGCGAGCCTCCGGGCGGCTGCTTCATCGCAGGCTGCACCAATCAGGAGTGCGTGCTCGTGGGCGTGCCTAGCAGCACCGCCACGGGCGCAGACGACACGGCCGAGTACATCTACGCCTATGAGGGCAAGACGGGCGCGTGGGTACGATGGCGGCCGCTCACGAACGTGGATTGGCGCGGAGCGGTCGAGCACACGGGCGACATGCTGATCGTGGGCGAAGACAACAGCCTGATGTACCAGTCAGCCACGCGCACGGACGCGACGAGCGCCGTCACGGTCACGCTTGCCGCTTCGACGCAAGCCACTATTGCGGCGCTTGGAAGCGACGGGGTTGGCTACCGCATCACGCAGGGAAGCGTCGTGGCATGGCTCACGGAAGGCGAGGGTTCATCCGCCTACCTCACCACGGCCACGCTCGCGAATGGCGCAGCCACTGCCGCAGCACCGATGACGTGCACCGTCGAATGGAACGCGTCGCCTACGCCTGGCACAATGTCGCATTGGCGCCAGATGCGCGCGCAGTTCTCGTCGCTGGTGCAGGCATGGCGTGTGCGATTCGGCTTCACGAGCGAGCGCGTGCAGTCCGTAGAGGAGGTCTACCAGGACTTCACCAGCCCGCAGACGGAACAGGGCGTCACCGCGCTGCGCATGTACGTCACGCGGGCACAAGCGCGGTGCGCGCGGCTGCGGCCACGCATCACCATCGCGAGCGCCGGCCAACGATGGCTGCTCAACGGCATCACGCTCACCTTCGAGCCCATGCGAGACGGGAACCGGCTGCCATGAAGTCACTCCCGCGCAGCTTCGAGTACCGCAAGGGCGACACGGCAGAGAACGTGGGTACGCGCCTCGCCATCTGGACACGCGACGTCATCGCCGCTTTCAAGCGCATCCCTGACGTGACCTACATTGAGGTGCCTATTGCGTCTGGTGGAAGCGCGGACGTGGAGAGCGCCGGAACGCCATCCGCTGTGTCTGTGGCGCGCGTGGTGAGCGGCACTGTGACGGCTGCGCCTGGTATCGAGTGGTCGCCAATCAACGGGGGCTTCAGGGTTGAGGCGGTTTACGGAATCACGGGGGCATCGCGCCTCATGCTGAGGGTGGAGGTCTGATATGGGCGACGGTCTAATCGGTGGGCTGAGCAACTTCCTCGGGCTAGACGCGATCCTCGACCCCGGCGCTGCGGACCGCGCTCGCTCGCTGGCCAACCAGGAGAATGCGACGCAGCTTTGGATGGAGCAGATGGGCACCCTGCCCGGCGCGGAGTACTACAACGCGCAGGAAGGATACATCGGCGGTCCGGGTTCGCAGCTCACGGATTCGGCGCTGAGTGGGAACCGAGCATATCAGGAAAGCACCGAAGCGCAGTTGCGCGCACTGCGGAGCATGCAAGGCGTGGCCGAGGCAGGCGGCTATACGCATGCGGACCGAGAGCAGATCGGGCAGGCGCAGCGACAGGCGGCGATGGCCGAGCGGTCGCAGCGTGAGGCGCAACTACAGCAGATGGCGATGCGCGGTATGTCTGGCGGCGGCGCCGAGATGGCGGCGCGCATGCAAGCCCAGCAGAGCGGCGCCAACCAGGGGCGCGCAGACGCTGCGAGCATCGCCACGCAAGCGCAGATGCGAGCGCTACAGGCCATGCAGGCGGGTAGCGCGGCGGGCGCTCAGAGTCAGAACGCGGCCATGAACAGGGCTTCTGCGTTGGACGCCTTCAACCAGGCTAATACGAACCGCCAGCAGGGCGTTGCGCAGCGGAATGCGGCATCGCAGACAGCAGCGCGGATCCAGGCAACGCAGGACCGATTCGGCGTGCTGGCTGGCGCCACTGGCCAGTACAACATGAACGCATCGAACGCTGCACAGGACGCACGCGACCGGGCCGCGCAGACTTCCGGGCTGATCAACACCGCTATCCAGGTGGCGACGTGACCGACTGGCGCACATCACAAGCGTTCCCAGAGCGCCGCTCCCGGCTGCCGGAAGACGACCTGCCCGAGATCGACTGGGGCGGCGCTTTGTTCACGCAGGGCGGCGGCGACGAGCCGGAGCCGGAACCCATGCCCGATCCGGGCGAAGAGGAGCGGGCCATGGCTCGCCTCCGCGCACGCATTGCGGAGCGTGACGCCGCCGAGGGTCTCATGGACCCATGGGCACAAGAGCAGGCTGGCCCGCTACCGGGTCCGCAATCTCCTCCTCTCATGGCTGGTCAGCCTGCACCTCTACGCGCGCCACGCGATGGCCGGACCATGGCAGGGGCGGGCCTCTCCATGGGCATGCCCGAGATGACGCCGCTGGCGCCACCTGCCGCCCCCATGACACCGCAGCAGTCCGCGCAAGCCGCGTTCCGGCAGCCGGCACTAGACGCCGTGCGCGCTGGCGTGGGTGCGGTGACGCCGCCGCCTGACCCGATGGCGCCCCCTCCGCAGCCTACCGCGCCCGATGCGGTGCCGACTGCCACCACCGACCCCAACGCGCCCACTGTGACCGCTGGAAGCCAGGCGGCGGGCCTCGCCCAGCGCCCCGCTGCGCCCCAATCGTCTACGATGGCCCCAACGGGAGCGCCACAGTTCGCCATGGGCGCCACGGGCCTCGGAGGGCCGCAGGCGGGCATGTCTGACCGGGTGGCCGCCGGTGCGCCAGACGGAAACGTTTTCGGCAGGCAGCTAGACGCCGCCCGCGACGAGGACGTGCGCCGTCAGCGCTGGCGCGCAGCGCTCAAGGGCATCGGAGCCATGCTCGCGCTCCGCAGCGGAAATGCGGGGTTCATGGTGCCGGCTGCCATCGGCGCGGGCCTCGTGCGCCGGCCGGACGAAGAGGCCACGCTACGCGCCAACGACGAGCGCGCGCAGGCGGTAGGCGGGGCGCAGGCAGAGCAGCGGGCGCTGCTTGAGCAGCTCGCCATGCGGCGCGAGGCACAGCAGGCGACCGAGCGGCAGGGACAGCAGACGCTGGCGCTGCGGGCGCAAGAGTTGGCCGCATCGGATGCCGACCGGGCCACGCGCACGGGCCTGGAAGTGGCACGCACGGGCCTGGAAGTGGCACGCACGGACCCGTCAAGCGGCCGGAGTGGGCAGATGCGCGAGGCACTTGTGCGCTTCGCTCGCACGCTGCCGCCCGAAGTGCAGCAGAGCGTTCTGTCTGGCGACCTAAGCGGCTTGTCGGCAGAGGAGTCGGAGCGACTCATCTTGTCACTCAGCAACATCGAAGGCGAACGCCAGCGTGGCGGCGGTCGTGGAGGCGGCGCGGGGTCGGGCGAGGGCGCTGGACTCCCAGCCGGGCGCCGGCAAGGCCTTGAAGAGGTCCCCGACGCCTACGTGAACATGATCCGTTCGCGCATCGGCGCGGACCAGGACGCGCAGGCCAGTGCACAGGTGCTGTGGGGCCGCATGAGCCCGGAAGAGCAAGCGGACTGGCTTGGCAGCGAAGCCGCCGACCACTGGCGCTCGCGCACCATCGGCCAATACCGCCAGACACGGCCCGGGATGCTCACTCCTGAGATGGAGAACGCCGCGACCACCGCAGCAGCGGGTGAGGCCGAGTTCGCGGTACTGGAGCAGCGCGCGCTTGCTGCGGCGCAAGGCGTCGAGGAGATGCCGGACGTCGCAGAGGCCGGCACCCGCTTGGTGGGCGCTGCGGGCGTCAACCTCACCGACGACATGAGCGAGTTTGACGACGTGCGCGTTGCGATGATCTCCGCGCTCAACCAGATGGGCGGCGGCGGCACGCTGGACGCGACCGAGTTTGCGCGGTGGGACTCGCGTCTGCCGTCTCTCTCCTCGCTGCGGTCCATGGCTCCCGGAGCGGCAACGCGGGCGCTTCGTGTGGCGTTCGACCGAGCCAAGGAAGTTGCGCGGGCTCGGATGCGGGCGCGCGGCTTCGAGCGCGTGGACGGCGGCGGCACCGCCCCCACCACGACAGCAGACGCACCGCCAGCGCCCGAGCGCGAGCATCCGATCGTGTTCCGCGTGCGGTTGCCTGACGGCCGAGTGCAGCAGATCCGCACCACACCGTCACGCGCCGAGGCGGACCAAGCACGAGCGCGTGAGCGCGGATGGACGGTGGTGCAATGAGACAGCCCGCACGCAAGCTAGCTCCACGCCAGCAGGTAACGCAGGTCGAGGATCCAGAGTTCGGCACGCTGCTAGAGCTGCCTGACATCGCCATCGAGGGCGACCCCGACGCGAACGTACTGCCGTTCTCCGAAGAGGAGGCGCGCGACATCCCGATGCGCGGGCACAACCCGAATCGGCGGCGGCGTCCGGTGACCGAGATCGAGCCGATCGACATTCAAGGCAGCCGTAGCGCCGATGTCGCGCCGTTCGACATGGAGGCGTGGCCCAAGTTCGCCGATGAACCCGCGTTCATTCCTGGCGCGCAGACCCCCGCGCGCCGCGCCGATGGTGTGTCCACGATGCTGCCCGAGTGGGTGCCGTCGTGGGCCACCGAGGTCACCGGGCAGCCCGTGCGCGGCATGGGTGGGCGTGCTGAGTGGGAGTTTTCGCCGCTGATTGCTGAGCTCGTGGCCGACAGCGAGGGCGAGATGCCACAGGACTCGTTCGACGTGTCCACCGCGCTGATGGCGAACCTGATTCCGGGCTACCTGCCATACCGTATGATGACCGGAGCGGAGCCAACGCCAGAATCGCGCACCGTCTCGCCTGATGCCGCTGCGCTTGGCGTGGCCGAAGGCGGTTCCATGGGCCTCGTGGACGAGATCCTGGGCGCGTTCGGAGGTGACGCAGAAGGCTACCGGCAAGAGCGCGCTACCACGCAGCGGCAGAACCCCGGCAGCTTCGCGATGGGCGACGCAGCGGGCGGCACGGCGCTCGGGCTTGCGACCGGTTCGGCTAGCGCTGGACGCGGGGCGACTCCGCTGGCGCGTGGTGCGCTTGCGGCGCTTGAGGGCGGCACCTATGGCGCGGTGGAAGGCATGGCGCGCAGCAATGCGCCCACGTTCATGGGCCGCGCAGAGGATGCCATTCCGGGTGTGGTTGGCGGTGCGGTACTCGGAGGCGGTCTAGGCGCGCAATCGCGGCGCATGGAGCAGCGAGCGGCGCAGCCTGTTGACGAAGCGGCTGTGCAAAGCGTCATGAGCGAGGCCAATCTTGAATGGGCGTCACACGCTGGCGCAGCGCAATCGCTCAAGCGCATGCGTCAGTTGCTCGGCGGCGATGCTGAGCAGCAGATCGCAAACGCCGATTTTGTAGGCGCGCGCATGCGCGACCTTGGGGTTACGGCACCGCGTGGCCCGCGTGGCATGCTGCCACCTACAAGAGAGCAGATGGGCGAGCGATTCGCCGCTGCGCGCGCGCAGGCTCGGACTGGATTGGACTCCACGCGCGCAGCCATGGAAGAGCGTGGACCTATTGAGCTGGACTCCATGCTTGACCCGCTTCGCGACCGCGCTGCGATGCTACAGCGCACGCCGGGCGGGCGATCAGCCGGGCGCAGTCTTGCGACGCGAGTTCGCGAGTTTGACCAGGACTATGGAACGCCTGTTTTCGATGCAGGAGACGATCGTGCGCTTTCGGATGACGATGCGCTTGCGGTGTTCGCTTCCGGCAACTGGGACCGCAGGGCTGATGCGTCACCACCAACCAGAGACGGCGCTGCGACTGGATACATAAATCCGGAGGCGCCGTTTTCGGAGCTGCAACGGGTCAAGACGCAGCTCTTTACGCCAACCGGCCTTGACATGAACGTGGAGGGCGAGCGGCAGCGTCTGTATGCGGCAGTGCGCGACCGCATGCAGCAGGCCGTTGACGATGCGGACCCTGCCATGGGCGCAGCGTACCGCGAGAACCGGCGCACAGCGGAGGCCGGTCGGCGCATGGCGAGGCTTCAAGCTGACAAGACGCTATCCGAGGCCGTTAACCGCCGCACGTCGCCGTCCGACTATGCCATGATGGCGATGGGCCTAGGCGGTGGCGCACTCCCAGCGCTTGTGGGAGACGCTGCGACGGCTGGCAGCGTTGGCTTGCCTGCTGTGGTTGGCGCCATGGTAGCCGGCGCAGCAAACCGCGCGTATCGCACTAACGAGCACGGCTTGGCTGCCATGCGCCTCGAGCGCACCGCGCGCCGGTTGCGCGAAGCCCCGCAACGGTTCGGGCGCTACGCCGGAATGCTGCGCGCCGCACAAGAGCGCGGCCCACAGGCGTTCGCGGCTGCGCTGTACATCGCGCAGCAGAACGACGAAGCAGTTCGCGCTGCGATGGCCGAAGAGGAAGACGTTGCCGGCATGCGCGAGCGCGGCACGGAGGCTGTGCCCACGATGGATGCAGCGATCGAGGAAGACATCAACAGTATCCCCACGATGGATGACCTGTAGGAGCACACATGGGCTACACCGTAACCTTCTACATCAGCATCGAGTACCAGACGGCCACGGCCAACACCTGAGGAGAACACACCATGAGCACAGAAGGCGCATCGCGCAGAACAGCACCCGGAGCGCCGCTCGTCGTAGCGGCAGCCTCCACCGCACAGGACCTCGGCGTCGAGCAGGTCTACGTCACAGTGTGCGCTGCCGGTGGAGCTCTCACGCTTCGCTTCGGCACCAGCACTGTGGGCGCGGCGCAGACCACGGATTGGCCGCTCGCTGAAGGCGAAAAGGAGAGCTTCTACATCGGCTACAGCACGCGCTTCGTGTCCATCCAAGGCGTTGGCGCGCTCAAGGTGGTGTTCGGGTGAGCTTCCAGCGGCGGGCGTACGACATGGACCTAGGCCGACGCGACCACACGCGCTGGCTGGGCTCTAGCGGTCGCTACAGCACGCGGCTCACCCTGCCCACCACGAACCTGCGCGCCGCGTTTGACGCCCGCACACTGCCAAACGCGGATGTCGCGCTGTGGAACGACGTCCGTGGCGGCGGCAGTATCTACGCGGCGCAGGGCACGGGATCGCTACAGCCCTCCTACGAGGCATCAGTCGCGAGTCTCAACGGGCAACCGGCCGCCGTGTTCGGCTCGGATGACTACCTGACGATATCCGGGATCGGGGTGTCGGCTGCGGCGGGCTTCTCAATATACTGGGTCGCCGATGTCGTGAGCATCAACCCCGGCAACGCGTGCACCGTGTTTTTCGCTGGGCAGACGCGGGCATACATCAGCAACAGCAACTCGCTGACGTGGCCGTCGATCTATCTCGATACAAGCCGGACGCTGGGGTATGCAGGGGACACGCGCACGGGCCCGGTGTGTCACACGTGGACCACGGGGCTCACACCGCGAGCCTACATCAACCGCGTGATGACTGGCGAGGCGTCTGTGCCTTCGCAGAAGGGCTTGACCGGCGCCATCACGCTGGGCACAGCGTCGCCGAACAACGCTCCGGCCAAGGTCGCCGCGTTTTTCATCTATGACGGGATCCACAATGAGACGCAGCGCAACGAGGTGTGGGACTACATCTATCAGGAATGGCGCGTGTCGCCTCGTCTGAATGCCGGGTTTGGAACGCCTATCACCTACGACACCGTGATACTTGCCGGGCAATCCAACGCACGCGGGACCGCGCTACTATCCATGCTCGCTTCTCCTTATGAGACGCCGTATCCGGGCGTGAGGCTGTACGATAGTACCCCGTTCTACCACCGATCGCGCGAGTGGGGCGACCTCGGCCCGGTGACGTCGTCGGCCAACTACGGATACGGTTGTGAGCTATCGCTAGGCCGAGATCTAGACGCTGATGCAGGCTGGCCGAACGTCGCGATCTACAAGTGCGCTGAGGGCTCAACGTCGCTCGTGAGCGACTGGGCGCCCGCAACGGTTGGGCAAAACTGGGACGAGCTGACAGACGTGTACGCGCGCGCCGTCGCCTGTCTGCCGAACGCTGGTGACTCGCTCAACGTCCGCGCTTTCATCTGGATCCAGGGGGAGTCAGACACGGTCGTAGAGGCACACTCGCTCGCCTACGAGGCAAACCTGACCGCGTTCATTGCGGCAGTGCGTGCGGAGTTTGGAGCGGGATTGCCGTTCTGGATCGTGCGTCTGACAACGCCGAACCCGTTCGGCGCGTACGAAGCCAACGTAATCGCCGCACAGAACGCGGTCGCTGCTGCGGACGCCAACGTTCACATCGTGGCCCCACCGTCGCCGCTACAAGGCGACGGTGTGCACTTCACGGCTGCGGGCCTGGTAGCCATCGGTCAGACGTTGGCGGCAAGCATCATCGCGGAGGGCGCGTGATGCACGTGCTCAGCGAGTGCGTCGGGCGCGGACTGGACTACTCGCACTCGCACGCGGACGTGTGGGGGCCGCATGGCGTCGTTTGGCGCCGAGGAGCGCAGCCGTGACCGATCCCGTACAGACCACGCAGCAGACCAGCGCCGTGGTGGACTCCGCCGGCGGGCCCGGCGGCATCGTTGGCATGCTCCTCGGCGCGCTGACCGTACTCGGCGGGCTGTGGCGCGTCATCTTCGGCAGCCGCAAGGAACGCACGGACGCCAACGAGCGGGCTGCCGAGATCGCCCTACGCGCGGCAGAGCACGACCGCGTGGCGCTCGGGACGTGCGAGGAGCAGCTACGCGAGATGCGGGCCGAGATCAGGGCCATGCGCGCCGACTTGGACGCGCTGCGGGCCGAGAACACCAAGCTGCGCCGCGATCAGGAGATCGCACGCGGGATGCTGGCGGACCTCATGCGCAACGCGAGCACGCCACCCCATGGGCTCTACACGCCCGACGATGTACGCGCGGGAGTCGCCGCGCAAGAGGACACCGGACCATGACCCCTGACGAGATCGTAGCCATCATCCTGTCCACGCTCGGCATGACGCGGGAGCAGCTCCTCTACGCGCTGCTCACCACCGTGGCACTCGCCCCCGTCGTGTCCTGGCTGCGGCCGCGCGTGGATCCCGTACTCGCGCGCTGGGCCACCTCGGCGAAGGCCACGGCGACCACGGCCGATGACAACGCGGTGGGCTTCGTGACCACGGTGTGGCGCGTGCTGGTGTGGGTGCCGGCTGCCGCGCTCCGGGCGATCCCCGTGTTCGCGACGCAGGCCGAGGTCGAGGACCTGCAACGGGCCCGCCGCGAGGCGAAGCTGCTGGAGTCGCGCCGATGACCCGCGAGGACTTGAAGCCCGCCTTCGGAGCGGCTACGCTTGAGGCTCATGCCGCAGGGCCTTCCATGCCGCTGCGCAGAAGCCTCGGGCTACGGCTCGGGGCTTCGCTTTTGGCGCTCGCCCTCTCCGGCTGCGGCATGTCCCAGCTCGAGCGCCACACCACGGCGGCGGGCATCCTGCACGCGGGCACAGGGCTGGCGGCCACCATCGTGGACGAGGGCGCGCGCGAGGCTGCGTCCCGTGCTGGCGACGCCGACGAGCTCACCGAGGCCCTGCGCCCATGGCGGCGTGCGGAGGCCGTGCAGCACCTAGCAGCGGCGGCGGTAGATGCCTACGTGGCCGAGGTGCTGGTGATGGCTGCCGAGGATGCCGGCGAGCCGGACACCACCCGCGCGCTACGTGCCCTGCGCGGCGCTGTGAGCGCGTATGCGGCCCTGGCTGACCTCATGGCGACGCTGGGCGTGGACATCCCGCCCGTGGGCCGTGTGCTGGCGGTGGTGGGGGGGGCGCTGTGAGCCCCGGCCGCTTGGACATCCTCACCGAGGCGCTGACCTTCGTCGCCCGGCTCATCATGGAAGCACGCTCTGACCGGGACGCCGAGTCGCTGCGGAACCAGCTCAAGTCGCTGGGCGACACGAAGCGCTCCGACGTGGACGCGGTGGAGCGGGAGCGGCGCCTGGAACTGGCCGGCTTCGAGCCGGTGGACCCAGACGAGCTTGGAACGCTGCGCCGGCTGCGGCAGGACGAGCCAACGCAGGCCAGCCCGATGGAGAAGCGCCGCATTGCGCCCGACTTCCACCGCGATCCCGACGCCTGCCAGGAGTGCCACCGCATGCCGTGCGTGTGCGACGTCCGGCCGCTCATCGGCGGGCCGCTGGGGGAGGGGGACTAGATGCCCATCCCGCCTGTCCCCGACACGGAGCACGTGGACGTCTTCACGCCGGGCCTCGGCTACCGGCAGGGCAAGCTGGTGGCACGTGGCGGGCCGGTGCGGGCCGTCATCGTCCACACGACCGGGGGCGGCATCCTCGCCCGCTTCCGGCGCGAGGGCGCAGCCAAGGGCGACACGGACCCATTCGACACAGCGGTGCGCGTGTACACCAAGATCATGGTGGACTCGGGCCACTACGTGGTAGGGCAGCGCCTCGGGCAGATCGCGCAGGTGGTCCCCGAGAGCCACGTCGCGCGGCACGTCGGCTCGGCGGGCAGCGTGCCCTACCTGCGCACGTCTCCCTGGTACCCCGGCCGCGAGGCTGCGCGGTATGCCTGGTGGCGCGATCGGTGGCAGGGCTACGACTCCCCCCGCGACCTTGCTGGCGGGCACCTGTGGGACGTGGGGCAGGCTGTGCCGGGGCGCATCGCCAAGGCCAGCTGCAACGCGCAGACCATCGGGATCGAGGTGGTGCCGCCGCTGGAAGGCGCGACGCGCGAGTGGTCCGCCGAGTGCTGGCAGAACCTCGCCGCGCTGATCCCGGACATCACCGACCGGCACGAGTTGCCACTCGCGCGGTCGTACGTGCTGACCCACTCCGACGCCCACCCGCTCAGCCGCACCACGCCCAAGGGTGAGCCATGGGACACGGCGCCGAGCCAGTGGACGTGGGATCGGTTCTCGTCGGCGGTGTCCGCGTGATCCTAGACCTCGCGCTCAGCCTGCTAGCCCTCGGCGTGGCTGGCTGGCTCCTGGACGCGATCGAGTGGCTGCGGGGGCTGCTGCGCTAGCCACTTGAAGCCCATGCCCCAGCAAGGCCCGTCGTGGCCCTTCGGCATGTGGCAGAACGGCGTGCGGTAGATCTCGCCCTTGGGCGGCGGTGGAACGCAGAAAGCGACACTCGCAGGCGCCACGCTCATGCACATATCGCTCATCATCCATGCTCCTTCTCGGCCGCAGCCGTCTTGTCGTGCCCGCACGCCGGGCAAATGGTCGGGTCCTGATGCCCGTTGCGTAGGCCGCCCACTTGGTAGGGCAGCCGCTCGTGTCCGCAGAAGGAGCACACGTCGGCGCGCGAGCGCTCATCCTCGCGGCGTCGGCGGTCCTCGCGTGTCCGGTCGTAGTAGGCGCTGCGCAGTCGGCTTCCGGGCAAGATCATGGCTCGTCGCTCTCGCTCACGCGCGGCCCGTCGCTGATGACGTCCGCTAGCTCCGCGCGCACCCACTCCCCCATAGACACGCCTGCGCGCCCCGCTGCGGCCTGGTAGGCGCTCAGCTCGGAGGGAGTCACCCGGACCACGAGCCGGGCCGTGCGCTGGCTGCCAGGAAGGCCTGGCTTGGGGCCGGGCTTGATGTAGTCCGGGTCTGGCACCAGCACGGGCAGCGCGGGGCCCTTGGCGCTAGCGGCCACGTAGCAGGCTACCATGTGCCCGCGTGGCGGCTTCCGGTCGGACCGGTGGCCCACGCTGGCGGTGGGCCCGTAGAGCGCCGTGGCGAGGTCGGAGACGGCGCCAGCGGTGCGCCGCGTGTAGAGGGTCAGCCCGTCGATCGTGGGCTGGTAGAAGGCGGCCAGGGCCAGCCCCCCGGGGAGGGGGGCGAGAGGCTCAGACACCGGCCACCTCGGCGAGGCGAGCGTCCATGCGGTCGGTCTCATCGCTGTAGCGGCGCTGGCTCGCAGCGAGGAAGGAGCTGCCCGCTTCCGTGTGGCGGGCGCGGCGATAGGCCACGATCTCGGCCGTGGGCTCGTACCAGGTGCCCGTGGTGTCATCGAAGAACAGGCCGCTCGCCTTGGCATCCTCCAGCGTGGCGAACTCGGTCGCTTCGACGGTGAAGGTGGTGCCGTTGAGGGTGATGGTGGTCTTGCTGGTCATCTGGCTATCTCCTGCGGGCCGCTCCGTGCTGCCCATGAGCTAACTATGTGCACTCACGTCACGAATGGCAAGAACTTTGTGTGCACGTCATTGCAAGCGCGCGATATGACTGCGTTCTTAGTCGCGCTCGGCCGCAGCCGGTAGCCGTTCACGGGCCCAGTCGGCTACGTCTTCAAAGGCATGGTAGACCCCGCGCGATCGTGGGCTCAGGTAGCCGCCGTGGTGGCTCATGCCGGCCTCGCACCGCTCCACCACCTCCCCCATCGCCCGCGCGTAGCCCTGCGCGTCGGCGGCGTCTAGAGCGGCGAGGATGCGCACGCAAAGCCCATCGCTGCGCAGGTCGTCGTTCATCTTCTGGAGTCGGCGCACCATCTCCCACCATCGCTTCGTGGCGGCCTTGTGGTTGTCGCCCGTGAGTCCCTTAGCCTCCAGCGCCAACGCGTCGATCTCGCCTCGCAGTGTCACCACCGCCTGAGCCAGCGTGCGGAGGTCGGTCACGGGCTCACCTCGCGGTCAATGCGGCACGCAAGGCACAGGTCGCAGTCGGCGTTGTGGCCATCGGAGTCGCAGTCGCAATAGCAGTCGCATCCCTCGTCGCTCAGGATGGCGCCCACACGCTCTATCCGGGCCTCGGCCAGTAGTCGACGGCTTAGCCACTCTCGGATCTCCGTGGCCTCCTCTCGCGCGCCCTGGCGGATGTCGTGCGCGTACTGTGGCATCCGGTCCAGCATCGCATCGCGGTGCGCCTGTACCCGCTGCTGGAGTAGCGAGTCCACCTCCCCCATCGCCCGCGCGTAGCCCTGCGCGCGTTCGGCGTCCAGGGCGGTGAGAAGCACGTCAGCGCACTTGCTCGTGGTCGTGTCGTGCACAGCGTATCGCAGGTTACCCTCTGCCGTCAGCATCGCGCGCCACTCGTTGGAGTCCACCGCGCGCGCCCTCGACGGCGCCGCATCCGCCACGGCAAGCCATGCGGCCCGCGCATCCACCACCGCCTGAGCCAGCGTGCGGAGGTCAGTCACGGCGCCTCCGGTGCAGCGGGGAGTGGCGCCCATGCGGTGTACTCGCACCGGGCGAGGGTGGTCACGTGGCCAACGTGTATGCGGCGCACGGGCGTCCACAGCATGACCGTCTCGCCGATGGGAACGGACGCGATCGGCTGCCACGCTGGCCGGGCCTCGGCAGCGCGTAGGCGGGTGATGAGGGCGCGCACGTAGTCCACTGCCGCGCCCTCTGGCTTGCCGTCTGCCTCCAGCACAGCGATCAACTCGCGCCATCCCGCGTCGCTGCTTGTCCACAGCAGCTCGCGCATCCGAAGCCCTGCCTCGTGGGCCATGAACGCTCGGAGGTCAGCGGTGAGCACCTGCGCGCAGTCGTCCGTCAGTGCCGCACGAAGGCCCGCGTTCAGGCGCTTCCGCACCGCATCCAGGTCTAGGGCGCTCATGATGCGCCTCCCAGCAGGCGCTCGAGATGTGCGGCCCAGTGTTCGGCGGCGTCCCATCGGCTTCCGCTGTTCCAATCGCTCCACCCTGGTAGCGTGGTGAAGTCGGCTGGTCCTGTGCCGCGTGCGCCACCCCGCAGCCACGCCACCGTCTTCCTCGCCGTCTCGTGCAGCGCCGGGTCGAGTGCGGGAAGCAGCATCTTTTCCGAGTGCACAGGTGCTGTGGGGCCGCTCACCCAGTCACCCACCTTGTAGCGCGGCTCGGGGCGGGCGGGCTCTCGCTCTCGGTAGGCCTCGGTCAGCTCACCATCGGGTGTCACGATGCCAGCGTCTACCAGAGCAGCGAGGCCCTCTGCCGGCGTCATGGCGCGCAGGCGCTCTACCACGCGCTCGGATGCCGCAGCGTGTGCCACGGGCCGCTGGGCGTCGATGGCCTCGAGCATGGCGCGGAGGAGAGCGAGTGGCACCGTGGTATGCGTCACGGTGAGGTATGGCTCGCCGGGCCGCCACT
>ERZ724508.1186-NODE-1186-length-16177-cov-7.911115_pt1 | contig 16177 bp, 8 predicted proteins | sample MGYA00376041_ERZ724508 | MGnify/ENA primary metagenome ERZ724508 (study PRJEB28724, sample SAMN07190887) | wastewater metagenome | isolation source: effluent of sewage treatment plant in Hong Hong | place: USA: Christiansburg, Virginia | collected 2016-03-01 ...
CCCCAAACCCCAAACCCCATTATATATATAATATTAAAATTATTAATTGTAAATGTTGTGCGAAAATCCATCTAACTTTGAGCAAACCCTGCAAACTTTATAGCAGGATTTTTAGTAAAGAGTTATTAACTCTTGGAATGATCTATACACAGACTTTACGAACATGTCTCTCAATAAAATAAACAGATCAATACAGGAAATAGTGGAGATGAAAGAGAATCTAAAGGCCGAGGAATAACAAGTCTCAAAGCAAATTTAGGAACAACTAACAATTATAAAGAGTAAATAAGAGTTATTGAACAACTAAGATAACTTTATAAAGATAGAGTTAGATAAAAAAGTTGAGCAAGAAGAAAATGAAACCCATTATGAATAACTGACATTTTCACCAGAAATTTAAAATGAATGAGTGTAAGTTAAAAAGAATTTAAAACGAATAAAGACAGCTTGATATATTGAATGACAAAATAAATAAAGTAAAAGAATAACTCAAACTATACTATGATAACTTTGGATTTACTTTATAAAAATAAGACCAAAATACCTTAAGAATAACTTTTCCAGATTTTAAATCCAATTATATTGAAATTGATATCTCACTTGGATCCTTTAGAATCATAAAGACTATGCCTTATGTGGTCAATCTGTAAGACCATCAACTATTTCTTGACACTCATCAGGATCTGGGGATGTTTTTGAGCAACATTATCCCGCAGTTGCTAGGCAATCAAATGAAATAATAATAAAACTTTAATTATCCAAATAATATTTTAATAAGTATAAGCAAAACATTTGTCAGTATTAAAAAGTATCTTCCATAATTCCTCATAGTATATAGACTAAACACAATTTGCTTTTTAATCATTGTAAGTGAGTCACTTTTTTATTCATTCATATCAGGTACATGAAGATTATCTTTTTATTTTACACTTCCTGAGTATTTTCTCCTCATTAATAATTGCCATTGCATTGCAAAATAAGACAATATTTTCGAATAAACCAAATATAGATAATATTTAGGCCATTTATTTATATTATATATATTTTAATATTAAGAATTTAAAAATGAAATCAGTTGATAAAATAAATTCAAATTTAAATAAATATACAAAATCAAACACTAGTTTAATGTTAAGCAAGCCTAATACTATTAAGGATACAAATATCAAACTAGATTGAGATATAGAAGGAATCTTAAAACAAATAATAGTTATGGGTACATAATTAAGTTAAGCAAATTAACGAAACTAATAACTATAGCAATATCTCTAGTCCCTAAAATAAGAGTAATAGGAATATAATAATGCCAAAAGAGAATAATAGGAGTCGGATTTAAATATGGTGATTTAAAGGTTAAAAAAACAAGCGGATAAATTAACCAAAGATCTAAATATTATTGAAGCTAGTAATTTGAAATAAAGAGAATAGATAAAAGATTTAAATAAAGAAAGATGTTTATATGATTAAATATTTTTTTTTTTAGAGAAGTAAATAAGCAAATAGGAAGGTTAATTAATGAAAGTATTAATATAAACCCAAGAAGAATAAAAGAAAGTGGAAGAATAAAAATAAAATTGTGAAAGAATAAATAATTTAATTAAATGAGATTAAAATTAAGGTCTTTAAGAAATTATTGAACAAGAAAAATAAAAGTATTTATAAAAGCACGATGAGATAAATTGAATGCTTAAGAATGGCTTGAAATAAACCCCTGTTGTTTTCGATAAAGCACTCAATACTCAGGACCAATTGTAGATAAAAGAAGATTAGACTAAAGATAATTATGATATAAAAGGAGATAATAAATAAATAACAGATGAAGATATATTTTATAATAGTCTTTTTGAAGATTTTAAATAGTTTATCAAGCAATATGATTATAAGACTTTTAAATAGTTTTATGAACACGGACACTAAGTAAATGATAATTTATTTAATTAAATTGTTGAAAAAAGACAGATAAACGATAACCTAGAGACCTAAATATAAAAACTCTAAAAATAAACTGACGGTTATTTATGTGATGATGATTTGTTAGATGAAGATTAAATGCAGTAAAACTCTTAAGAATAATTAGACTAAATAGACTAATAACTATAATAAGTAAAATAAATAATGAAAAAGGAGACGAATTCCAATAAAGAAATGACAAATGAGGAACTAATTGATTATTTTAGTTAGTAACTTTATCAGTAATAAAAATAAATAAATAAAAACATTTCATTTGAAGGCAATAAATCGGAGTTGTATAAGAAATTTGATAACTATTCCTTATAATAAGAAAAAAATCTTTAGTAATCATCGAAATTCAACTTACCTAGAATTGATCATGACATTTAGAAAATAAGACTTGCTAAAAACTTTAAAGATCTCTGTTAATATTAAAATTATAATATATAAAATTTCAAATTGATTAATTTTCTACTTCCATAGATACTATATCATCTTCATTGTCTTCTTCTTCATTATCATTCTCGATTAGCATTTTGAGTCTGCTTTATTTTGATTGGATTTTCTTCTAAAAATCTAATTTATTCTTAACTATTTCTTTTTTTAACTACTTCTGCATCTTTTCATCTTCAATTAAATCAACGTGTTTTTTCAATTCATTTCTTACAGCTCTTCTGTTAATTTCTTTAGTTTATAGCATTCTGTTTTTCCAATGAACAGCCTCTCTATGAAGTTTGTTTTTCTGTATCTTTTGAATAGCTGCAACAGTATTAACATAAAGGTTTCTATTGTACTTAATAGGCTCCATTTAAAGCTGTTCCATTTCTAAAGTGGTATCATACATAAGCTCTTTGTTGTGAATTTTTCTATAGGCTTTAGTCCACTTCATTTTTTTTGGATTGTGTTTGGCTTTGAAATGGATATGACACTTAGATCTGCAAAATCTAAAAATCTGGCAATCGTTCCTCATGAAAGATATCCCGTGCCCTGGATAGACAGGAGAGCCACAAAAGTAACATTTATCTATTCTCATTTATAAAAATTAAATTGATTATTAACTTGATAGAATTGGCATGAAAAGTCCCAAAAAAATCAGTAATACTAAAATACCTATTATAGTTATCAAGCAAATGTTGCCTATTTTCTTTGGCTTATTTTTCAATCTGTTAATTTACAGCTTTATTAAAAATGGCAATATGAACCCATGAAAATTTATAATTAACAAGCATGATACACCTATAATTCTTCCTACATTTGGGTATAGAAAAACAGTTAATACCGCTGAGTAAAATGGTATTAAAGAGTGAAGAATATTTGAAAGTCTTTTATTCTATACATCAATTAAACTCTATGTGTACTATTTGATATAAATGCAAAATGCACTCATACCTAAAATACCTGTAATCATAGAGACACTTAATAGGGCTTTAAATAAATGATCTAGCAGGTTTTAATTTATTTTGGTATTTTCTCATAAAAAAGCAATTTGAGGGGTATTTTCCTTGCCGAAACATAAGTAAATTACCATTCCAAATATTATGAAGATAAAGAACTCTATCCACATACTTATGGTTGCCACTTTTCTGAATCATTTTTCGGTAGGCAAAAATAATTATTCTCTAACTTAAAAAATATAAGGCTACAGATAAAATGCTCCACAAATTGAAAAGAAGTTTTAAATCCAATTCCAATTAAATTCTGTTATTATTAAGTCATAAGTAAAAGTATTTTTGGGGTCCATTTCATATTAGTGCATATAGTATTGTAAATACAAAGGGGCCTAAGCAAGTAATAAAAGAATTAATCCTATAAATATTCCTAAGCTAATAAAAAATAATACTTGAAGTTTTTTTACAGATTTAGCAAGTAGAATTGGTGTAGCTATAAGAATAACAAGACTAAAGTAAACTAACCTTATTTTATAAATGTCTTCATTTTTTAAATCTATTGTCTTTTGGTCTTCTAAAAACCAACCTGGTTTTTTGAAACCATTTTAAACTAATAAGTAAATAAAAATATTCCAGCTAGTTGCCAAGTTGCCCAATAGACCCGACCACATATCAACAAACAATGTAAATTTAAAAACCTAATATAGTTAATTACCTAATAAGTTCTATACAATTTCTTAAACACTAAATTTACCGGTATATGTACTGGCCTTAATTAAAATTTTAATTGCAAATTAGTTTAAAATTAATGAAATAATAGTCAGCATAATTGTAAGACTGATTCCAAACTGTGAAATTAAATAAGGATAAAATAAAAGTAAAGTACCTAAAGATCTGCTAATCCAAAGTATTATAGTTTTCCTTAAAGAGCCTGGCTTCATGGAAGCAACTAATTTTTAAAAGAAGCTGAGTTCTTTTTTAGTTTTATAGTCTTCCATTTATTCTAAGGTTGGATTATTAAAGCTAGTTTGCCCAGAGTTTTATGTCTTAATATTGTTCTCCATCGTTTAGCTATGGCTTGATATGTCCATTTTGTTTGCTAACTTTTGACTCATTATTATAAAAATATATAAAAATTTTAATATTATAATTTATATGGTATTTCGAATACAACTTTTGTTGAACACTCTTTAAGTAAAATCAAACCCGGAACTTTTGTATTCATGTTCCAAGATTTTTTTATATTTCATTATAGTAATTGTGAGTATTTATCCAATTCATTCTATATATTGATCTCTTAAATTATAGGATTATTTTATTGAAATATTTATTTGAAAATTCCTTCATTCTTTACACTCCATAAAATAATAAGTTATTCTTATTCGCTAAAAGATACAATTATATCTAGCTCTTATAAGAATCATAGGCAATCTATTTATTTTTGATGTTTATCGAAACTCCTTACAAGTTATGATATTTTTAAATCATACAAAAGAATTTGGTTTTTACTGTTTGCCAAAATGAAATATTAACTTATATATTTGAAATCAGTTATTTTATATCTTATTAGTATTTACTTAATCAATTCAGTAGAGAACTATACTGAAAATTATCAGTGGTACTAAATATGTGGATTTGTAATATGAATAATAAGATTTATAATGTCTTCTAAGTGATTCTCTAAAGAGGAAGATTGGTTTATAATTATTTATTGAATTAAGTGTAGAATACAAAATCTGTTAATATCAAATGGGTCTATCTCATAAATTATTATATTAAGGTTGCTTATAAATATATCAGTATGGTTTCTAACAATGCATTTTATTTAAGCAAAAATCATCTCGATTTAGGATTCTATTTTATTAAAGTTTTGTTTTTTTAAGTTCAAAAGATTATTAAATAATTCTTTATCTTTTCTTTCAATTTTAACAAAAGTTTCTATGCTCACCCTGCTTAAAATTTTGTCGGGATTTGTCTCGTGTATTAATGTTAAATAAAAGTAAGTTTTTAGTAATTATTATAGCAGACATTTAACTTGTTGTTCGGATAAGTCTAGTTCTCAAAATTTCATTACTACATAGAGGAATTTAATATTTGAATCATAAACATTTCTCAGAGTGTTTGAAGAAGTTAGCTAAACTAAATCCATTGAGAGATTTTCTATAATCTAATCTATGTAATCTTAGAATTATCTTTTTTCCTTACAAGACATTAAATCCATAAATAATAACAACAAATAACTTCAATAGTTTTTAGTACTGTTCTATGCTTTAATAAGAGTTTCTTTTTTTAGACGAAATGTATCTTAGAGAATGTTATTTTTAAACATTAGAGCCGTTTTTTAAATATTATCACTATCTTATTAAGCTATTAGATATTATCATACTTATTTATAAGTATAGAAACCAGAAAACATATTTAATAAAAACTAACTTAAGGACCAATATATTTTCTACTTATTCTAAATAAGATTGGAAATCTTAAATTCGTGCTCAATAATGGTATTAGAGCTATTTCTTTTGAAGAAAGTTTCTAAAAAATGATTTTAAAAATCTTCATTTATTAATATAACTAACGTATCTCTTAAACTGTATTCTACTTCAGCAAGCTATAACAAGGATGATAAAAACGGGTTTTAATCCAATCTTGAAACCTTATCCATTTAGTCTTGGTGTAAAAATACTACTAACATTAGAAACTATCTTAATTTAACTTTTTTCATGTAAAATCAAGAGTCAATATCAAAACAGTTATCATCTCAACCAATGTTCCTAAGGATGTCTTTGATTACCTTTTTCTAAAGTTCTTCTTTTTATTTTGGGTTACTAATCTAGTCTATTGATAATATATCCTTTATCTTCAATTATATTAGCCCTCTTCGATTAATTCAGTTAATAAGATTTATCTTACTATTGCTTCTCTCTTCCATACTCTGAAAAGTCTCTTCTTTTTAAGTTTGGAATAGGAATAATAAAAAATCATCAGAACTTATTTTTTCTATCAATAAATTCTAAAAATTATTTTTTCAATCGAATTCTTTGGCTAATATTTTAACCTAAGTAAATAACCTCTAGTATATTATGTTATTATTTGAGTCAATTGTTTCCAAATATACACAAGAGTCAAATAATTACTAAGAAATTTATTCTCTGGACCCTTAATTAATTTGCTCGATTTGTAACTTAAATAAATTCTTTAAATGTATTTGTATATTATAATGATTAAATTAGAAAATAGACATAGATAAATCACTTTTAATTAAATAAAGGAGGTTATTTTTCTAATGAAATATTATATTATAAAGACTTCACTGAACTTTGTAATCTCAAAGCACCAAATATCCAGTTTAATAATCAATAATATCTATAGAAAAATCTTTATACTAAATAACTATATATTACTCAATAATTTAATAATTGTCTAAACATATGTCTGCTTTTTCCTATTAGTTTATAAAATAGATTTATTGTAATTTTCTATTAGTAGTTTAAATGCTTTTCTCACTGAATTCAAACTAAATAAGTTTGTATTAGATAATATTGTTCGAGTCATTTAAAGTTGAGCTGATTTTTCTAATTACTTTGCTTTCCTCTTATTCAATGATGGGAGATATTTATTTTATATTCAACTAGCTTTATATTATCCAAGTTCCTTTAAAAATATGAAAATAATCAACGGGCTTATATGCTTATTTAGAAATAAAAACCTCAAATACAGTCTCTTATTAAACAATATCGAAATCCATGGGAATTAATAAAAACTATCCTGATAAAGTAAGAACACAAAGAAAAAATCTTTCCTCTTAGCCAATTTTGCCAAAATAAAAAACAACCGATCTTATTCAATCTTTATTCTTAATATATGGTTGAAGAATATAATGTATTTCTTTAATATTAATTCCAGCTTTCTGATCAAGCAAAAATTATATTTATTGATAGAAATTAAAATCTGTTTACTATTCTTCTTATAAACACTTGGTTTTGTATTCAAACAGATTATCATTACATATTAATTAATGTTTAATATTCTCAAAGAGATCTTACTCCTTATCATAGTTCTTGCTTATTAAATACTAATATTTAAATTTTAAAGTATTGTTAATGTTGTTTTTTAGTCTAACTTCCATAAATATGTTTGTTTGTCGAAATTCAAAACTGTTATATTATTATTAAAATTTATATATTACTTTATCAATAAATGTCTCAAAATTATCAACAGATGTGTAGAATTTTTTATAAACATTGTTGTCTAAATTGTTTATAATCTCGTTGTAGCCAAAAGCAGCAATAGTATTTTAGTTAATAAAAATCAAATAGCCTTGAGAATAGAAAAATATTTAGAAGACATTTTTATTTTACATTTTATTATCTAGAATACTATCATTTGGATTTTTATTAATTTAAATAGGCATATAAAATATTTAAAATTTTATTTCTTTTTCATATATTTATAAATCTTGTACATTAATGAACAATAATTTTTATTCTGTATCTAGTAGTATTAAGTTGTCTTAAAACTTAAAACAACTTATAATCTAATGTTTATTTTTTATTTACAATATTTTATATTTCTCCAAAAATACATTGTATAGTATTAAACTACTGAATTATTGATCTGATACAATACAAATCAAAAATAATAGTTTTTAGTCTTTAAAAGTAGTTAAAACATTAAGCTCATGCTTAGTATTAATATAATTTTCCTAGGAAACATAAATCATTTTCCTTATTTCAATACTAAACACAAGTAATTATCCGTAGGTTCCGAATATGAAAACTAATTCTCTGCTAAGCTCATTATTAGGATCTATTTCTTAATGCACTAAAATTTTCTTAATTTATTAATCTGAATTTGTAAATATCAAAATTTAATATTTCTCTTATTTTCCTTGTTCATTAGTTCTTTTAACAAGCAAAATTTTCTGTTCTAAAATAAATATTTTTCCTTGCTTTATTCTTGCCGCATACTCTAAATCTGTTAGTTTTGCCGTAGGATGAATTCAAGGCATAACTAAAGCGGTAAAAGATAAATCTCTCATTATAAATAAGTAAAATTATAATTTAAAAAGTTATTTATCAATAAGGATCTTTCATTTGACTAAATATTACAACTTTGTATAGTTAGATCCTAAGCTAAAGTCTATTAAGTTGTCTTTCAAATTAAGCTCCTTTAAATATTCGTTATATTTATGAAAAGATATAAGATAATCTAAAGACTTATCAGTTATTTGATTCTTTTCTAGATCCATTTTCTAAATATGTTAATTAGAAAAATGCTTCAATATTATCTTTAGAGTGCTATCATTTATTTTACAATCTTTAAAACTAACATGATTTAATTAACCTGGAAAATTAACCATTTTCGCATGCAGCTAATCTAGAACATTTTTCTCATTTAAATACACTCCATTAAAGTAAATTGATTTAGATTCTGGTTTTTATATTCTGCTCTTTTCATTTGTATTAGAAACTAATTTATATGTAGAGTTATCTCAGTTGTCATTTTCTTGGTTTTCTTTTCTTGGAGTTTTTGTTGGGGTTCAAATTGATAAATCTGTGTGCTAAATAACTCATTTATTATTTGATATGCTTTTTGTTCTTGTTGAATTATTAGTTAAATTTGACTTTCTTAATAACTTTACTTGGCTGTCTTTATTGTTAGAGATATTTATGCTTCCTCTTATATTATTAATTTAGTTACTGTCAAAGGCACTGCTATTTTCCCTTAGAGTTAAACCTCTTGGATTTTTCATACTGATAGGAGTCATTTGTTAAATCTCTGTTCATTTTTTAGAAAAGTTAATCTCTTTTTTTATCTCTATTTAATTGTCATTATTTATTGCTTATGTTATCTCACAGCTATCATTTCTATTCTTATCAAAAAATATTTGTTTTTAAACTTTGGATTCTAATTCAGATTTCTAAGGAAACATTGAGTTCTGTAAACTAGTTTGGAGTAATTATATATCACTCTCCTCTAATACTTTATTATCATTTAACTGTAATAATTTTTAAATGTCTTCTTTAAGATTTTAAATATTGTTTTTCTAATTAACGATTTTGTTCTTAAAGTCTTTTTCTTAAAGTAATATCAGGCTTTAAATATTTTGAATTTCCTTCTACATATTGTCTAGCAGTTCTTCTCTACCATTAGTTGAATTATATTAACCGAATAAAAATGGTTAAAGCTTACCAATTTAATCTTAAACTATTTTAGAATTTGTATTTAGAATTTGGTCCAACAGGTTAAAATTTTATCTGTTTTCACTAAATTATTTATTGAAATAAGAATCTATATCTCTCTTCAAATCCTCTTACAATCACTCCAACTTCTTTTATTATTATTGTAACATTTAATTGTTTTCTCCTAGCATGCCGTCAATGCTTAGCTTACTAGATCTCAAATCAGCCAATAATAAAGTTACTTTATTTTTATTACTGCCAACACCCTCTTAGGGTTTTCCATTTTTTTATTCAAACAAATGTTTGTCATGCATCTTAGTCAGCTTGCATTCATCACATATATCTATCATGCATGTAAGACACTTTTGCTTTTTCGGCAATTAATGCAAGAAACATTTTTAACAATTACTATAGGTATTCTCCAGCTACAAATAAATAAACTTATTGGTTTTAAATTAAGATGGTTTCTCATAATAAATACCGTCTATTGGACAAGTAAACGTCTCTCCTTCCTTTTAGCTTATGTCCTAAATACACAAGGCACAAAAAGTATGTCCACAATCTGTTAATAATAAAGGAGTTCTTTCAGAGAGATCAAATCGTTAGGAGCATAATTAACAGTTCATACAATATAAAAATTTAAAAATAGAATAAGTAATATTAGCTTAGCAAATGAGTGTATACTGAACTACTTTTTCTCCTTCTATAACAGTGTTGCCTTCACATCCCTTTTACAAAGAGAAATAGTCGCAAATTACTTTCCAGTCCTGATCGTTCTTTGGATCTAGTTTCTTATAGAAGTAATACTCAGTGTCTTGATTTAGTCCTAGATTTGGTAACTTATTAACACCCTTCATGTACCAAAGTCCTCTGATATTAAAATCTCCTTGTTTCTCCATCATAGTGTGGACTCCATAGATAAACTTTCTAAAAACATCACATCTACTAGTGAATGAGACAAAACAGTTGCTTGATGGAAGTTCCTCTTTAAGAGTGTTTGGTAGTTTATCATAGTCTAATTTCCAGAAGGAATATCCATTCTCATCATGATTTTCTCTTATATATTTGAGTTTCTTTTGCAAGTCTTTTTCCTAGCAAACATTATTTTTCCAATTGTCAAAATTTACTTAAGACTCTGGAAATACAGGATCTTTAAGCATCTCCTATTCTTCTTTAAGCATAGCTTCATTGAGAGCATTCTGCTTAGCTAATTCCTCTTCGTTATTCTTTCTTTCTTCTTCTTTTTGTTTCTCAGCCAAAGCAACATCAACTTTTAAGTAATTAAAGTTGCTCTCAGCAATAACAGAAAGATCTCTAAAATACTTGTTAAGTTTAGAGCTTGAAATTAAATTGGCAACAAAAGTAAACAAAACTTTAACTTAATTTCTCTACTTTGTATTGCAGGCAAATCTAAAGAATGATTCTAAACTGGAGACCAGGCAAATATCTGCCAAAGTAAATTTATTGTTGACTAAATTAGTTTTTCCTTTTACGATTCTCTCAATAAAAGTAATCTCATTTACCCAGCTAACAATACTCTTCTCAAGCTCTCTCATGTCAACAATTGATCCTTCTTTTCCATAAATAGAATTCATTATAGTGTTGATTTCTGGATTGAGTTGATTGAAAGAAAGCTCTATGAACTGATCAACCTAAGCTTTTTCAATAAGACTAGTTCCATATAACTCTGGGTTTCTTAGTCCAGCAAATCTTATTATAGCTGGAGCTGAGACAACTTGAGTATGTTCAGAGACAATACAAGGGGTCAATGAAGCAGGATTGAATTTCTTGAAGTCCTTACTATGAAGGGTCTTTTAATCAATTTTAGCCATTGTTACATCAATTCCTGCACACTCTAAGGCAGCCAAACAAGCTAGGGTTTCTGAGCAAGTATCTTTATAATATAAAGTGAATTTGTTCTCCATGGTTTATAAAATTAATTTCTTTAAATAATTTCTATTCTAATATTTATCAAAAATATTTTATATTTTAGTCATGAAAGAATTAATGTTGTAGGAAGTCAGCACTAGCAAAGATTGAGCAAAATGCTTAGGAATAGAACATAAGATTAATAAATAAAAAATACTAAATAGGACTAAGACATTAGCCATTTAATATCATTAAGATAATTATCTAACAGATGATTGTCTTTGTTAAGAAAACAAAGGATAAATATTTTTATGCATGGATTCCAAATGCAATTAGATTCTTTGTGAAAATTGCATTCTAATTCATAGATAACATATTTAAAATATTGTCACTTAAGATTAGTATTAGAGCCACTACAAGGCTATTTTATTTTAAATAGAATAAAAATAATTAAGTAGCTTTGAGAATAGAAACAACTTTCCTTTTTTTGTTTAGGTCAATAAAATAAATGATGAGCTCAAAATCATCATATATAATTATATTAACAGTCTCAAAAAGCAACTTAATTAAGAATACTTAAAATCAGTAGATTAAAATAATTTAATTTAATCCTTAATAAATTAAGCTAAAGAACAATAAGATGATAGCTATAGTAAAGAAAAAGTAGAGTAAATTAAAAATCTTATTAGTAACTCAGCATAATAAATATAAAAAAAGTTTAGAGTTGATTTTAACAAAAAAATATTTAAGGACTCAATAAATGAACTATTTAGCTAAGAGACTCTTGCATAATCTGAGTTGCATGCGTATAATACGTTTGAACCACTAACAACTTAGTTTCTTCATTGGTTTATATGGAATCGACCTTAGTTATATTTATTCAATATAAAAAAGAAAACAAGAGTGCCCTAGAAAATTAAATTGTCATTTGCTCCATGTTAGTATTCAAGATCTATTACTCTTATGGATGGCTCAATACTTTATATAGGAGGTTAGTAAGCTAATGAAGAGGGCTCGTAATAAGTTGTTAGAATAAAAGTCAACAGCATCGGAAAAATAATATTGGAGTAAGAATTAGCCCCACTTATTATAGGGGTTTTTGATTTTGCAGTCTGTAGTTCAGCAAACAAAATTTATGTAATTGGTGGCAAGATATCTGCTAACTATCCAGTCTCTTATACTTAGGAATTTGATCTTGAAACTTTAAAATGGACTCTTCTTAGCCCCTCAAAATTAAAATGACATGCTCATAGTGCAGTTTATATGAAGTAAAGTAACTTAATTTATTTAATTGGCGGAACAGACAACGAGAATTCTAAAATGATTTGAGAAATTGAGGAATTCAATGTGGCTAAAAACTAATGGAGAATTATTCAACATCAATCAAACTGGACACAAGTTGAGATTCTATGTTCTTTACAAATTTCAAAAACATAAATTTTAGTCTTTGGTGGACATAATAAGAGCTCTTGTGATAGCTGAAGATGCTTTACTATTGATACACTAGACTTTACTTTCAAAGAAAAAAGCCCCTTATAAATAGCTTAGGTTTTTTTAGGAAATGCAGTTGTATATGGGAATTTTATATTCGTTTTAGGAAATGAGTACTATGCTAAATCAAGATGAATTTAAATATATGACATCAAATAAGACACTTGGAAACTTTTATTTTAAATAATTTAATAAAATATTATATTTATTAAGCCATTATAAATCTGAATATATCGTTTGAGATATAGTAACCTCCTTAACCATTAGGAACTAGTTGGAAAGTTTAGCTGAACTTCATTGCCATCTCCTAGTCCATCTATAGAGTACCAATAATTACTATTAACATAGCTCCTTGTACTATTGAGGCTTATACATCGTACTCATCGAATTAATATGAAATAGTTTAGAAAGATAGTTGCTTAAATTTTTCTATAATTTTCTCTAATCCCTAATAGGTTTTCCTCTCATAACTTAAAGTACTATTTTAAGAGTAAAATTGTACTAGATTATCTCTATTGTTCATCATAGCAGAGTAATATTATTAAAGAAAGCTATTAGCAATTTCCAGACTCATTATAAATTATTAATTGGTTTATAAAAATTAAGCGTGTTCATTAAATTGATTGCTCTGTTTTAAGTCAAAAAATATTAGCTGCTTATAATTACTGTTTGTCTCTAGTTAAATTTGTCTCACAATAATATCACGTTCATTCTCCAACATATATGGGTTGATGAATCTTTTATCTTATTTACTTTAAAATATAACTTCTACCCTCTCAAAATCATTTTTTATTTTAAAGTATTTTGTCTCATTTTGTTTGGTGTAGCCTGTAGTCCAATTATAATAAGACAGATCCTATTATGAGGGGATTAGGATGTCATTTAGATTCTTATTATTCTCTAATTTCTATTATAAGTCTATATAAGAACTTGTTTCTATTTTTCTACCATTTGTTGTTTACTCGTATCGAGAGTAGACTATGCATTGAAGAGTATTATCATTTATGCATTATATTCTTTGATTTAATTCAGAAAGAATTTTTTCTTCTAGCTTATTTTATGTTTAAAAATCTTATGATTCTTATTTAATTATTGTTCCCCCTTATTGTTTAGCATTTATATTTTTTAATCTATAAAATTCTTCTTTCGACATTATTTGCACTTTTACATTAAGCCCGAGTTCCACTAATTATCAAGCTACGTCAATGTTATCCAAGTAGTCTATGTCCTTCTGAGTAATAAACGAGTCTAAATACTCCTCATAGCTACCAAACATATCAGGAGACTTTATTTAATATTAATTGCTATCATCTTCATAAATCATTATTCAAAATATATATTTAAATGTTTAAAATAAAATTGATTATAGTTTATTGCTTATTCCCTATTCATTTTATTTTTGCTCTTTATTTGTTAAGAACTTTTATTTCAGTTTGTATTCTTTTCTAAACTCGATAATATTTTGGTTTATTTTTATAACAAATTCCTAATAATTTACTGTTCAATCTGTACCATCTGAGTTTCTTTCATTTTATCCAAAAATCATTCTTATTTCTGAATCTAACTTCTCTCTCTGAGAGCCATCATTTAGCTATCTATCATATCAGGCATAGACTAAAGAATATGTGTCTTCTGAAATAATGGTCTACTCAAATTTAAACTTTTTGTTAGCATTAAAGGTTTGCTCAAAATCTTCATTAATTGGCGTTTTTTTGCAATACATTAAAAACTATACTAAATGGAACAAGTTTTTTGGTTCTAAATGCAATTTATCTTCAATACATCTCTTATATAGTAGTTCGAACTCTCTTTCATCAATTTTACTGTCTAGGTTTTCATCAGCCTCCCAAACCATCTGGTCTAATTCCTATTGATGAATATTTTATTAGCCTAGCAAGCCAAATATTCTTCTTAAATCTTATGAGTTAAAATATTTCATTTCACTTTCTTTAAACTTTCTATCTCCACAAAGTATAATAAATACTTAATATAAATTTGTTTTTTCCACCTCTGATATTTAAATATTTTAGAATTTCTCTTCAGTTGTTTACTCTTAAGTTTCTAACATAATTATTTCTTATAAATCTTTATCTTCTAGCATATGTAAAATTATAATATTATGTTTAAATTTAAAAGTAGAATGTTTTAGAGCAAAATGATAAACTGATATTTTACCTTTGATAATAGTGTTTAAGAATAAAAAAAACGTTTTAAATGGTATAAAATTAATTATTTTTATTCAAACATTTTTCTAACAAACTGCGGTTTGATTGTAGCTTATTATCTGAATCGTTAGAAAGATAAGAAAATTCTATCAATTTGAAACTCTTCTTATAAGTATTTTAAAGATATTTTCATTAATAACTAAGTAAAACAAATAGAGATAATTAAAGATTTTTTCAACAAACAATACTAGGACGCTTTAATATTATTAAATAAAGATGATACACGATAATAAATTTACTTTCCAGAAATTCAAAACTTTGTTGCTAATTATACACATTTGCAATAATAAAACATAATAGCTAAAGACACTGAGATTAAAATAATTATTCATCCTTTAAATAACTTCCCATGATTAAACTCATTTGCTTTTGCTGCATTATTGACTGTGGTATATTTAGTTCTATTTAAGAGAAAACATTTTCATCGTTTGTAGAATATAAATACAAAAACAAAGAAATACTAGATGATAAATCCAGACATTATTTCAACCAAATTTACAGATATAAAGGGTCTTACCGAAGCTAAAAAAGAAATCTAAGAATTTGTTGAATTTCTTAAAAATCCATAAATATTTAAAAAACTAGGAGCCAGAATACCTTGAGGTGCTTGATTAAAAGGTACACCTGGAACAGGAAAGACTCTTCTGGCCAAAGCTAGCGCAAAACAATCTGATATATCTTTCTTCTATATTTCAGGCTCAGATTTTGTTAATAAGTATGTGGGAGCTGGAGCATAGAATGTAAGAGCCTTGTTTCAAGAAGCAAAAACAAACACCCCTTCAATTGTATTTATTGATGAGATAGATGTCATAGGTAAGAAATGATAATCTCAACATAATAATTAAGAGAAGAAACATACTCTTAATTAACTATTGATAGAGATGGATGACTTTGATACAGACTAACAAGTTGTTGTATTTGGGGCTACAAACAAACCAGAGTCTTTAGATTAAGCATTAATTTAACCATGATGATTTTACTGACATATTGATCTTGTTTTACCTGATTTAACAGAAAGAAAATAAATTTATGATTTGTTTTTAAGTAAGTTAAAAGTTACAGTTTAAGACCC
>ERZ724508.1187-NODE-1187-length-16171-cov-6.470588_pt1 | contig 16171 bp, 27 predicted proteins | sample MGYA00376041_ERZ724508 | MGnify/ENA primary metagenome ERZ724508 (study PRJEB28724, sample SAMN07190887) | wastewater metagenome | isolation source: effluent of sewage treatment plant in Hong Hong | place: USA: Christiansburg, Virginia | collected 2016-03-01 ...
GAATAGCACCTAGCTGAGATCCGGTAATTAAAGAACTTACTGGAGAAGAAGGAGCAGAGTAATAAGTCAGAGGTCAAATCCTTAAAACAGGAAAACAGTAACATCACCACCCAACTAAAAGAGGCAACTGATCGATGCGAGTAGCTGAACAAACAGTTCAAGTTTAATGAATAATCTTCTCGCGTGATGGAAAGGCTCAAAGTATCTCATGCGCAGCTTATCGAACAGAAATAATCCCGAATTCAGGCCTTGGAGAATGAGTTAAGCGAGGCTTTGGAAGAGCTCACGCAGCAGAGGCAAAGATACTGTAAGCTGGAAGAGTAGCATCGGGCAATCAAGAGTAAACTCGAAAACGATCCGGTGGAGACTATCAAAGAACGGCTGACCAAAAAGCTGAACGAGGAGAGCACCAGGGCCAACATCCTCGTGGAAGATCTGACTCACAGCAGAGAAGTTGAGACAGAGCTAACCCGATAGATACAGAAACTGAGAAGGCAAGTCAGCACCTTAAAACGATAGCAGAGCCTATCAAATTTGAGCTCAGAGAGAGAACCTGTCCTCTAAAATAAAGTGCTGAAGGAGAAATGTCGACTACTCGAGCTAAAACTTAAAGAGAACGGTCACGTAACTCCGTCAGTTCAACGCAGCAGTGTGATGACGAGAACAGATCAGCATGCCTCGAACGAAGATCTTTCATCGAATCGGGTGTCTGCTCAGCTGCAACTCCATCGTACGAGCAATAACTTCTTTCGTTCCAGAGGAAGGATGTCAAGCCACAGTCGGCGGGGTCGTATGAACAACACCGCTATGCATGGTGATACACAACCAATAGGAGAAACCGAACCCTATACCGCAGCAAAACAAAAAGACGAGGTCGAAGAGACCCTCATCTACGATGAACTCTGGTTTAAACCGCTTAATCTGAAGATGTACTTGTTTAGAAATGCCCTACTTGGCAAAAAAAAGCCTTTCTTTGATAGTGAAGAAGTCGAGGTCAAATTGACTCACCGCAATCGGTGCGAGTTTTCTCTAACCTTCAGGAACAAGACGAGGCGCGATATAAAGCTTAGTTGCAAGCTTAATGACGATGAAAACTATGTCTTCAGTGACTAATAGTTCCGGTAACGAATTTCTTTAGCAGGCGGTAAGTGGGTCGACAATGTGTTCAGTGTGCTTCCCAGCAACGTCACTCACAGATATTCACAGGGCACACTCACTGTCAACGGGAGGGAGTGCGTGTTATTCCTGCCAATCACCATACTCAGCTATTGTGAGATGAGCCATAGTGCCCATCAATAGGCATCCGAGCATTGGAAGTCAACAACAACCTAGACCTTCGTGGTGGACTATCATATCCTGTCTCCCAGAGAGTACTTCCTGAACTTCTGCACAAGCGAGTCCAGGAAAGGAGCTGTAATGGGGTGTTGGTTAACATTCCGAATTGACCCTTCTATGCGCGTACTGCTAAAAATGGAGATCGACAAGGAAACGAACAAGTGCCGGATCACTGCAACCTACGAACCAAAATCGGAGGGCATGGCTGTGCATCTACTCCAAGTGTTCTTGTATTGCTGGAAGTTACCGCCCCCAATGATATGACAGAAGCAAATCACTTATTCGGATGTCAATATCGGTAGCCAAGTACGGGACTTTGGGTTGATTCTAATGCGCGTGCCCGTTCAATGAGATGTGCTTTCTTCGATGCGATTTCCTGTGCGAGGATGGCATTCAGTATCGAAAGATCGTTACTGCTGTACAGTAACTTGTCGCACTGTATCACTGGGAGCTCAGGTTTTGAGTGATTATGGGCCTCCAGGAATTTGCTGAGTTTCATTGGACGCTTCCGAAGTGGGCTGATAGTGATTTCGCATTTGAGCGGAATGTCTGGTCGGCATATTTCGAACCCACTGTCACTTGCCGACTCGTCTGAGTCGAATTATTATTCCGACTATGAATGTTCCTCCTCAATAGGCTCAGGAATGGGAACATTTTCATGCTTGACCCCTAAATTTTGGGATAATAGGTTCCCAGCTGATTTTTCTGTTGTGTTTGCAAATGGTGCGCCTTAAATGGCCATATGACCCAACTCTTCAGCTTTCAACTTAGCGAGCTGTTTGTAGGAATCCATGAGGGTGGGGTAGACACGCTCATATGCTAAAAGAAGGTTTGGCTAATTTAGGACTAAATGTACCCCAATCAGTAATCTTTTGAACTGGCTCAGCAGATGGGTTTCCTAATAGACAAACCCAATGGTATCATGTTAAAATACCTCAATGTTCTCAGCCACCTAAATTAGCCGTCAAGCTTACATACTTTTGTCTTCGATGGGCAGGGACGTCTACAAATAGCAGGATTGACTTCGACCTGAGACCGTCCAGTATGCTTCTGGGAGGGCTCACAGCAAATTTGGTCAGTATGCTGCTGAGGCTGTCCTGCAGCACGTGAATGGCACGCTCCTCTTCTGCTTAAGGATCGAATTGCAGTCTGCCAATGTTATAGTGAATGCTGAAGCATTGGCTGAATTTGATGGCGAGGAAGAGCGGATGCTTGACCTTATAACGAATGTTGGCTGCGCTGAGGTAGTTGATGAAGCCCTCAGTGTCGTTATTGATCTTCTCCTCGCGGCACTCGCCAGTTCGCCTGGACTACTTCTTGGTGAACTCCTTCTGGATTTGCAGGAGTTCGAATGGTTCAATGTAGGAGGTGAGTTTGCGAAACTGTATTTTATAAACACGTTACCTTGGACAACTCCGCCTGCCCTACCGACTTCCTCGAGTCAACAAAAATTGGGGAGCTTATTCTGCTGAGTAGAATACGCGGTGCCCCATCTTCCTCAGGAACCTTGGAATAAATCAGTAACAGTAAATGAAAACCGGATCCCTTCATTACTGAACTTATACCTCGAAATTAAAGGAAGTACCAGCAAACTTCAAGCCTGTAAACATGCACCTTCCATTGCTCATGCGCTGGGTCGGTGATGACCCTTCTAGTCCCACGTCTTCCACACAGAGGGAGTATTCACGCGACAGCACTGGTTTAACAGCTACGAGTTAAGCCTGCATGGTTGGTGTGATACCTGAAGACTTAGGCATGACGTGACGGTGCTGCGGGTATCTTATGGGTAGGTCTAAATTAGTCTGTTTGTACCCTCAGGTTGACAGTAATATCGGGGAGCGTCCAGCATTTATGCCAATTCCAACCGTGTTCGACGGAGTGCATCAGTGGCCGACCGAACTCAACAACTACGTCGAAATTCACGTCTTTAACCACTTTGTTCTAAGTGAGGTCACCGGTACCCTGTCTGTCACCTGAAGCTGGTGGTAGCTGGTTAGGTTGATGGTTATTTCGTTTTGCGCGTGTCTTCTTTTAAGGAAGAACTGACAGTTCATCCACTCGAATGCCATGGTTCTTGAAAATGAATAAGTAATGTTTATAAAGCCGGAACTCATCGGGTTGATAATTACTCCCCAGCAGCGCGGCACTTTACTTGTATGGACTATGGGTACCTACTCGGATAGATACCAAACGAATCGGTTCCAGTCGCTTCCTCAGCAATGACGTGTTATTAAACCAGTTCTATGTAACTCTTAGATGTTTCAATAACGGCATTATCGATGGTGGGTAACGACGAACCTTGCCCACCCATCCAACAGTACACACAATCAAGAGATGCTCATCACATACTCGTAGTGCTGCTCTTGAACTCTGCGGAGTCTCTGGCAAGACTGCATATCCACCTGATCAGCAGCCTGTAAGTACTGCGCCCTCCTGTCGTCAGAGTAGCTGTTGTAGGCTGCTTGCTGGTAGCGTCGTTTTTGCATTGTCTGCGCCTAGCATTCATGGTAGAGGTGTTTGTAGAACTCAGCATCCACTTTCTGTTCAAGCTCTAAGAGCTTTTGGGGTTTCCCTTGCACCAGCTTTTGAAACTCGCTTCCCGCATAATATCTTGCTTTCAGGACCGATGTTTGGCGAGCTATTGGGAACTCGGCTGTCTGGTTAAACGAGAAGAACGGTGCTGATTCAAAAAATTTGGGTAAGATGCTCATACCAATGCTGACCAGGATGAAGATGTGCAACATATTGATCCCTCCTCGCTGCTGAGGCTGTTGCTGTTGTTGGTGGTTGTGCTGCGGCCTGCCTCCAAACTGGTAGCTGAATACATTCCGATGATTACTAGAAGCCATTGCCTTGCGCCATCCCACCGCCGAAGAATTGCCGGAAGATGTACTCGTCGAAGTCCATCTCTTGACTAGCATTTTTGTATTGCTGCTGGCGCCTTGCATTCTCCCTCTCCACAATCTATTCGTTCGGCCCATATCGATCGTAACTTTCTCTGCTTTGCTTATCCACCAGAGTCGAATAGGCATTCGATATTTTGTGGAAGACATGCTTTGCTCCTTCATTACAATATCAGCTACCTTCCAGCTTGTTTTTGTCGGGATGAAATCTCACTGCCAGCTTTCGATAGGCGTTCTTTATCTTCTGCTCGTCGGAATCCTTCTCCACTCCTAGTATTTGGTAGTAGTCCTTCATCTTAAGGTAGCTGCTGATCTCCTCGGCCATCTCAGCCTCCTTCTTATTATCTGGTTCTGCACTCATGTTTGTTTATTGTCGAAGTTGACGAAATACGTGTGAATTATAAGCAGGAACGCAAAGCAACCCAATCGTAGCATAAAAGTGGGAACGCGATCAGTGTGCGGTAAAAAATTATGAGGAAGATTGCATTTATCGCGCATTGTTGCAGGCGGAACTGAGCAGGTTGATTCATTCACGGTGTATGTATCAATCAGGCTGACGATCAGTTAACAGAGGTTGAATCCTCAAGCCCTCCTCTCACTCCAATCTGTCGATTTCCGTCCCATTCCTGTGCATACCTCTCCCTGCGACCATTAAGGAACTCAACATTCTCGGTATGGAAGACTGATAACTTCGGCAGGAACATGTCCCGAGGGTTGAGCATCCATGTATGAGGCTTCTGATAGAAAGTTTGCACGAATTCGTTGGCACCGTAAGTTGGAACATCGTCGTAGGTATACGAGAGCCAGCCGTGCCATTTTGGCGGAATACGATCTCCGTTGTTGCCAATGCCGAGCATGTAGTCAGCGTACTCCACCCATCTTCGCTGGTTTGGGTCTATGCTTCACCAATTTGGTACGAAAACAGTCGAAATCTTCATAGTAGCGATTGCCAAACTAATCTCTGCCGACGTACTTAGCGTTATCCTTGTAGCCACCGACCGAGTGCGAATGCATCATAGCCTTGTGTCCTCGGAGATATGTTTGGAGCAGTCCTTACTTCTTAACCAGGTTCCAGAACTTCCTGGTGGTAAGCTGATTGGTCATCCATGCCCAAAGTCCCTAAGTTCAATTGCTGTCATACCATGTTTGATGAAGCAGCCTCAATAATAATACAAAATCAAGAGTTCAAGGCACACGTACATCAATATCTCCTGACGTAAGGGTTTGGTGGAAGAGTATTGCCTGTTGGCTGCTGTTCATATCGATAGATTGGGGTTCGGGTACTAGGGTTAGCGTTAGGCGTAACGTAGCTAGCCTGTTGGACTGGAGACCCATACACAATGGGCTCAAGATACTTGGGAGGCCGCTATTGTTTGATCATGTTATCACCGGTTTACTCCTGATTGTAATCGTAGACTGGTTCGCCAACGACTATCTCCTATTCTCGCTCTCGCTCTCGCTCAGGCTTCTTCGACGGCTTGACATCCATGATGTCATTCCACATGTTTTCGATAGAGTCGAACTTTCCAACGTTCTCCATATCAAAGTTTCCAGCCTGATAGTCGGTTGTCTTGAAGAGGTCATCGTACATGTTGTTGATGCTGCTCATCGCCTTCTAGAACTCCTGATCATGACCCTCCTTGAGGAAATCTGTTGTCTTGGGCTCAGGTTTCCTTGGCTGCATTCTTCCCAATGAATTATATATTATAGCCAAGCCTATCGAATTGTACACAGAAGGAAGATCATCACCCTACGGGCTGCAGTTAATCACAGTTGACTGAGCCGTTTGAGCCGCTACTCTATCATCCCTAAGATTTTTGTCTCTTTCTGCCCGCAGATCTCGGTTTGTCTCTGATACGTACACTCTTGGTTGAGCTTCTCTAGTATAAATCGCTCCAGTCGCTTCATACTTTCGGCTTCGCTCACCTCCAGCCTATTTTTGTGGATAAAGGTGACCATCGATATCGTAAACAACGGTTCGGATAACTTGGCTGCTACACACTCATGGCTCAGGCTGTTCTCAGCAACGAAATCCTTTATTTTGTGGCTGTTCTGAAGCAGCTTGTCGATGATGGCTTACGATGCAATTTAAGCCGGCATATGTTCTTCATTCTCAACATTATTGAGGTCGTGAGACTCTTTGCTGCTGACTTCTTTGCTACGTCTTCCCGTTAGAGGACGACGAGGAGGCTTCCCAACGTTGCTGTTGGTGGATGCATATTCCTGCAGTTTACTGTTTAGCTTTGAGACTGAAGTCGTGTGTGCTACCTCCTCAACTGAATCTGATTTGGACTCCTATAGCTTCTTGTTAGCTGAGGTGCTGGTTCGGAGGGTCTTGACTTTGAAGTCGGTGCTGTTCGCTGCACGCATTATTATTGCACGGATAATAATCCGAAAATCTGGAGCTGCATAATCAAAAAGATTACTTTATTGGAGGGCTCCATTGTCTTTAGTCACCTCAACTCCAGCAGATGGTTGTTCAGAAGTCGGCACATACTAGTATCAAGGCAGGCGAGCCTCGGCGGGCGAAGGAAGTGCGAATTCTTATATTTATTTTTTATTTCCCATATGGAACCGCAGAAGCAGAAGGACCGCTTCTTCATCTTCAAGTTCGGCATCCACATTTCACGTGTCTCCATAGCAGCGAACTTCCAAACTGATGTTCGGGTGTCGTGGCACACTGACATCAGCAAAGCTGAAGGTCCGTTGGCAGTCGGCCTGCTGCGGAATGGCGAGGCACAGCTGGATGCAGATTTAGTGATGGAAGACATCCTCCGTCAAGACATCGTCACCCTATAGTTTCGACCACGGGAGGTTCTTTTAGTTGTAATCCAGAGCATTCTCGTCGTGGAATTTTCCAGTAACGGTCAAGTTCAGCGTGCAGGAATCTGTCGCGTTAATCTCGCAGAACTCGCCACCAACAGCGTCATTAGTACTTGCCGAATCCATACAGATAATGTGAACTCCTATCAACTCACTGAATGCTTCGGTGAAGACGCTCAAATTAGCTTCGGATTGACCCACATCTCGAGCTTCGAGATCGACGAAACAGAGGTTCTATCATTCGCAGCTCTCAGTAGGCAAGGCTCGCAAAGGCTTATTACTGAAGCTGACAGCGAGCTACCCCCTGTATTTGGTATGCGCCAACCTCAACAGCAACAGTTTGGCTCTGTTCAGCAGCCAGAATATTCCGATCCAACCCACGGAAACTCGCAACAGGCGCAAAACAAGCCAAGAGTGGTTTCTAAAAGTGCTTCCCGCCCAGCGCTGAAGAGCCCAAGCCCAGGTGGACGTTCCAATACAGGCAGGCATGCAGATGAATACGAGAAGTTCATGCGCATCATCGAATCCAAGGATGAGCTGATTCACGAACTTCAGATAAAAATTGAGGGGCTGCTCCAAAGCAAGAAAGTACTGCAGATGAAGTGTTCGACTCTCGAGCAGTAACTAAAATCGGTCCAGCTAGACTATAAGGCTGTTATTGCCACTCGAGATAGAAACACCCCCATGTCCTCCAACAACGATGTGGTTCGATTCTTTCCAGCATCCAAGTCCAAAGAACGGACAAAATCAAGAGATTTAGAGCCAGAGCATCTACCAGAGGCCGAACCAAAGCATCACTACCCGTTACACATTTAAAGGAAAAGGTCCGAAAAGGCGATTGAGCCTGCTCGTGTTGGCATACAACGTGAAGCCCCGAAGGAGGATGCAAAAGTTGGCAATTTAGAGTTCGGTTCTAGCTCCAACTTACACCAGTCAAAAGAGATCAAACCAGCTTCAAAGTCACGGGATCAAAAGGTTGTAGAGTCGGACCAGCGATTAAAGGATCAAATTTTAGAGCTTGAGACCCAAGTTAAATTCCTGAAGAACGACTTGGCCAGAAAGGATGATAATGATAGCAAACAAAAATCTTTGATTGAGCACCTGACGGACAAACTGATGGCCAAAGCATCCGAACCGGCAGCAGCGTCTGTGCATGCCGGTGATTTTGATATGCAGAAGTCGCTCATACTGCACCTTCAAGAGTTCCAGAAGTCGCAGAGAGAGGAGCTGGAAGCCATGAAGCAAAACCAACAGCAGTTCCAGGAGCCCTCTCTGTCGCTGAAGGAAGTTGATAAAATACGGAAGGAGTACGATGAGTAGCTCAAGGAAATGCGGGATGTCCTTTTCGGAGAGAAGAAGAAAAACATTCTGTTGGAAGAGGAGAATACACGCTTCAAAGCGAACATCAGAAGGATGGAGGATGAGCTCAGAGCGGCCGTCAGCAGCAACAAGAGATCAGCGCACAGCAGGAATGAAGAACTATAACTGCAAGAGCATTATATTGAACAAAAGAATAAGGAGTTAAGGAATGAGTTACAAGAGCTCAAGAAATCTGCTTTGTCGGTTGACAGAAATGGAAATAGTGGTTCGAAGGCATATAATCTTTCGGAGGAGCGCTACAAGGTCCTCGAGGAAGAGTTGAAGCTTAAGATTTCTACCCTGAGAGAGGAGCTGGACCAGAAACAGCTTGAGTTTAAGAGTCTCATCCATGAGAAACAGGTAGAGATTAACTCCATGAAAGATCAGCTGCACGTTTCAACAAACCTAAAGGCAAGCCTTGAGAAGAAGCTCGAGTCGTTGACTCAGGCGATCGCCAACGAAAAAGAAAAGGTATTAATCAACGAAAAGAAAGCAATGAACTACGACAGACTGGAGAAGAGGCTAGTCGAGCTTGAGAAGTTCAATACGGAGGTGAAGCAGGACTACGAAAAAGTTTAAGGCTAGAAAAGGGTTAAAATCAGCGAAATTAATGAACTCAAGCTAAGGCTTCAGGAACGAGAGATTGAATGGACGCGTTTGAAACGATTGGAAGGCGATTATAAGAATCTGCAGGAGATGCATCTTAAGCTTACTCAAATCAAGTAGAAAAATGATCGAAGACTCGAAGAGATGGAACGTAAGACACTCAAGCTGAGGGAGACCTTGCTGCTCAATGGAAGTAAAGGTGGCATGCTTGAGGAGAGGCTCATGAGGGAGATTGAAGAAAAGATCAAGGAAAAAGGAAAAAGCGAGGACGTTATCCTACTCGAGAATGAAAGGAAACAATTGAAAGAACAGTCAGAAAAGCTCAACAGCAAGGTGAAAGAGCTGTAACAGGAGATTATTAAGGGCAGGGAGACCCAATCACAAGTACTACAGCTGGAAGAAGAGAAATCCAAACTCAAGAAGCAGCTTTCAATCGACATCGAGACAAAGCTTAGAGCGGTGGAGACTCGCCTTGAAACCAAACGTTTTGCAGAGCTTAACGAGCTGGCCGTTATGGGAAAAAGTAGAGACGTCTTCTAACAAACGCGAATGAAAATGCTTGAAAGAGAAAACGAGGAGATTCGCTCGCTAACCAAAGAACTCACCAGAAAGCTATTAGATATGGAGCGATTGAACATCGAACGAACGGACCATTCTGAAGTGTAGTATAACTTGAAGAAAAGGGAGAGGGATTTTAGGGATACCGAAGAGAACTTTGAAAGGGAGATTCAGGATATGATGGAAGCAGATCTCTCAATGTCAATGGCCAGCCAGCTTGATGATAGACAAAGATCAGAAAACTCACAGGTGCTGGAAAAGAAGGAACAACAGAAGTAAAGAAAGGATAGAACCAAGGCTCATCTGGAAAGACTAAGAAGAGCCTACCTGAAGAGAATTGACTTTCTGAAAGGTGAGCTCATGGAGTACCAGAAGAAATAGGTTACTATATTCGAAAAGGAGAAGGAATTGGAGATTAGGGAGACACGCATGAATGCCGCAGAATAAAGTAAAAAGCTGCTGAAATTATATGAGGCGCACAACTTGGAGATCAAGTATCTCAAGGAGAAGGCTGAGCGATTGGAGCAAATCGAACCGGAGTATCTCGAACTTAAAGAAAAGGCTGAGAAATTCGATGCTATGAGAGCGAGTTTAATGAACAAGAAGACCGAACAGGAAGAGAATATCAAGGCTGAGCTACAAAAGCGAAACGAAGAGAACCGTAATAAAATTCACAAGCTCACCATCGATCTGCAGGAGTTAAAATTCCAGAAGGACGTGGAAAAGACTGAACTGGACTCTCAGGTAAAGGACCTGAAGAAGAGTCTAGCAGACTCACGGGAAGGCTTCGAAAAACTAAAGAAGGTGTCTCGGCAGGAGATAGCTGCTCTCAGCGATCAGGTAAAGCGTCAAGAAGAGGAGATGACTGCTTTCCGATAGACTTACCAATCGAATACGACAATGCTGGTGGATGAGGTGGAGAAGCGCGACGCGACGATAAAATACCAGACCAGCGAGATCGAATATTTAACTGGCAAGTTGGACGAAGCAATAAAGCTGTACCACAGCAACCTATCCATCAATGCTGAGCAGCAGAACATAATTAAGGTAACTTCGGAACAAAATGCGGAGCTCCGAGAGATCGTTTTGTTCCGATAACAAGAAAATGCGGATTTAATGTCGGACCTCGACAACCTTCAACGTGAACTGCAGATTGTTATGCAAGAGCAGCAGGCGAAGTACGAAGAACTTGATAGCATCAACAAGGACTAAATTAGTCTCCTTCATCAGGAAGTTACTCGGCTTCAAAAGGTTCTCGAGGAAGAGATGGATAAGGCACTTCATCAGGAAGAGCAGGTTACTTTCCTGAAAAGCGAAATTCAAAAGTACGAGGGATCCATCGAGGAGTTATATACTGAAGCCTTGAACAACGAAGAGGCTATGAAGAACCTTCGAGAAGCGGAGGAGGAGCACTTGGAGTAAAAGAGAATTGTGGAGGAGGAGTACGAAAAGCTTTTACACTAGTTTGGAGAGAAGACAATCGAGGTCAAGCAGCTCAAAAACGAGTATATCACGCTCCAAGGACTCTACACCACAAGCGAAATGTTCATAAAGAAGCAGGAAGATAGGATAGAGTAAGAGAGGAAGCACTACGAAGAAGTATTCCGAGAGATGGAGGGTCAAAAGCAGAGGCTGGTCACCCAACTAGAAGAACTGAAGGCAACAGCTGAGCTCAAGGAACAGGAGTTCCTCAACTACAACAAAAATATGAGTGAACGGGAGAAGCAGTATCAAGTCTGTATCGAAGAGTTTAAGTTTGACCTTGAGAAACAGCGAATCGCGCTAGACGAGGCACGCCACACTGGATATGAGATCGAAGAGGAGAATATCAAACTTAGAGAGGAACTTTAGGTTCTCCGCTAATTCAAAAAGGATAACGAAAAGCGTAAAGGAAAGCGTGGAGCAGAACCTTAACTCCGAGAGGATAAGTCGATGAGAAAGCTGACGAGGGAGAGGGATTAACCCGAAAGGAGTCCAATGATGAAGCGCGATGAATTTTCGAAGGCTCAACTGGTCAAATCTCAAAATATTTTGTTAATGCCACCCCAAGAAACAAGCAGGGGCCACTCACCAACCCCTAGCCATCGAACGGAAAGTCATAGGTCTGACTCCCTCCCGAAAGACGATTCGAGGTTCGAGCCTCCTCCAACTCCAGCTATTAGGGTATTAACAGTTTCTCCAGAAGATGATCAGATGGAATCTCCTAACTATGACTTTAATGCCCGAAGGACCTTCAAAGAGTAGGATGAAGAAGAAAACACGGAGCAACACCAATAAGAAGGGCATCAACAGTATTCAGAGCCTGTGTAAAGACGTTATTCCCCTCAAATCGCTCCGCAGAAAGAAGAACTTCACATGATCGAAGAGCGAAACCTGCTACCAGTGATGGTTGATTCCCAGATTCGTGAAGAAACACACGATAGTGGTGATGAGTCTGAAAAGGACTCGTACCACGAACTGAGCAACCAACTCAAGTCAGCAGAACTAAGGATCGGCGAGTACCAGAAAGAATTATCGATGAAAAACAGCGCTATGCAAGAACTTGAAATTGATAACAATAGGCTCCGAGAGGTCTTGCAGCAAAAGATCAGCAAGCGAACCAGAATTGGACCAGATGGAAAGATCTATCAGGGCCAGCCTGATGAGCTCGACGAGGAAGACGCAAAGTTGCTTGAGCAGATGAACACCCTTAAGGATGAGATTAAAGAGTTGAAGATCGAAGTGGAACATCTGAGAGACGACAACCAGAGGTATATTGATTCAATAAAAGATATCCACGAGCAGTACGAGCTCCTCAGCCAATAGAAAGATGAACTGAACGAGTTATACAAAGAAAAGAAGAAGCAGTTGCAGGCTGCGCAGGAGAAGGAACTAGAGTATCTTGAGGACCAAAGAGCAGCAGGAGAGCTGATTGACCAGAAAGAGACTCTCATCGCCGAGTTTTAGGAAATGCTGAAAAGCTATCAAATAGACAAAGAGAATGCTGAGAAGATGATGTTGGAGTTGCAGCGTGAGTACGATGAAAAGCTGATTGTTGAGAAGTAGCTCAGAAGTGAGATCAAGGATCTGGAAGAAGAGCTGAAAGGCACAACAGAAACAGTGGCAGAACTTCAAGCCAACCAAAGTGAACTGGAGGGGAAGCTCGAAGCGGTCACATGCGAATACACGAGTTGCCGTTCGACCAAAGCAGTTGAGCTGAGTACACTTCACAACGAACTGCTTAGTGTCAAGAGCGAAGTCAAGCACAAGGAAATCAACCTGAATGACCTCGCACAAAAGTATGTTGACTTGGAAGATGGGTTGTCGAAGTGGTAAGTCGAATGCAAAAAGCTGGAGCTGCGACTTCAAGAGAAGAACCAGAAGTACGAGCAGGCTCTACTCAAAATCAGCTCTTTAGAAAAGGATCTTAACTTGGGTGTTCTACTCAGGAAGGATCTGGAGTCTCGTGTGGCTGATGTACTCAAAGAAAACAAGTCGAAGGAAGCAGAGAGAAGCAGACTGAACAATCAGCTTCTGGCCGATCTCAAGCGCATGGAGCAATAGAAAGAGTCGCTCTACAAAAAGATTTCCAACTTGGATAGTTCTCTTGAGCAGAAGGAACTCGACTGCTACGCTCTGAAGAAAGACATTGAGCTGTTCAACATGGAGAATAAGAAGCTGCAGAGAGAGTCGGAAGAGCTAACTCGAACAATCCGCCTCTACGAGTAGCAGACTAAACAGGTGATAGTCCAATACGAACAGGAGTTACAGTCGTCTCGCAGTCAAGAAAAAGGCTTGGACGATAAGATTAGGGAGTTGGAGGAAATAATTCTGCAACACGAACAGTCAGCGGAGGAACTTCAGAAGATCGACCGTATTCGCCAAGATATGGTACATGAGATGGAGAGGAAGTACCAATTGCTTGAAGAGGAACACAATAACCAATAGGAGAAGCTGACTGCAGAATTTAATGCCCGATTGACTGCTGCGATCCGCGAGCTGAGTGATAAGTACAATCAATAAGCTAACCGGCAGACCGAAGAGCTAAAGTTCTTAAAGAATATGTGTGACCAAATGAAGTTCGAGATGGAGCAGGAGCGTGCAAACATGTTCGATAGGGAGTGTTAGCAGGAGCAAGAGAAGCATAATTTCATGGAGGAGCGGAGCCAATTTCAGGATAAGATCAGGCGGTATGAGCACGAGCTCAAGGACATTGTCGACAAATTTAGGCAGATTGAGAAGGAGCGACCAACAGTGGAGCTCTATGAATAGCTTGCCTTCCAAAACGAGATATTCAAGAGTCGAATTGCTGAGCTATAACGAGGTGCTAACTTTAAGCAGCAGGTCGACTAAAATGAGCTCCTCGAGGAATTCGAGTACTTCAAGGCGCAAAAGCAGCGAGAGCGTGAGGAGTTCCTCGCGGAGCTGGATAACTACTCGGGGCAAGTGAATGAACTGGAGTAGAAAAACTACTTACTGAACAAGGAGTTGGAGTCCATCAAGTGCATGGATTTCGGGCGAATGCGGGAACTTGAGGAAGAGAACATGCAGCTGTAGAAGGAAGTTATCCGGCTGGAACACACCCAGTAGGAACTGACCAATGAACTTCGAGTGCTCAAGCACAAGCGAGAAGAAGACCTGAAGCGTCACTACAGCGAAGTGCGGCTCCTCAAACAGAAATGATGTTGATGCTCCTTTGCTTTGCCTTCGTTCGACAAGCCTCATCGATGTTGGCCTATTTCGCATCAGTTGGTGATTCGATGCTAGCCAGAATTTCATAGTCGTTAGTGATAAGGCGGGAACAAGCATTTGAACGAAAAGGGTCAAAATACCTTGCTAATCAATTGAAGCAACCGAAAAGATGAGTTAATGGTTGTGGAATCAATCAGTTCTTCTTGCCCTTCGTCTTCTTGTCTTTGTCTTTCTTGGCGGAGGCTGACCTGTCGCGGTTTTTCTTGCCCGATGCCGATTTCTCGCGGTTCTTCTTGTTCTTCTTGGCTGAAGCAGACGAGCGGTCCTTGTTTTTCTTTGAAGCGGAGCGTTCCTTACTCTCGCTCTTCCTGCTCTTTTTGCTCGCTTGACGCTTTCGCTTCTTTGATTCTTCGGTTATGCCATGCTTCTCCTCCCAGGCTGCAAGCTCCTCCTTGTAGTCCTCAAGTTCCTTGGCGTACTGTTCCTTGAACTCCTCCTTCTTTTCTTCGTCCAGATCGTCCCATAGCATCTTGACCTTCTTGGTCAAGTTTTCATCCTACCCCTTCTGCTTGAGTTCCTTGATCTTCTCCGATCGGAACTTGAAATAGCCATTGAGTGGCTTCTTTGGCTTGTCGCTGTAGTCTTTGCCAGACATTTGAAAATTATTTAACGATAATTGGTTGCAGTAGTCCAAGATGTTTAAACAGGCGTCTAAGCAATAAATTTAAAGCGGTGCTTTTTGGTCAATTCGGTTCTCTTCTGGCAGAATTGTAAATTTAGGAAGGGCTTTGGAAGGAGTCAACCACAGATTATTTATTACTGATCTTGTTTAGGTGCTGCATGACCTTCCACGTAGTTTTTCCCTGTTAGCTGGTTAGGCCCATTATAAATTGTATATCCATCTCACCAAATGAGGGGCTCCTTACTTCTTCCTGTCTGCTTGGTGTTGTTGGTCGCACTCAGCACTCAGACAATCAAGGTCAACCATCATCAGAGCGAGGACTACGGAAACAGCATCCGTGTCATCAAATCAGAACGATCGGTGATACTCAACGGTGCCTATCCAGAATAGACCAACAAGGTGACTCTCACCAATACTGGTCAGGAATCTGTGAAGACTTTCTACCACATTATCCCTGCTGATATCTACAGCAACCTCGTTGACATCAAGTTCGAGGTCAAGAGGATCCTCCAAAAACACTCAATCAAAGAGGTAACTGTGCTGTCATGCAGACTGGTGATGGAGCAGCGATCGTTGAAGTAACCTTGTTAGAACCTTTGACCAGCGACAATGATAAAGTAGTGACCATCTTCAGTCGCTACATTCATCGCTACCGCAACTTGCCCAGAGAAATCGCTGTTCTAGAAGATCAAATGCTGTAGTATGGCGACTACGCCAACTACTACTCTCCTTACAGTGTGGATCTGCAATGGAGCAGCTACAAATTCCAACGTCTCCTGTAAAGTTACGACCTAAGTCAGATAGTTCAGCAAGGGAGGAGAGAAGGAAGGCATCACTACCGTCAAGTTTACCAGCGTTGGTCTCAAGCCATTCAACAATACTAAGATCTCAGTGCACGGTGTTAACAATGAACCTCAGATCCTCATCAGTAAGGTTGAGAGGGTCGTCGAGGTAAGTCACTGGGGAAATATTGCCATCACTGAAAAGTATGGCTTGTATAACGTTGGTCCCAAGATCAAGGGAGAGTTCAGCAGAGTTGAATATAATCCCTATAACGAAGCTGCTGGCAGAAACTCATTCAAGCAAACTGGTGCTACTCTTCCCTATGAATCGTGGGGGCTCTATTTCAAGGACGAAGTTGGAAACATCTCCACTTCCAAAGCCTACCGTGACGTACACAGAGATATAATTGAGGAACGAGCAAAGTTGGTGAGAGTGGACTTTACCCCACGAT
>ERZ724508.1190-NODE-1190-length-16109-cov-5.820419_pt1 | contig 16109 bp, 21 predicted proteins | sample MGYA00376041_ERZ724508 | MGnify/ENA primary metagenome ERZ724508 (study PRJEB28724, sample SAMN07190887) | wastewater metagenome | isolation source: effluent of sewage treatment plant in Hong Hong | place: USA: Christiansburg, Virginia | collected 2016-03-01 ...
ATATGAATTGGCTCTACGAAGGCCTTATAAATTCACTACCATTGCGGATCGCTGCTCTAGCATTAGTATGTAGGAGAATAGAGAAAATTTAAAATTGAGCTATCGATGTTTGCTTTATTATGTGAAACAGATTGACTTCTTTGGTGTCCACCTAAATTAGAATCATCACCTTGGCTGCTAAGCAGTTGGCAAGCAACCAATCGGGGGAACCTTCCAGCTCAGATGTCACTTGAACTGCTGTCGTTCTGGCGTATTGCTCGGACTACGGGCGATTTTGGGCTTCGGAGCAAAGACATCCAACTCCTCTGGTTAACCCATCTTCAGCTGAATGAGAGGAGTATTACCTTTTGGTTGCCTAGAGGGAGTTTGTTCGCGATAACCGATTGCGAAGCCGAAGACTGTTCCTTAAAGGAAAAGGCCTGGACGTTGTTGGTGCTGTTCTTGTTACTCAAATCTGCAGCTGGTCGTAACTTGGAGGCTCGAATTTGCTCGTTCAATTTTTTAAGGAGCTTTTCACGAGGCCTTACAGGGTGCACCTCCGACCGGACTGGCTCGGAGATATGGCTACCCTCAGGCGGCAGCACGAAGTAGGCTGTGTCGGCCTCCCTGTGCAGCTGAGAGTTCTAAACATGAGATGGCTTTTGTGCAGAATTTTTAGACTGGAAGGGTTTCTTCTCTGATGAGACCATTTCAGCCTTATTTTCCTTGTTCTGTTTGGTCTTATGAACGGGAGACTTGGCCGACGAGCTGTGCTTCTGCGACAACCTTTCTCTTTCCTTTTCCCTCTTTTCGTGGATGCGCTGTATTGTCAGTTCGTAGATTTAGCCGACCTACTCAGTTTGCTAAATTGATAGGTAAACCTACCTTTTGAGCCTCACGGTATGACAACTGATACTCACTGCTGATAAACTCATGAGCCTTAATGAATTCCTCAATACTCTCAAGCTCATCTTGCCAGTCCATCATAGAGTCTTCCTCAATTTCATCCACATCGTCCGAGTTGTTTTGGGGCTTGGCAGGAACCTTGATGGGTTCAAACTTGAGCAAGCGCTCTTCGAGACAACGCAGGTCATTGATGTGAGCGCGGTTGTTGTGCTCAATCATGTACGAAATGATTTCCTGTAGTCCCACTGCAAGAGCTTGCTCGTGCATAATCTTGCTTCCCAGCAATGTGAAGATTGCTCCAATGGTGATGGCACGGGTCACCCATTCCCCCTCTAACAACCCGGCAAGAATCTTTAAAGCCTCAGGCTCTTGTTCAAACTTTCGAATTCCGTCAGGCCGACTACAAAGATTTAGAAGTGTAGCTACGATATTCTCCAAAATTTCGCTGCTAAGATATTCTTGGTGTTGGTTAAGCAGCTGCAGAAAGAACCGAACAAGATCCAATTCAATCATCTCCGCCTTCATGTCCTCCCTAACTGAGAGATTTTGGAGGATTGGAGCTCCGTAGCTCAGTAATACTTCGTCTCTGTAGTGCATCTTGAGCAGCTGAATAATGTCTTTGATGAGCTCGGTAGAGAAAAGTGCACATCTGCCGTAGTAGTCGTGGCCGATGTAAAACATCAACCTAACCGTATACATTCGGAGAGTGCTATGCGCAAAGAGCTCCCTCATATCTCCCGTTCGGAGCCCAAAGGTGTCGTGCATCAGCACGCCAATGATGTTGAGCCGACGCACCCTCACATCCTTGCTCTTGAGCAATCGCCAAATGAGCCCTTTAAGAATGGTGATCGACAATTCTGGGTCTGATGCCGTTGCAAGATCTTCTTTAAGTCTAAAGTAATCTGTCGGCACATAGTCCTCAACCCCAAGCGACGTGATTTCCATCTCCCCGTTTGCCCGACTTTTTTGCGTGTACTGTGTCATTGTGTACGAGAGCTCGTTGATGCTGGGTCGATCAAATACTGAGATGTCTTGTGATTGAGTTATCATCTCCTCCAGCTTGCGGTTAACAAACTTTTCGTACCGTTCAATCTTTTTGCGCAGATTAACAAACTTCCGCTCAGAGGTTACTCGTGGATTTTGCCCAGCCATTTGAACCAGTGCCTTCGCAGAACTCACGAGATCCTTCGTCACTCCGAACCACTTATTTTGGGTGTCCATAAGGGTCTGGTTAGCCTGCTCCACGACCTGCTTGTACTGCTATTCCAGTGCTCGGTACCGCTAGAGGTGGTGGGTAAGCTTGCCGACAAGCTCCTTTTCATCAGTTGAACCCCCACGCTGAAATGACAGCGCTTCTTGTTTCAGCCGGTTAGATTCCTCCCTGCAGTAGATCACCACTTTCTCTCGAAGATTCGAAACCCATTCTTTCTTGAAGAGAGTACGGTAGCCATCATGCTTAAGAGGGTCCTTCACGTAGGGAAGCGCATAGAATTATGTAAGATCGCTGTGCTGTGCGTTTTGTGGGCCCCTACTGTCTAAATAGCGTTTGAATCTATCCACGTCTTCCTTCGCTAGCGCTACCTGCCCACCCAACGATGGATGGATGGAGTAGATCATGAAATAGACCTGCAAGTAGAACTCAAGCTTTTCGTTGCCCGTGAGCAACCCGAATAGTTGCCAGAATCGCTCTCGTTCCCCGCGGTCGAATGTCTCAAGCAGCTGCTGGTCAAGTGGGCGGCGGCTGCGCCCAAGCGCCAACGCAGCTTCAACTTCCCCGTGGCTGATCAGCCAGGCCAGCATAAGTTTGAATAATAAACGACGCACTGCAGAATAATAAGCTCGAAGTTATAAGGATATATGGAGGCAGCAAGCAACAACATCCACCTGCATCTGACTGCTGGCGAGGCTGGCAGGCACCCCGAAGTGCTCAGCTGCCAGTGTGAGGTCACCTACCGCAAGGAGCAGGTATAGATGCCACCCATTCAGGTCGAAAAGGTCAAGAATGAGCTTGCAGAGCGTGGCATCCCCCGTGACTTGCTGGACGAGAAACAGCACCTCTTTGCAATCGAGTTGAGGTGCAACCCAGGTATCACGATAGCTTATGTAGGCTGCGAAAAAGAACTGGTGCAAGAATTGCAAAAGTTACTCACCAATGAGGTTGAAGGCGAGAATGATACCATCTTCCAGAAGATCATCGCTGCCTTCCTGGAGACCGATATGGAGTGCAAAGTGTTCTAGTCACAGAACAAAGTGTATCTCGTGGCCCACGAGCAAGAACCTCGAGTATATTCCGAGGAGTCGAAAGTCAAAGCTTTTTACGATAACTTCCGACCAGGTAGCAATGCGACCCTTAGTATCTCTGCTGAAGGCTTCAAAGAAACGAGGACAGTCGAGCAGGAGTAGCAACAGTTTCTGTCCTTGTCTTACTTCGACTTTAACCTGGACTACCCCAACCTGAAAGAAATAGGCACGAAGCTGTTAAAGTACCTCACAGCAATCAAGGAGGAATTCCCACTCATCGCTGTGCTGTCTCAAATGAAACGAGCATCGATCCGCACCAAGATGAGTTCATTGGAGGAGATCGCCCGCACAATGAACTTCGAGCTAAGTCATGAACCACTGCTGGAGATGTTTGAGTAAGGCAAAACACTCATTCAAAACGAGTTCCGAGTGTGCTACATCAACCTTTCAGGATTCCTAGTAGACACCACAGTCAAAGTCGACGACCCACGTTTCATGCTCAGCAAATACCTCTTCCGAGCAATGGACTACATAAGTCGGATGTTCTGATTGAGAAATGTGATAGCATTCGATGTTGGTCACTGACGAGTTGGAACGCTGTCGCTTGCTTCACGCACCCTCCGCAGTAGTTCGGCTTTTGGGATACGGCGCAGGCGTTAGAGGGGAACTCGGATCTTCCGTTAGGAAGCGTCATGGTTCAGCGGGGATAGTTCCAGTGGTTTTTGGGTTTAGAAGTTACGCTATTAAGGTTGCTCGCAGTGGGGCAGTTCGGATTACATGTAGTATTTGCGGAGAAGGTTGTAACTGCTACGGTCAGTCTTACGGCTCGCCTTTTTCAAAGGGTTTGGGGGAGGCTACACGGGCTGCTCGTGCTGCTCGGACTCGAATTTATAGGAGGGATGCTTTTTGTCTGCGCGAACCTTCAGCAATCTCTCTATCCGCTCTAATCTAGCATCCTTCGCCTGCAGCTGGATGCTCAATGCTTTAATTTTCTCTTCCTGTTCGCTAAACAGTCGTTTAAAGTGTAGAAGGTACTTTGGGTTGTTTCTCCGATAGTCTTCTTCGTGAGGTAACAGTCCTACCAGACTGCTCTGCTTGCGAAGGTTCTGCACTGGAGATCGGCTTTCCTCTCGCGAGTAGTTCAGCCGGAGTTTAATTGGTGGAGGTCTGTTGCTGCTGGTTACCTGTGTCATAGCCACTGACCTTGGTATTATAAGCTAGCTATAATAGATAACGGATATGAATCGAGACGAACTTACTCTGCTTAAGGAATATGTGAAGACTCTGGAAGGATAGAACGAGTCCAAGAACAAGGAACGGTCCAGCCTTCTACGGCAACTGGACGCTTTACAGAATGAGAACAATCAGTTAAAACTGGGCAGACCTATGGGTGATACGCAACTTGTCATTGAGAAGAACAGGGAAATTGCAGCGCTAACGAAGGAACTGGAAGTGCTGCGGAGTGAGCGCAACTCCAATTCTGACGGCAAGCAATTTGTGAGCGACATTGCTATGCTGAAGCAGGAACTTGACAATCTCCAGCAGGAAATTGTAAAGACCAAAAGGGAGTTTAAGACTAAGGAGGATTCCTGGGAAAGTGAAAGGAGGTCGCTAATTAACGAAAACTCACAGCTGAAAACTGCTGTTTCCGGCACGGATATTCGCGGGGAGTTCGATAAATTGAGGAACGCATACAGCAGGCTGGAGATTGAGCTGAATAACAAGATCAGCCAGCTCCAGGGAAGCAACCGCGCTTTAGAATCAGAGAAGAACAGGCTCCAGTTGGAAAGGGACAACCACAAGCAGGAGAGAGAGAGGCTGACTTTGAGAGTGAGTGAATTGGAACGACAACAGAACAACCGTATAAGTACACCTTATATGACACCTGACAACAGCGAGAGGATATCGCAGCTAAATATCATCATCAACGATCTGAACAACCAGCTTCTGCAAGTTACCCGATAGCGTGACTCCCTTAAAGCCTCCAAGTCAGAATCCGAGAGAGTTGTGGAATTGACAAGTTTGATTTAGGAGCTAAACGGCGACAGAAATCGTATGCGTAGTGAATTCGACGCTCTACGCGGTGACCGTGATCGACTTGCCAACCGTATTGGGGAGTTCGAACGATAGAAGGCTGGGCTGCTACAATAAATTAACCGCCTCAACAACGGAGCGAATTCCAGACTTTCATCTTCTCCTTCCAAGGAAAATGATTGGTTGAAAGAGAAGAGTCAGCTACTCCTGGAGATCAGCAACCTCAAGAACGAGAAGCATAGTGCTGGTTGGGTGGTTGATGGGCACAATAGGCGTATTGACGAACTTCAACGTGAGAATAATTTACTAAAGGGACAGTACCAAGCCAATGAACAGCAGGTGATTGAGTATCGCCGCAAGGAGGAACTGGTGAGAAAAGAGATCCACCAAATCGGGGGAGAGTTGGCTCGTCTATCTGAAATCAAGAAGCACACAGATGATGAGCTTCTCCGATACAAGGGCGAGATCGCCAAACTTGTGAATGCGAATGCTGCACTGCAGAACGAACTGAATATGCTGCGACAGACCGCCCACAACTAGCAAGCAGGCTAATCAGCTCGTTTAATAGAGACCATCAAATAGCTCGAACGTCGGGTCTATGTGTTGGAAAGTGCAAACTACAATCTCAGTGAGGAGCTCAATCGTAACCTACAGCACAGCAAGACCTCGCCAAGCTTCGACCATATCATCCAAGCAATGAAAGCAGAACTTCTTGAAATGAAGGTTGAAAATGAGAAGCTCGTTCAAATTAACCAAGACCTTATGATGGACTACCGATAATGTTCAGAACAGCTTCGAATCGAACGGGAGAACCGCGATAGGATTGCAGGAGGTCGTTCGCAGTTGATCCGACATACCTCACCCTCGCCACCAGCAATCCAGAATATCGAAAATCAGCAGCAGTACAGCAGATTGGAGTATGTCCAACAGCCACCATCACCTTCCAGAAGTGCCGGAGTCTTCTAGCAGCGATGGTAGGATAACGATCCAAAGCGCCCGCACCACAAACTATATCGCGCTCACGAGATCCCTCCAACAACCGTTGCTGATACCAGCAAGTGGTCCAACCTGCAACGAAAGATCAACGCCCTCAAACAATAAAACGATTAGCTCAAACGAAACCTGCACCTTCCATGCTGACTCTTCATGAAACAATATTGTAGTAAACTCGATCAAAGTTGATAGTTTTTATCCAGCTTTCTGGCCTCCCGCTTGAGTTCCTAGTGGTATTGCGGGGCCTGACAAAGCTGGCTGTCCCGACGGAACACCTCGTAAATGTAGTTTCCCAGGAAACGTTGGTTTAGGTTTAAGCGCACAGCTGAGGCTCTCTTTTGGCTGTTAAACTTTTATATCCACCTGCGACACTGGACAATTTTTCTCGCGAGCTTCTGAACGGTTCTGTGGAAACTTAGGTTGAGGTATTGCTTGCGAGACTGGGATTTGATTGCCTCCAACAATCTGTAGGAAGCAGTGTTGCTAAAGAGCGGTGGGCGGTCTCCTCGAGAGTCAAAGCTGGCAACCTGCACCGCTTCCACCAACTGGTCGATTTTGCTATCGAGGTTGACTGTGGGACTGCGTTCCATTACTTCGCCCCAAATACTCGGCATAAATGATTTTATGCTAGCAATCACCCCTGCAAACAGCATAGCACTCTGGTAGTTCTCTCTCTTATAGAATTCCTGGAACAGTTCGATATAGCGATTGATGTAGGCCACTGCAAGGTCAAGACTATTGCGTGCCTTCCTGACCACAAATGATAGCAACCAGCAGGAAAGTTGTGTGTGCCTGGTTGCTGCTTTCTTCATACTGCTCTCTCCAAGCCCAGTCTGAAAGTAGTCGCTGAGCGGTGTCATTAGTATCTGGTTGCGGTCTACATCGTCAAACAAATCAGCAATGTCTACCATCCTATCCAGAATCATCTTATCCTTGCACTCGTAGTTGTTGTAGATCTTTTCCAGCATCTCCATGTCGTGTTCTGAATAGCACAAAACGGTACTGTCGGAAATGGCCATGGTTTTCTTGATGTCCTCGCCAACTAACCAAGTTTCGTGGATAAGCTTCCATGATTCCTTGATATGCCGCTGGAAGGGCTAAGCGAGAGAAAACATTGGTGTGTCGATAATCCACTTGTAGAATTCCGATATCAATTTGAATAGAACAAAATTTCTGGTGATTTCTCTTGGCCTCCAGTCACGTTAATCGTCAAGAATTTTAAGAATATTTTGACGCATTTTGTTGCGACCTGCTTGCAGTCGGTCCCTTTCTGTACTTGAACAAAAAGGAGGCAACGCCTAGCCCGATTGCACCCAGTAGAACACGAGGCAAAGAATCATTGTCGGGTGGTTCAAAACGAAATCGATAGACAAGATAAGCTCTGGTTCGTCCTCATAGTTAAATATCCAACGTTCGAACAGGCTGCAGATAGTTTCGTTGGGACTGAACTTCCCTGTCAGTGGAGTCTAGATGAACGGATTTGCAATGTTGAGAGTTGAAAACTGTCGATAGAGGTCGCTAAACCTCCATGGTTCGTACATTTTCTTTGAGTAGTACTGCTCCAGCAAAAATTAGTGGCAGAGGCGATGGAACCATGGGTTCAGCACTTACCGGGATAAGAATAGCCCGTCTGGTGTTTGGTCGGAGTGATGCTTGCTTCTCGCCGTTTCAGTGAGACTCACGCTGATGTTGTTCAGAGAGTTCTCAGTATCGACTTCTGAATTTAGACTGGTGTCAAACTCTCCTGATACTACCCTGTCTACTGAGTTGGAGAACTCCACGATCTTCGAGTCGTTTTGACGATAGTCAGTGATAGGGCTAACGCAGATATCGTCTAAGCGCTTCTCGGAGTGTATTGGACTGTCTGGGTAGGACAGGTACTGCACTTTACCTTCGAGAGTGGTCACGCGGCTTCGCGTTTCCGCCATCGCCGATCCTCCTCGATCGCCGAACCGATCATCAGGAGTATAGCCAGTTGAAGGCTTGCCTGCCATACCCAGGTAGATAGGTGGCAGCTGCTAATCCGTAAGTTTTTTCATCAACGGACGCAATACAGTACTTGTTTGTATATTACAGTCAAACTGGTATATTGTCACAAATCGTTTGGTAGATGACTAGAGACATCGAGTGGAAGAGGAAATAAATCAAGGATGAATGGAGAAATTATGACCTCTCCGTGACTTACGGAGCATCCCATCGCATGTTCGGAGGATGTCGCTGATAGGTAAAGCTGGTGTAATGCTTGGAAGTGCCATCACTGACCGGCTCCTTAATTTAGCCAAGTCCAATGGTTAGGTTGGTTGATATTCGTCCTCAAAAGCATCCATTGATTTCCTTGATTTCCTCATAACATCCTTCGCTGCGTCCATCAAATCTGTCCTATAGATGGTCCTTTTCATCTGCTGCTGCTGACTAAACTGTTCAGGGGTCTGCTTTTCCGTTTTCTTTCTATAGTTGCTCTATTGCTTCCTGAGCTGCTTGAAGTCGATGAGTTTGAGAAACTTGCCATCTAACTCAGTTTCCGAGAGAAGTTGAATGGCAGTGCTTCCGTAGACCGCTGAGATGGTCTCAAAAGGTACATTTTTTTGGAGAGGTTTCTGGTGACTGGTACTTCGCCTTGAACTCTGCAAGTTTTGAGACGTAGTCCATGTGGACTGGTTGATGGTCGCTCATTGCAGACCGGGTGATCTGCTCCAGCTGTTGAATCTGAGCATTTAGAGGAACCACATGGTCAATGCTTGGCTCGTGATGTGGACTTCGCATGAGAGCTGCCCTCACACTCTTCAGCCCATCGTCGATGCGCCCCACAAACTTTCCACGATAGTACTTGTAAGCCTGCGGATGACTGTTGCGGAAGCGGTCGAGCGACATCGATATAATTATTGAGCGTATGCAAGTCACTTTTCAATGAAGGAAGCAGGTATTGGCAGCGACCGAATGTGGAAGCCTCCTTGGTTGAGGATGGCTACTGCTGGATATATCGGTCCCGTTTTCAGCTTATCCGATTGGTAGGCCGGCCCGAAATTGTTTCCGGCAAGACTAAACGATAGAATCCCCTTGTCCATGTCAAGGTACACCCCCAGAGTTTATTATTTGTTCCAGCGTCGAGCATACTTGCCACCACTGCTGTCAGATCCGTTTCTGAGCTGGCCGATACCATAGAATGCATAGCCGTGTGCGAAGTCGGAAAATGCCTTATTCTTATCGAAGGCCAAGCTGGTAGTTACTCCCGCTTTCAGCTCATTCATACTATTACTGTCCATCTTAATCTCCCAGTAATGTTTTCCGTGCTTGAAAGACTGCTCGGTTATTGCCGTACAGAAGGTCGACGTCACCTGCCCAGCAACCATTGCAGAGCCCTTCGTCAAGTTAAGGCTCGTCGAACTCGACTTGGGATCCCACGTGAGTTCTTCCACCATGGTATTGCTAAGCTTGTAGATTTACTTGAGCTGCAGGAACAGCTGCATCGTGTCAGTCGATTTGCTGCGTCGCCTTTGAATTACCTTATGAACTCGGTCAAGTAGCACTCCGGCGAGCAGTATCGGCCACGAAACATCTTGTTAGCAGCGACGTCAGCCTCACAGACCAGGTAGTTGAAACATTTGACCTTGGCACAGTTATTTTCGTGACCCTCCAAATCGCACATCTTCACCGTCCGATTGCACTTCTCGAAGTAGCAGCAACGGATGTCCAGCTCATTGTACACACGATACAGTGCTCTGCTCATCTCAACTACCTCAGAGCGCTAACAACCGCTCATGCATCTAAGCTCTCCAATACATGCTACTTTGCTGATTGGCTGACGAGCGAAAGGAAGCAGCTATTGCAGTACAGTGAACCACAGTTGCGACATTCGCGTGGCACCACCACTACATGCTTGCAGAATGCGCAATCGAAGTTGTTGCTGGGTGGGACCAAGCGCTCTTTGACTATTCTTCGGGGCTACATTATTATTATACTAGGAGCAGCGCAAGGTCGTTAGGTAATGGGTAGAGACACGGTATGAACAGTGAAAAAGATGGTCAGGAGAATTAGGGCTGGTCGGTGGTGAGCCAATCCGGTCGGTTGACCGATGGTTGTCGTCCCTGTAGTGGAATTTACTCCAACTCGCCAACCTCATCGGTATCAGTACCGCTTCTGAGTTAAAACTTTCGTTTGAACCGTTGCAGCGGTTCATGTCGAACTGGGAGTTGGATGGCTGAGGCTGTTTCGTTATACTTGCCGATCTCCAGTGTTTGCTTAATGCTGCTGAGTTGATCGGGTTCATCGACTTCCGCTATCGATTCGATTTCGGAGTAGTTCAATTTTCGAATTCGATGCTTCGGACGCTCTTATTCGTACTTTACTGTTGGGTTGGGTTTATCATCAACGCCTGTGCTGGGTGAGTAGTTCGTTGGCTGTTCACTTGGCTCAATAGAAAGCTTTTGAAACCTCCTTCGACTTATCACGAGCATTTTCGGAGTTATATTGTTTGGTGGTGCAATCTCAACCTCTGGGAATGTCTCAGGATTTTCGAGTTCGACCTTGTTCTTTCTGAAAGTGTAGGTAAATGATTTGGGTAGGGGCCCTTCCACGTGCTCTCTTACTGGCTAGGCCCGATAATTCAAAATTGGCTTTTCAGGTAAAGGCTCACCGTCAGATTACTCCTTGTTCTCCGGTGGGGTATTCTGATCAGGGGACTCACTGCTGGCAGAGCCATTTTTGTAAGGTATTGCAGGAGGCTCGTATAGTTCGATATCAGTTTGCACTTCCGTTTCAACCCTCGATGATTCATCGATTGGTAAAGTTGGGTTAAAGTTATGAATGGGTTGTGTGTGTCTCTCATCAGGGACGGGTCTCAACGGTGACTCGTTGTTGATTCTCGCCATCGACTGAACTTCTTTTACCCTTCCATCAATCCTTCTGTGCATCCTCAGAATCTTTGTGTCGACTGAGAATACTTTGCGGGCTAGCTTAGTTGAGCTGCTGTATCTTCTCCGTTAGGCTCCCGGACTTTGGTATCGGACTGACCCGGCGGATAGCTTATGTTGTGATAGGTATGGTTTGGTAACAGGCTCGGGAATAGGCTTGGAGCTCTGTTTGGTAGGTGTTGTTGATTCAACTTGCCTAACCTTGTCGGGGTTGAGCTGGTAGTACTTCTCTACGATAGCCATCATTGTGGTTTCGAGATCTTTGAGCCTCATGCAGGCATCCTCAAGTTTTTTGGAAACTATCTAGACCTTCTTTGCTGCGAAGGCTTCTATTTTATGCCTATTGATGTTCTCCTTATGGATCAACACGCACTGCCAGCCCATCTCTGTGATCTGTTCCTGCATATGCTCCCGTTTTTCCAGCCTCTTCTCATTCTCCTCTTTCTTCTGTACCTGCGCTGCCAGTTGTTTGTTCGAGATTTTCTTCTTCTTGATTATGTCATCAAGTTGGATGATGGCTGAGTGGAGTTGCTGTGTGTAATCAGCTGACTGCCGCCTTAACAAGTCTTCGACCTGCCTTAATTAATGCTGTACGTTCGCAATTTTCATGCGTTGCTTGGCAATGGTCTTCCTGTTGACAAGGACTCTTCGCATCAGCTCGTTGGCTTCGATGTAACACTTCTCCTTGAGCTACTCTTTGTAGTGTTCTTTGTACTTAGCCAATCTCTCCTCTAGGATCTCATTGAGCTTGCTTATTGATTCTTCGTCGAGGGACTCTATCGCAGAATCATCCATTTCAACGATCTGCTTGACGAATAGTTTGCTAACTGAGCTGTACTTGTTTGTAAGTTCACAAGGACGTTCTTAAAGATCAGAGGAAGGGCTTTGACTGCTGTTTCGGATATGCCTCTTTAAGAAAAGCCCGTGGAAGGGGACTTTTGTGTAGGGTCTTCGCGCAGGCTTTGAAGGAGATTTCTAGATGTTACCCCTCCGTTCTTGCTGAGGAGATTTTGTGAGTTTGGGGTCTTTAGCTAATACTCGTGCAGGATCGTGATAATTTTGGTACTCCTCCTTGACTGCCACATCAGTGTGGGGGTTTTGCTCTTCTATTAAGTGTAAGCTTTCTTGTGGTTATTAGGCAGGTTTCTCACTATCCCTCTCCAGTGTTCGTTTGGCATTGGGAGTAACTTCTTGCGGTGTGCTTTTCTTGGCGGTAATGGTTGCTGATTCGAACGATTCGTCCGAGTAGTGTTTGCTAGCTTCAATCTTTGCAGTTGATGATTCATCGGGCGTAACGTAATTGATGTACGAAAAGCTTTTTTCAGGCACATCAATCTTGAAAGGTACGCCCTACTAGTACCGCTGTTCATCGAGCTCGAAGAAGTCCGGTTCGGTGTTATGCTTCTTGCTGGCTGCCACCACCGCTGCCTGTTGCAGCTCCTTTGAGTAGTATTACTCCAGAAAGCTGTCTTCGTTGGAGTCCATGGTATAAATAAAATAACTCACTGCAAAGGGATTATCTATGAGGGTGGGCTGCTGTAGCTTAATATTTGGGTTTATGAGTCGCACCAGTCGATGAAGTATTAATCTGATGTAAATCATATAGGAGCCGCAAGTGATACCCGGTGGAGCAACGCGGTTTACCTCCGCAGTTGACCATAGGTAGACAGGACAGCAACAGGAGTAGAAGCTACCACCACCACCCCTAAGAATGGTGAGTTCACAACCACAATCAGTACCAGCATTTGCACCAGCACCAATCGACGATGACCCACTCGGGTTTATGAAGCAAGTCTAGGCCGAACGTGCCTCCCAACCTTTATTCGAGAAGGTGTATCTAGAACGGAAGGTGGAGAGCATGAAGCAGCTGGAGCAGTATGAGCTCGCCCGTAGTAAGTACTTTCTGAAGCATGCCGAGGTTTTGGAAGGGGTGGAAGACGGGCTCCACTTCAAGATCAAACAAGCACACGACTTCTTCGAAGAGTCCATCCAATACTATTCGGGAGTGCTACAGGTGTATCGGCACTTCAGCCGCAACCTCAGCAAGATTGGCGCATTCGATCGACTGCGTGCCGAAAGACCAGAAGCAATGTGGTACAGTTCTGTGGAAAACGGCATAGGCAAGATGCTCAGTGTCAAGGATAAGACAATCGAGTAATCCGACGATCTGCAAAAGTGGATGCAGGGGACGTTGGTGCACCGGCTCAGGGAAGAATTGAATAAGTTCATGCAGACTGTCTCATCGTTCTCCAATGAGATAGATCGGATGCGGGTAGCTGCTGCCGACTACCACAAAACTTGCTTCAGCAAGTTAGAACGAATGCGGAAACTTATGCAGTAACGTACCAAGTTCGATTTGATGTCGGAACAGCTTGAACTCAACGAGCTGTACTTGAAGTTCGAGCACGGAGTTATTGAGTGGGGGCGTTTGGTCAGCCTCTTCTGGGTTACCGCTCAGAAAAACGAAGCGAGGCTGCTAACTACTTTCAAGCACAACACTCTCGAGTTTATTGGGGAACTGGAAAAGCTGTACCAACCTACCACTCAAATGGAAGAACTCAAGGAATACTGGCAAAGGGTGGAACTAGACCACTAACCTGAATTTGCATACCTCTGGAAGAATATCATCAAGCCAGAACACAACGAGTTTATCAGAAGGACTCTCGATCGCGATGCTTCCTCAGTTGAGGACATGTTCTCATTCTTCAAGCTTGAACAACTATCGAGGGTCGTGGGATCACCTGAACACATCATCAGCATGCTTTCCACAAAAAAGTTCATGGTCAAGGTAGCTCTGAACAAAAGCCTGAAGGAGTGGGCGCCAGCCTACCTGTACCTCACAGTCGACGGTTGGCTGGTATTGCAGATGGAGAAGGACAGTGCTGTCCGCAATCACATGCTGGTCTCCCGACTGCAGAATGACCGTACTGCTGAACAGGTGGTCTGCGTTATCGAACGTATCAAGGGCATCATCTTTGATAGCAGCAACAAGGAGTGGCTGCACTTCAATCGCATTGATGAAGTCGAGTAGTTCCTCTTCCTCACGGAATCGAACCTGGAGCGGAAGAAGGCCTATCTAGAATGACAGTATTGCTGCTGGTTATGAACTTAACAGTTAATTTAAATGTCCGGGTTCAGGTTTATGGTGGTATCCTACTACTGGAGACAGCAGGTGGAGCAGCTGAGGGAAACGCTTGAAAGTGCTGCAGGGCTCATGCGAGGAGAGCTTCACGAACTCAGAAGGCAGGTGGATACTGAACACCAGGAGATTAGCAGAATTAAACATGGAGAAAACTGGCATCGCATGAGCACCATTAGATAGGAAGAGTCAGAGGAGGATTAAGGTGATGGCCAGACTGGCGTATTCAACCGTATCATCGGCGGTATGAAGGCAGTAGCCCGAAAGGCTGGTGAGAGTTTTACAATGTACAAGGAGGAACTCAAGAAGCTCGCCGGGGATTTCTGCAGCTTGTAGCAGAAGAACAAGGACCTACAAAGCCGAATGTCAAAACTGAAGCGAAAGTTGTAAGAGCAATAGAGCCAACCTCCGCCACTCTTTCCATAAAATGTGCCATCCACTAACAACCTGCCGAAGGAGGACCGAAGGGTGTGGTAGCAGCTCAACCAGAAAATCGAAGCACTCAAGAAGTCACTGAAGATCTATGAGGATGAGATACGAGAAAAGGATACCCTAATTGCATCGTTGAAAGAGGAGAGCCGGAGCGTTGACCCAGCCGACAAACTCGAGAAAGAGAACAAAACTTTAAAGCGAACTCTGACAACACTCCGTGGGTAGAAATCAATGCTAGGCTCACAGCTGGAGTCTCTAAAGAAGGTGCTGCACTCGAAGTAGAATATCATTGAGGCGCAGACTGCCGAACTGAACCGAAGTCGTGTGGATGTGGATAGCCTCAACTCAGCCTTGAAATAAACCATGGAGCAGCTGATGGAGCTCAAGGCTGGATATAAAGACAAGCTGGAAAGCAACAGCACCAACTCAAAGAGGATAGAGAAGCTCGAAACTGAGCTCAAAGCCTACACCGAAAAGTACCCTCGAGCATAATTCGACCGCTTCCGTACAGACAATTAACGGCTATCGAAGAGCCTGAGCGAAGCCGAGACAAACTACCGCCAACTCTACGATAAGCTGACGGAAATCGAGCAGCGTTACAAATAGCTGAGCAGCCGCGACAAGACAACGATCGAGTAGCTGCAACAGATCCTCAACCAGAAGAACTAAACAATTGTGAAGCTGAAGGCCAGTCGCACCGACGATAAGTACGAGTACTACGTGGAGCTGGTAAAGCTACTCAATCGCAAGCTGTTTGACCGCGACCAGTACATACAGGAGCTCAAAGGTCAGCAGCAGCACCAGTGACTTTTTCTGTACTTCACGTGACTTCTGATCAAAGATTTAGGTAGAGCGATATCCTCTAGCTTCCCACAAGTCGCCCGAATTATTCTGCTTCAGCCGGGCAAATGAATTATTCAAATGAACCACTTCGGACCCCATTGGAACAACGTGATTTCAAGTCATTGAAGTTGGAAAGTCATCACGGAGCTGCGCCAGCACTGTCCTACTCGAGTGGTACAGTCAGTACACGCACAGTACGTCTCCAATGAGCTGCATCTCAGCTGATCAATTGAGCTCTGAAGAGTATGCTAGCTCGTCGGTAGGAGTGGGAGCATCCGCTGGAACCATGAGTTTCGGACGTGTGAGCTGATGCGGATCACTGTAGTTTCTCAGCAGTCTACTTTTCTTTTTCATTGGTCTCCGTAGTGGCGAGATAAATCGGAGATCCTCCCGCATCTCCTTTTTGATGCTACGCATAACTTCTATGCGATTTCGCAGTTCCTTGGACTCATAATGCAACCCGCCGATGATTTTATGGATGTTATCGAGCTCCGCAGAGAGAAATTTGCCTTGTCGAGAGAGCGCCTGTCGGAGGTTCTTCATTTGGAACTGTAAAGTATGCAGCATGGTTTCTGACTTAACTTCAGTGAGACGCTTCGATGATCTTCTAGTCGTGAGTGGTTTTGTAGTTT
>ERZ724508.1191-NODE-1191-length-16103-cov-5.232864_pt1 | contig 16103 bp, 14 predicted proteins | sample MGYA00376041_ERZ724508 | MGnify/ENA primary metagenome ERZ724508 (study PRJEB28724, sample SAMN07190887) | wastewater metagenome | isolation source: effluent of sewage treatment plant in Hong Hong | place: USA: Christiansburg, Virginia | collected 2016-03-01 ...
ATTTGAACTCGCACCCAAGGCAATTGATAAGTTTTCATTTTTAATCAATAACGATAATAAGAACAAATAAACCCCAATTTGGAATACGGAAAGAACCATCATTTGTATGATGTGTTTCTTTTTAAAGTGACCTGCTTCGTGTGCTAAAATAGCAATCAATTCAGGTATTGAATGTTGATCAACCAATGTATCAAACAATACTATTTTTTTCTTTTTTCCGAAACCAGAAAAAAAAGCATTTGCCTTGTTTGATCTTTTTGATCCATCCATAATGTAAATATTATCTACAGGGAAGTTTTCTTTACGACAATATGTTTGAATAGCATCTTTTAATTCCCCATCTCCTAAAGGTGTTAGCTTGTTAAATAAGGGGAGAAGCAAGCTTGTGTAGAACATATTCATACAAACGATTAATATACTTATGAAGATCCAGAATATCCACCAAAAAGAAGTGTCTAATCTTTGAATTAAAAATAATAATAAACTGATAACTAAACCACCAATAATAATCGCTAATACATATCCTTTTATTTTATCCATGATGAATAATTTAGCCGTGCTTTTATTGAAGCCATATTTTTCTTCAATAACAAACGTATTGTAAATCGAAAAAGGAGCGGATAAGATATCACTAACTATAAATAAAACACCAAAGAACAATAAATTGGATACATAAAAACTATAATTACTTAAGGCACTTGATGCTTCAACATATGATGCTATATAATCATATAGCCCACCCAAGTATCCTTGAAACAAAAGCACTAGAAACAAACCAAATTGGAAGAATGATTCGTATTGAGATGTTTTTTCTTTTTCTTTTTGATATTTTTGAGATTTAAGATATTCTGATTTCTCATAGACATTTGCAACATTAGCTGGGAGTGCAGCACTCAAGTTTTTAATGTTCAAATAATCCAATAATCGTTCTACAATAAAATCGAAAATTAAAATTCCGATAATGATATTTTTAATCGTTAATGCGTCCATGTCTATAATTTGTAATGAATGGTGAAATTACACAAATATCGGAGATTGGTAACTATTGGTTAGTAATTGTACTAAATAACGATCCATAGTTGCCCAATGATTCATTTTCTCGTGGGATTTTATTGGAAGGGGTACTATTAAACCCCTTATTCCCGCCGTTTTTTTTTCAGGTTAATTGAAAAGAGCTTCGTAGTATGCATTGGTATTTAATGGTTGTGGATTTTTAAATCAATAGGAATTGAGAAGTATATAAAGTATTTGTAAATTAATAATAAATTGGAGTAACTAATTTATTATACATACCACTGAAGCTAACTACGCAGATCACATGCTTCTCTTTTAGGAGAAGGGCTGGGGATGAGGTGATTTAGAATGAGAATTATTATATAGTGACTAATGCCTAACAAAACCAATACATCAGAACTAAAGATGCATGCTGCTGCAGATGGTAAATTATTTGAATTTGCACGCGCTTTAAGGAAGAGTATGATACCAGCAGAAACAGTGATGTGGGAATGTATTCGAAATAAAAAGTTAGGTGTCAAATTTAGAAGGCAACATCCAATAGATAACTTTATATTGGATTTTTATTGCCACGAATTAAAATTAGCTATTGAGGTGGACGGAAGTATTCATGAACAGTATGATAATAAATTATACGATGAATATCGCACTATTCAACTAAAAGAATACGAAATAAAAGTAATTCGATTTACAAATGAAGATGTATTGAATAGTCTTAATAGTGTATTAGATAGGATTATGGGTTTCATTCATAATGGTGGAATTTTTCCCTTGAAAAAAGAACCTCATCCCTATGCCCTTCTCCTAAAAGGAGAAGGGCATAGGGCTTCGTAGTATTCATTGGTACTTAAAATAAAAGTCAGTAAAATTATAAACAAATTGGAGTAATTAATTTATACCATTTACTACTGAAACTAACTACTAACAACACATCACCTCCCTTTGAGGAGAAGTGCAATGGATGAGGTGTTTAATACAACGTTTCTTAAATAAATTAATATTTCTGAAACCAATTCAAGCATAAATTAGTTTTATTTGCATGGCAACTTGTGGTTATATATGTCCTTCGTGTGATGGTCGACTTTATATGGATGATGGTTCACCTTGTCCGTGGTGTAATCCTGATGATATTCAAAAGAAGGAAAAAGAAATTATTTCAGATGAAGAATGGATGAATTCTGTTCATTTTGGTAATTGCTGCAGCGATCCAGATTATAAGGATGAACAGAATGAGTCTGAAAAATAATTCCCTGAACTATTACAATCCCAAAAATCGAGTAAAGGTATTTTTGTACGTCTTTTTTAAGATACCCGGCGCATTAAAACGATAACCAACATCAAAAGTAAAGGAACTGTATAAATTTCCTACTTTATAATCCAATGTTTGTACTTGTATTTGGTCTGCCATAAACTTTATGCCCGCATAAAATCGTTTGGTATGGTAGCCTAATGCAACACGTTCCTCAAAGAAAGCTGTGAAACTATTATTCTGATTGAGCGTGTTTTTATTATTATCAATAAATTTATAAGTGACAAAATCATAAGATAAAAATAGCATCATTGAAAAGTATATACGTTTTGCAATGACCAAATTTAATCCCATACCAGGCCCAACTATAAAAGAGGTGTAATGTAATTCTTGGATTCCATTATTTACTACTGGAGAATTTTTTAAATTGATTAAACTAGAGTCTGATCTTAATTGATTCCAACTTACGGACGATTTGATCATAAAACCAACTCTTGTTCTTAACTGATGTTCAGAAAACGTGAAAGAAGATAAATAGGAGTATTTTTTCCAGCTGAAATTGTATAAGCCTGAAACCATTATTTGTTTCGTGTTTACATCACTACGTTTTAGATACTCTCTACTATTTTTTGAAAGTACGTAAACAATAGAATCGCTATTGTAAAATCCATTTATTCTTCTAAAATCAAAGCGAACAAAAAAACGCGTATTTTGTGTGCCTATTGAAAATGATTTGAATTTCGATTTCCCATATTTACTATAACTGCTCGCTTCTATTGGTGCACGAAAACCCACTGCTGCATAAATACTTTTGTAGCCCACCGTAAAGCCAATAATACTAGCTAAATTGGTTCTGTACGTATTTGTTTTTATGGTAGAGTCTTTGGGAGTTATGGTAAGTGTATTAGAAGGGGCAGAAATGAATAAGCCAACAGTAAAAAATTTTTTATAGCTCCTTACATAATTTGTATCTACTCTTTGTCTGTTTTTTGTTACTTGTTGCTCGATTTTATTTTGAGCATGAATAGTTGAACAAGTCAATAATATTATAAAAAATAATACGGACTTCATGTTTTTATTTTAACTCTAATTCCTTACAAGCAATTTCTGCGGCACATTGCTCTGCTTTCTTCTTGCTAAATCCGATGCCTTCACCTTTGCCTTCGTCCGCAATTCGAACTTCTGCTTTAAAAACTTTTTGATGACGGTGTCCACTTTCTTCCAGAATAACAAACTCTAGTTTTTTATTTTCTTTCTGGCACCATTCTAATAAAATACTTTTAAAGTTTTTATTATTTTGAACAATGGCTTCGACATCAATTTGATTGTTTACAATTTTTTTGATGACAAATTTTTTAGCATTTAAAAATCCTTTATCTAAATAGATAGCTCCAACTAAAGCCTCAACTACATCGCCATATAATGACTTATGTCCTTGCTTGCCTTTTCTACCATTGAAAATTACTAGATCGGAGAGGCCTAAATCTTTTCCTACTTGATTTAATACTTCACGATTTACCATCCGACTTCTAATTTCTGTTAAGAAGCCTTCGTCTTTGAAAGGAAAACGTTTGAATAAATACTCTGCAACAACAGCACCTAAGATAGAATCACCTAAATATTCTAATCTTTCGTACGATTCTTTTACACCAGATTCATTTTCATCAGCGGCAGATGTATGCACAATAGCCATTTGATAAAGATGCAGGTTTCCAGGCCACATACCTGTAACGTAGCGAATTTTTTGGGCAAGGATTTTATCCTCTTTATTTCTAAAGAGATTTCTAAAAATACTCAGCTGCTTTTCTAGCAAAGGCAAGGTGCTTAATCAATTTTACGGAATACGATGGAACAGTTATGTCCACCAAAACCGAATGTATTACACATTGCTATTTTAATTTCTCTTTTTTCAGCTTTGTTTAAAGTTAGCTTCAAGCGAGGATCAAAAGCTTCGTCTCTATTCTTATTATTAATTGTAGGAGGTACAATTTGGTTTTGTATAGCAAGAATAGTTGCTATCGATTCAATGGCGCCAGCAGCACCTAATAGGTGGCCCGTCATAGATTTCGTAGAACTAATATTTAATTTGTATGCTTGTTCACCAAATACAGCTTGTATGGCAGTTACTTCAGCAATATCTCCTAATGGAGTAGAAGTGCCATGCACATTGATGTAATCTACATCTTCAATTGTGATTTCTGAATCACTAAGTGCATTGATCATAACATTTTTTGCGCCCAAACCTTCTGGATGTGGTGCAGTTAAATGATATGCATCGGCAGACATACCGCCACCAATAACTTCACAATAAATTTTTGCTCCACGTGCTTTTGCGTGTTCATATTCTTCAAGAACTAATGCTCCAGCTCCTTCACCCATTACAAAACCATCACGGTCTCTATCAAACGGACGAGAAGCCGTTGCGGGATCATCGTTTCTTTCTGATAAAGCTCTACACGCATTAAATCCACCGATTCCTGATTCAACAATTGCTGCTTCAGAACCTCCGGCGACAATAATGTTTGCTTTGTTCAGTCTAATGTAGTTAAAGGCATCTAGAATAGCATTTGAAGAAGATGCACAAGCAGAAACAGTAGAAAAGTTGGGACCACGGAAACCATTTCTAATAGAAATATAGCCAGCACTGATGTCTATAATCATTTTTGGGATAAAGAATGGATTGAAACGAGGCGTTCCATCTCCTGCAGCAAAAGCTTTTACTTCATCTTCAAATGTTTTAAGGCCACCGATGCCGGCTCCCCAAATCACACCAATTCGGTCATGATCAAGATCTGCTGTAATCTTAGCATCCTTAATCGCCTCATCAGCAACAACTACGGCGTATTGCGTAAAAGGATCCATCTTACGAGCCTCCTTTTTTTCAATGAAACTTTCGACATTAAAGCCTTTAAGTTCACACGCAAACTTCGTTTTGTGTTTCTCCGGATTGAATTTTGTAATCAGTGCAGCGCCACTAACCCCCTTAATTAGAGAATCCCAATATTCAGGAACAGTATTTCCAATGGGTGTTAATGAACCCAACCCCGTTACAACAACTCTTTTTAAATTCATGATTAGAATTTACCGGATTTTAATGAATGATTTAGATAGAAATTATTTAACGTGTTGCTCTAGGTAAGCAATTGCCTGACCAACAGTTGTAATGTTTTCAGCTTGTTCATCTGGAATAGAAATGTTGAATTCTTTTTCGAATTCCATAATTAATTCAACAGTATCTAATGAATCAGCACCAAGGTCATTAGTGAAACTTGCTTCAGTAGTAACTTCTGATTCTTCAACACCTAATTTCTCAACGATGATGCTTTTTACTTTTTGTGCGATTTCTGACATTTTTTTACATTTTTTAGTAAAACACGGGGCAAAGAAATGAATTTTATGCTAGTTTGGCAAACTATTTTTAGGATTCTTTTCTATTGGTTGATAAATAGATTCTAAAATCGGCGATTTCATTCTAAATTTACGTGTTATTATAATTTCAATTCGTAAATTTAGTTATTAACAATTCAACTTTAATATAGAATGTTTTCTAAAATTGATCTTTAATTATAGATGAAAGCAAATAAACTTGTAGTAGATTTTGATTATAGTTTCAAAATGCTTGGTATTATTTCTTCTGCAAAGGAGTATAAACTTGCATGGAATATAAATCAATTGTTGAAAATGCACTTGATTAAGTCGGATGATATAAATTTACAATTTCAAAATGATTGTAACATATTGGTTAGTACATATCTATATTCAACTGAATATAGTGAAGTAAGACTTTTGAAAAATAAATCAATTGAATTTACTAATATTGCGAAACCTTACCTCATTCCAGAATTAAAGGATTATGATTATTTTATTCATATTCTTGATGAAGGTTGTATATTTGATGAGTTTTGGATGTTAGAGCAATTAAAAAATTGCAATAGTATTCAATACATTAAAGTAATAGATGTAAGTGAATTAAAATCGAAGGATAATCTAATATTTATTTAAGTATTAACATGGTAAACAAGAAAACAAAGATTATTGCTACTGTAGGTCCAGCATGTAACACGAAAGAGAAATTGTGGGAGTTGGTTCAAGCTGGTGCGAATATTTTCAGATTGAATTTTTCTCACGGAACACATGAAGTACACCAAGGTGTAATCAACGCAATTCGTGAAATTAGAAAAGAACAAAATGTAAACATTGCAATTCTTCAAGATTTACAAGGTCCTAAAATTCGTACCGACGAAGTTGAAAATAATGGTGTTGAACTTGTTGAGGGTGCAAAGATTATTATTACAAAAGAAAAAATGTTAGGTACTAAAGATAAAATTAGTACTTCTTATAAAATGCTTACTTCTGATGTTAAAAAAGGCGATGCTATTTTAATTGATGATGGTAATATCGAATTGAAAGTGTTGGAAACGGGTAACGGCGAAGTTACGTGTGTGGTTGTTTATGGTGGTATCTTGAAATCTCGTAAAGGAATCAATTTACCTAACACAATCGTTTCGGAGCCTTCATTAACAGATAAAGATAAAGAAGATTTATTGTTCGGTCTTAAGAATGAAGTTGACTGGATTGCTTTGTCTTTTGTTCGTAGCGCAGTTGATTTAAATGAATTAAAAGCAATTGTTAAAGAACATGGTAAAGCATGTAAAGTAATTGCAAAGGTTGAAAAACCGGAAGCTGTGAAAGATATTGACGCAATTATTGAAGCATCTGATGCAATAATGGTTGCTCGTGGTGATTTAGGTGTTGAGCTTCAAATGGAAGATGTGCCGATGATCCAAAAAATGATTATTCGCAAGTGTAATGAATTGGGTAAGCCAGTAATTGTTGCTACTCAAATGATGGAAAGCATGATTTCAAATGCTCGTCCTACACGTGCTGAAGCAAGTGATGTTGCGAATGCAATTATTGATGGTGCTGATACTATTATGTTGTCAGCTGAAACTGCTTCAGGAAACTATCCTGTGCTTACAGTGAAATCAATGACTCGTATTTGTCAAGCGGTAGAAAAAGAAGCGGATATCTACAACAAGAAAACAGTAGATGATATTACTAACACAAGTGATAGCGTTATTGCTTCTGCATGTGAATTAGCGGATAAAGTTAATGCAAAAGCAATTATTGGTTTATCTCAGTCTGGATATTCTGCATTCAGAATTGCAAGCCATAGACCTAAAGCGAATATTTACATTGCAACACACGATGAGCAATTAACAAATCAAATGAATTTAGTGTGGGGTGTACAAGCATTTAAATTCGACAAATTCACAACTACAGATGAATCTATCGAAGCTGTTAAGAAAACCCTAGTACATAAAGGACTTTTGAAGAAAGGAGATATCTATGTCACTACGGCGTCAATGCCCATGGCGGATATCCAGCTTGCAAATAGTTTGAAGTTAGGAATTGTTGAATAGTTAATTTATTCAAAAAATATAGAAAAGCCCTTTGAATAATTGTTCATTGGGCTTTTTTTATAATTGGGAATACATAAATTAATGGATGTGAATCTGTGTTTTGTTTTCTTAAAACATAAAACGTATTACTTATAACATAATTTAAAATGGATATTAACTTATTGAAAAATATTTGCGAAACTCCTGGAGTTCCAGGATATGAGCAAGCTGTACGCACACTTGTAATTAAAGAAGTAGAGCATTTAGTCGATCACGTTTGGGTTGATAATATTGGGAATGTATTTGCATTAAAAAAAGGTGTCCGCAATCCGGAAAGCAAAAAAGTATTGGTTGCTGCTCACATGGATGAAATTGGTTTCATCGTTTCTCATATTGACGATCAAGGTTTTTTGCGCTTTCAATGTCTTGGTGGCTTTGATCCGAAAACATTGACAGCGCAACGTGTAATAGTTCATGGTAAGAAAGATGTAATTGGTGTAATGGGAGCGAAGCCTATTCACGTAATGACTCCTGAAGAGAAAAACAAACCTGCGAAGATTGAAGATTTCTTCATTGATCTTGGTATGAAAAAAGAAGAAGTGGAACAATACATAAGTATTGGTGATACAGTAACACGTGAACGATCTTTAATTGAAATGGGCGATTGCATCAACTGTAAATCATTGGACAATCGCATATCTGTATTTATTTTGATTGAAACATTAAGAAGGTTGCAACACCAAGAGGTTCCGTATGATTTTTATGCCGTATTTACAGTGCAAGAAGAAGTGGGCTTGAGAGGTGCAAGTGTAGCAGCACATAGCATTAATCCAGATTTTGCAATTGCTTTAGATACAACAATAGCATATGATGTGCCAGGTGCGCGTGCACATGAAAAATGTACAGAATTAGGTAAAGGAACTGCAATTAAAATATTAGATTCTTCCACAATCTGTGATTACAGAATGATTGCATACCTAAAGCAACAAGCACAAGAACGCAATATAACATGGCAACCAGAGATTCTTGTAGCAGGAGGTACCGATACTGCACCTTTGCAACGCAATGGTAAAAATGGATCTATTGCAGGCGCTATATCTATTCCTACAAGACATATACATCAGGTTATAGAAATGGTTAATAAGCAAGATGTAGAATTGAGTGTGCAATTATTGCAGGCTGCAATTGAGAATTTGGATCGGTTTGATTGGAGTAGATAAGTTTTAATTTGTTGTAATTTTATTAGGTCTGGATACGAAGTATTCAGACCTTTTTTTTCGTTACTTCCGTCCATTCTGTCGTTCCATTTCAAACAATAAATCAGATTTAATACTTGGGTCTACATGTTGCAGAATGATGATTTGCTGACTTAAAATCTGAACACCTTCTTGTAATTCTTTTTTAACTTTGCGCAAGAACTTTTCAGGCTTAGCTTTGGGTTTGCACATATCTATAAATAAAGAATCATGTTCAGTTTTTATTTCTCGAAGACTTTCCTTTAATTCCTTAATTTGATTGTCGAGCATGGCAATATAACTTTTGGCCGCTTCTGGCTTCATGTTTTGCAATCTACTTGTTTGTTGCTCTAAAAATTGTGTTTCAAGATTAATTAAGGTGAAAAGATCATTCTTTCCATAGGCTTCCGTAATCTTTTTACTAATTTCTTCTTTCTCTAATTTCTTTTCAGGGTCTTGTTCGGTATCGGGATGAAATGCTTTTATTAAATCGATGTATATCGCCCGTATGGATTTCTTTCTATGTTCTTGCTGAATCGCTTTTTCTTTCTCTGCCTTTCGTTCAGCAGCGCTTTTCTTTTTAGAATTAGGTTCTTGATTTTCCGAATCATTAAAATTAGATTCATCTGAAAAGAAGTCAGAAAAAGGCGTGTTTGCTTTTTTAGCATGTTCTTCAAAATGCATGTGGGCATAGGTACTAAACAAGTCTTCTAATTCAATATCATTTCCATTTTGATAAATCCATTGAGCAATTTCTGCACTCATGTATGTATCAATGATTTCTAGTTCTCTTTTAGTAAATTTTATTTCATGAATATATATATCAAGGGAAATGAGTTTCTCTTTCTGTAATAATTGAATTTTTTCAGAGATAGGAGCTACAGTTTTTTGATAAGCACTTACAGCTTCTGGTATAGCTTTTTGTAAGTATTTTAATTCTTCTTGCAATTGTTTTACCTCATTGATTTTTACATCAATTTGTTGTTGCTCTGCGCTAGATGATGCGCCAGGAATATGTTGTATAGAACTCAATTTTTTGAAATTATGAATGGTTAATGTTTTTTTTTGAGCGATATAGGGCCGTTATGGTAAATAATTTCGTGCTGTAAGCCTTAAATGATAATCGGTATCGCTATAGTTGGAATGATTGGCAATTCAAAATTCATAACTTATAATGAACTAAGAGTTCTTCAATGGAAGTAATGATCATTTGAATACCTATAGATGCAATGAGTAAACCCATGATCTTAGTAACCACATTCAGTGCTTCTTTTCCAATTTTTTCTACCCATGTAGTTGAGGATATGAATACGAAATAAGAAATTGTTAAAATGATTGCTGAGCAGAGAATGATAATAATACTATTTTCGATTTTATTGCTCACACCTACAAAACTAACAGCTGTAGATAATGTGCCTGGCCCAACTAAAATAGGAGTAGCTAATGGAGATATCGCGAAACCCATATCTGTTGATTCATTCATTGACGCTAATGCAGCAGGATCTTTGGGCTTTGACTGTATCATATCAAAGCCTACTTTTAAAATCAGCAGGCCACCGGTTATTCTAAATGCTTGAATACTTATTCCAAAAACATTAAATAACGTATATCCAAACACTACAAATACTGTTAAGATTATAAACCCGACTGAAACTACTTTTAATGCAATTACTTTTTGTTGTGCACGACTAAAATTATCTACAAAACTTATAAATATAGGTACATTGCCAATAGGATTGATAATGGCAAATAAACCCGTGAATACGATTAATACAAAGCTCCAGTCGATGTTCATGGTAATTATGAATGTTTATAAAAGTTTACTTTTTATGAATAGTTATAACTTAAATAGATTAAATTATAACTATAGAATTCAAACAGTATTCATTCATAATGTATAATTCATAACTCATAATTGCGAAGTTACTTAAACGCATTTATCCCAGTGATGTCATGACCTGTAATCAATAAATGAATATCGTGCGTACCTTCATATGTTACAACAGATTCTAAATTCATCATGTGTCTCATAATTGGGAATTCGCCTGTAATGCCCATTCCACCTAATATTTGTCGCGCTTCTCTAGCAACTTTCAACGCCATGTCAACATTGTTTCGCTTTGCCATAGATATTTGACCGGCATTCGCTTTGCCTTCATTTTTCAGCATTCCCAATCTCCAAACCAATAATTGTGCTTTGGTTATTTCCGTTAACATTTCTGCTAATTTCTTTTGGGTTAATTGAAAGCTAGCTATGGGCTTACCAAATTGAATGCGTTCCATTGCATATTTTTTTGCAATATCGTAACATTCCATGGCTGCACCTAATGCACCCCATGCTATACCATACCGTGCAGAGTCCAAACATTTCAGCGGACCGCTCAAACCATCTGCTTTGGGTAATAGATTTTTCTTAGGGATTTTAACATTGTCAAATACCAATTCACCAGTTATACTTGCTCGCAACGACCATTTATTATGTATTTCTGGTGTGGTGAAACCTGCCATTCCGCGTTCAACAATTACACCTTTAATTCTGCCTTCATCATCTTTTGCCCATACAACAGCAATGTCTGCTTTGGGTGAATTGGTAATCCACATCTTGGCGCCATTTAGAAGATAATAGTCGCCCATGTCTTTTAACGATGTTGTCATGCTTGCTGGATTAGATCCATGATCTGGCTCTGTTAAACCAAAACAACCCAACAGTTCTCCAGAGGCAAGTTTGGGTAAGTATGTTTTTTTTTGTTCTTCACTTCCATATTTAAAAATAGGAAACATAACTAAAGATCCTTGAACAGAAACCATGGATCGCATGCCTGAATCCACGCGTTCTACTTCTTGCATCATGATACCATACGAAATGTAATCGAGTCCGCCACCACCGTATTCTGCTGGTGTTGTAGGTCCATATATACCTAATGCACCAAATGGTTTAACTAAATGCTCAGGGAAAGCAGCACGTTGTGCATAATCTTCAATAATCGGTTTGACTTCTTTATTCATAAAAGACTGTACCGATTGACGAATCAATTTATGCTCATCCGTTAAAAGATCGTCTATATTATAGTAATCTGGTTGTGAATATGTGCTTGTTTTCATGGCTTTTATTGTCTAATTCAATATATTAAATTATTACGAATTTGCTGAGCTTACTCATTTGATTTGAATAATTAAATTTTGATATTTACACTACCTCTAATAATTACATTTTCATTGTATCTTTATAAACTTAAACTAAGGTATAGTTTGATCTTAATATATTTAAAAGAGTGTTTTTTACTTATATCATACGTATTCTAACGAAAAATAAAAAGAAACGATGCACGGTAAAGTCATAGAAAAGAGCATACCTGAATTAATTGAAGAATTAACAGCGCATTATAATGAAGATGGTCAACAAGTTGTTACTCATTTAGAGGGCTTATTGTATTCAAATTATGTGAAATATTGGGACTATATACGCTTGGAAAGTTTGTTGACACTGCAAAATCCGCGTACAGCATACCCAGATGAGATGGTTTTTATTGTGTATCATCAAATCACAGAACTGTATTTTAAGTTGGTGATGCATGAATTGAATCAAGTAAAGACTACCGATACAATTACAGCTGCCATATTTTTAAAGCGGATAGAGCGTTGTAATTGGTATTTTGGACAATTAATAAATTCGTTTGAAATTATATCAGTCGGTTTAGATCAAGACCAGTTTTTAAAATTCCGAGTTGCCTTGAATCCTGCTTCAGGCTTCCAATCTGTTCAATATAGAATGGTTGAAATAGCATGTACTGATTTGATAAATCTAGTTCATAATGACATGCGCGACAAATACGATGACTATTCTACCATTGAAGAGTTATTTGAAGAATTGTATTGGAAAAAAGGTGCAACGGATACCAAAACAGGACAAAAAACATTGACTTTAAGGCAATTCGAAGAAGAATACAGCAACAAGCTGGTTCAATTAGCATACGAATACAAATCAAGAAATGTTTGGTCTGTATATAAACGTCTTTCATTAGAAGATCAAGCAAATGAAACCGTTAAACAAGCTCTTAAAACATTAGATCAGCATATCAATATCGACTGGCCATTAATGCATTACAAATATGCTCTTGTTCATTTAATTAAAAATAAAACTTTCCTAGAAGCCACTGGTGGTACAAACTGGAAAGAATATTTGCCTCCACGTTTTCAAAAAGTTATCTTTTTCTCTGCTTTATATACGAAAGAAGAATTAGAAAATTGGGGTAAAAAATGGGTTGAAAAAGAAGTGATTTCAAAAATTCAAGCTGCAAAACAAGGTTAAGTGAATACATATCCATATAGTAAAAGCACATACAAATGCATCCTTTTTTTGATGTCTTGTATGTGCTTTTCTTTTTTTAGTTTTGGTCAACAATATCAGCGTGTACAAACTTTTTATGATTACAATAAAAAAAATGTACAAGAAGAATTTTATGTCTTAAAGAAAAATATTCAAGTACGTGATAGTAGTTATAAATCATACTATCAAAATAAACAACTAAAATCTGCGGGTACGTATAAAAAAAACAAGGCAGATGGTAGTTGGGAGTTTTTCTATGAGAATGGAAATAGAAAGATGGCCGGATCTATGGTTGCTGGGGAGAAAGAGGGAGTTTGGAAATATTATTTTGAAAACGGAAATATTAGCATGGAAGGTATTTCCATAGCAAGTAAGAAAGAAGGTACTTGGAGATATTATTTTGAAAATGGAAAAATCAGAAGTGAGGGCGATTTTTTGAATGATAAGCGAAACGGTAGTTGGAGTTATTATTATGAAGATGGCTTACTAAAAGCCATGGCTACCTATGTCAATGACAAAGGTTCATATATGGAACTCTATCCTTCAAGTAAAATAAAGGCATCCGGCACAATTGAGGATGGAAAGAGTATTGGGGTTTGGACCTATTATCACGAGGATGGATCTATCTTAGCAAGCGGGGAAGAAATTGATGGACGGAAAATTGGTAAATGGATATTTTATTATCCTAATGGACAAATTGCTAGTGAAGGAGAATATAAAAATGGCAAAAGTGTAGGCATCTGGAAATATTATCATGAAAACGGAATTGTAAGTGCCGAAGGGCAAATGAATGATGGAAATAAAGATGGCTCGTGGAAAATATATTATAAGTCGGGTCAATTTAAAGGCGAAACAAACTACGTGAATGGGGAGGGGATTTACAGGGAATATTATGAGGGAGGATCTTTACGTACTGAAGGTAAAATTATAAACGACCAGCATGAAAGTATTTGGAATTATTATTTGGAAAATGGAGAGTTAGAAGGTACTTGTGTATATGTTCGTGGGAAGGGTTTGTATAAAGGCTTCTATCCAAATGGTAAAGCTAAGATGGAAGGTCAACTGGAGAATGGCAATAAAGTTGGCTTGTGGACTTTATACAATGAAGATGGAACGATTGCTGGTTATTACAAAACGTTTTATGAAAACGAAACTCCTGATTTAAGCGCAGATTCAGCTAAGGTTAAAGTTGTTGTAGCGGATACGTTAACTGCTTCAGAAAAACCCAAATATGTTTCGCCAAAGAAGAAATCTAGATATTTTACTCCAAGAGTAAATGAAGCACGTGCATGGATTGTTTCTTCAAATCCATTTTATGTGTTAGCTTCTTCTTTTCCAGTAAGTGTTGAATATTATTTTCAAGAACGTTTGGGGTATGAAATTGGCGGTATGGTTATTTATAAACCCATGTTTAACAATCATTTCAAGTTGCCTACCAATACGCTGTTTTATAAAGCCGCTGAATTGTATATTCGTCAAAAATTTTATAAAAAAGATCAAGAATATGGTATGCTATACTTTGCACATGAATTGCGTTATGGCTATTATTCGTATGAGAATAATTTTATAGACTTTACTCAAACGGTTAATTTAATGCCTGTTCATTTAAATCAAATTCAAAATCGTATTGAATATTCATTTTTAATCGGGGATAGGGTTATGTTCGATCAAAGACATAGAGGCTGGACAGTCGATATTTATGGAGGCATCGGCATAGGGTACCGTTCAGTTTCCAATAATTGGTCGGGCGAGAATGAAAAATACAATACGGCATTTACGGGTGTGTTTAGTAGCTCTATTGCTGTACCTTTTCGTTTTGGATTTACAATAGGGTATAAGTTTGCGAAGAAGTGATCCGTTTAAAGCTTAAAGTTGAAGGCTTAATGCCTGGGGTTAGAAATACATCAATTCTATTCAAGTATTCCCAATTTGAATGTGATGTTTGATCTGTTTTACAGTTTTTTTATGGTGAGAATTTTTTTAGAAAAGTTACCTTGTTTCCTGAATGTGTATGTACGTTATATGAAAGGAGTTTTGTCGATTATTTTTTCTTGTGTAGCAATATTCTGTTCTGCGCAGCAAACACATTTTTATGATTTAAATGATGCACTTCAGCAGCCAGATAATGTGAGATCATTAAGCCTAAATTTTTACAATACTCAAAATAAAGATACTATAATTGATTTGGTGAAATTTAATAAAATCAATAAGATAGAATTCAGTCAACTAGATTCTGATTTTAATTACCCAATTTTTTTTAAAACGTTATCACAACTTCCACTTTTAGATACTTTAATATTAGAATATTGTGTATTGAAGATTATGCCCAAGGAGATTGGAGGATTGGTTTCGCTTAAATACCTTAAAATAAGTAATTGTAGACTCATAAAAATTTCTGATGAAATAAAGAAATTACATGTACTCACATTTCTTGATTTAAGCAGAAATTCAATTTCTACCTTGCCCGACAATTTAGATTCCATAAAGAGTTTGAAAATATTAGATTTGCATGATAATGATTTAAACGTATTGCCCCAATCATTATGCTTCTTAAATGAACTTGAAAGGGTTGACTTGTATAATAATCAACTTGTCTCATTGCCAGAATCAATAGGTGCATTGGATCATTTGAAAAGTATTTCATTAGGTGATAATTTATTAAAATACTTACCAAGGAGTTTCAATCAATTATTACTGGAAGAGTTATACATAGGAAAGAATGCATTTAAGGAATTTCCTTTTCAACTATTTGACATTTCTACTTTAAAAAGGATTGGTATCTATGATATCGCTATGGATAGTTTTCCAGCGTCAATTTCAAAACTGAAATATTTAGAAACTATTTCTTTGAATTTAAATCATGAGTTTGATTGGAA
>ERZ724508.1193-NODE-1193-length-16079-cov-4.427733_pt1 | contig 16079 bp, 10 predicted proteins | sample MGYA00376041_ERZ724508 | MGnify/ENA primary metagenome ERZ724508 (study PRJEB28724, sample SAMN07190887) | wastewater metagenome | isolation source: effluent of sewage treatment plant in Hong Hong | place: USA: Christiansburg, Virginia | collected 2016-03-01 ...
GTTTTTATCAGGAGGAATTGATAGTAGCGCAATTGTTGGATTGATGAGTAAGGTATCGTCCGAAAAAGTTCAAACGTTTAATGTGAGTTTTGATGAAGGAGAATTTTCGGAAGCCAAGTACGCCAAACAAATTGCAGAAAAATTTAATACCCAACATCATGAAATAAAACTCACACCAAACGATTTTTTAAAACAATTGCCAGAGGCTTTAGCGGCTATGGATCATCCAAGTGGTGACGGACCTAATAGTTATATTGTTTCTAAAGCTACTAAAAATGCGGGCATCACCATGGCATTATCTGGTTTGGGTGGAGATGAGTTATTTGCAGGGTATGATATTTTTAAACGTTATTACGAATTAGAGAAAAAAGGTTGGTTAAATATTATTCCTGCAAAAGGCTTAGCAGGAAAATTATTAGCAGCTAAAAAGAAATCAGTTCAAGGTGATAAGACCGCTGAGATATTAGCTTTAGATACGATTAACGGATTTAATGCTTATCCAATTAATCGTAAATTATTTAATCAAAAAGATTACGCTGGTTTATTAAAAGAAAATTACAACGCTGATAATTTTATTAAAAACGTTATCAAAAAAAGTGAAACGGATAAACAGCATATTTTAAGTAGAGTATCTCTATTTGAGATACAAACCTATATGCAAAATATTTTATTGCGTGATGCCGATCAAATGAGCATGGCGGTAGCTTTAGAAGTTCGCGTTCCATTTTTAGATTATCAATTAGTTGAATTTGCGTTAAGTGTAAAAGACGAATACAAATATCCTCATACACAAAAGAAATTATTAGTAGATGCGTTAGGTGATTTATTACCTGATAATATTGTGAATCGACCTAAAATGGGATTTGTGTTGCCCTGGAAAGATTGGTTGAAAGAGGATTTAAAAGATTTTTGTGAAGAAAACATTGCTCAGTTTTCAAAACGCTCTTTTGTAAATAGAGAAGCGGTTCTTTTAATTTGGAATCGTTTTTTAAGTAATGACCAAAAAATTACATGGAGTAGAGTATGGCACCTAGTAGTATTAAATAATTGGATAAATACACATCAAATTGAGTGCTAAAAAAACGATATTAATTTTATGCGATTGGTTTTTACCTGGCTATTTGGCTGGAGGTCCCATTCAATCCATTGCTACATTAACAAAGCAATTGGGTAACGATATTGATTTTAAGATTATTACCACTGATAGAGATTTTAAATCTAATAAACCATACGATAACGTTAAGGTTAATGAGTGGACTAATTTTGAAGGAAGAGATGTGTTTTATGTCAGTCCCGAAAAGATGAATTCAGAATTTGTTTTGAAGCTGATTCAAAATACTCAACACGATTCCATTTATTTAAATAGTTTATTTTCTAAATTATTTGCTGTTAGTCCGCTTAAATGGAAACAACAAGGCAAGATAAATTCCAAAATTATTTTAGCGCCTCGTGGTATGTTAGGAGATGGCGCGTTGGCTATCAAATCCTTCAAAAAGCAATTATTTTTAATGTACGCTAAAACCTTTGGTTTATTTAAACAGGTGTGTTGGCAATCAACTTCGGCGCAAGAAACTGCTGAAATCAAAAAACGTGTAGGTAATTCATCCCAAATTATTGAAGTGTCGAATTTGCCAAATACTGCAAACGAAATAAAGCTAATAGAGAAAAAAGAAGGAGAATTAAAGCTCTGTTTCATTTCTCGTATCTCCGAAAAAAAGAACTTGAATTTTGCAATTGATATTTTAAAGGAGATAAAAAACGTTCAAATTACATGTGATGTTTTTGGTCCAATTGAAGATGAAGCTTATTGGAGTACTTGTAAGGAAAATGAAAAAGGATTGTCGAAGAATGTTAGCTTTAAATACAAAGGTGTTTTAAAGCCTCAACAAATTGGAGAAACAATAGGACAATACCATGCTTTGTTTTTGCCAACTCAAAATGAAAATTACGGACATATTATTGTAGAAGCCTTACAGCATGCTCGTCCAGTGATTCTCTCAGATCAAACTCCTTGGAGGAATTTGCAACAGGAAAATGTTGGCTTTGATATTGCATTAAGTGATAAAGCTAAATTTGTATCAGCTATTGAAATGTTGGTGAACTTAAATCAATCTGAATTTGATGCAATGAGTAAAACATGTATTTCATACATCAATCATCAATTGAATGTAGAGGAAATTAAATCGCAATACCTTAAAATGTTTGCAATAAATAATTAATGCAAAAAAACAAATACATAAATTTCTTACAGAAATTCCTTTTTCTATTTATACTTTTAATAGGAGTTACAGCCAATTCTCAAAATATAGATTCCCTTAAAGTTGTTTTAAAAAATGCCAAGCATGATACTGTACGATGTTATATTTTAAGTTTGATGATTGAGAATGAACCTGATGAAGAGGCTTGGCCAGAATATAATACTCAATTAAAAAATATAGCAGAACAAAATTTAAATGCAGGTGTAAAAACAAAAAGACTTCAACGTTTTTATTCAAAACACTTAGCTAATACATTAAATGATGAAGCTTATTCCTTAATTAACGTAGGTGATATTGAGTCGGCATTGGAGTTATATCATCAAAGTTTAAACATCAATCAAAGCTTACACAATAAGGTTGGAATGTCGATTACATTTAATGATTTAGGAACGATTTATTTTAATCAGGGAGAAGTTAAAAAAGCTCAGGAATATTTTGAAAAAAGTTTAAGTCTGCAACATGAAGTAGGCGATAAGTTGGGTGAGGCTAATTCATTAAACAATATAGGCCTTACTTATAAAGCATTGGGCGATTTGGGTAAAGCATTAATATATTATAATAAAAGTTTAGTGTTGCAAAAAGAGATAGGTAATAAAGCATCAGAAGCTGTTACCTTATCAAATATTGGTAGCGCTTATAACGTGTTGAATGATGATTCAAAATCGATGTTGTATTTGAATAAAGCCATTGCTTTGCAAGAAGAGATAAACGACAAATCGGGGATTTCTGCTACCCTAAATATTATAGCACGTCTTTTAGAAAAACAAGGAAAGTATAACGATGCTTTGGCTTATGCTACACGTGGATTAGCTATTTCAAGGGAATTAGGTTACCCTGAAAACATTAGCGAGAATGCCATCATTTTGAAAAAAATATACCATCATCAAAATAATCCTGTTAAGGAATTAGAAATGTATGAGTTGTATGTGCAAATGAAAGATAGCATTACAAACGAAAAAAATAGAAGATCAAGTATTAGAAGTCAATTTAGGTATGAGTACGAAAAAATGGCGGCCGCTGACAGCGTGAGAGTTGCCGAAGAAAAAAAGATTACAGATGCGCAGTTAAAACAAGAAAAGACGCAACGTTTTGCTTTATATGGAGGCTTGGCATTAGTGGCTTTATTTGCCGCTTTTATGTTTAACAGATTCAGAGTAACACAAAAACAAAAAAACATTATCAGTCAGCAAAAAGAAGAAGTGGAATTACAACGACACGAAGCAGAATTTCAAAAAGAGTTGGTTCAGGAAAAACAAAAGGAAATTATTGATAGTATTAACTATGCACGTCGTTTACAAAATGCCATTTTGCCTCCAACAGATTATATTGGGAAACATCTATCAGATAATTTTGTTTACTACAAGCCAAAAGATATTGTTGCAGGCGATTTTTATTGGATGCATATTAGTGAAGAGAAGGTTTTTATTGCTGCTGCAGATAGCACAGGGCATGGGGTGCCTGGAGCAATGGTTAGTATTGTATGTAGTAACGCATTAGATAAAGCTGTGAAAGAATTTGGATTAACTGATACTGGTAAAATATTAGACAAAACAAGAGAATTGGTATTAGAAACGTTTTCTAAAAGTGGAGAAGAGATAAAAGACGGAATGGATATTTCGTTTTTATGTATTGATAAGCAACGAGAAAAAATAACTTGGAGCGGCGCCAATAATCACTTATGTTATATCAGAAAAAATGCAAATGCGGTTGCTGATCTTGTCGAAGTCAAAGGAGATAAACAACCCATTGGAAACAGCGATCACCGCAAGCCGTTTACAACCCATGCTATTGATTTTGAAAAAGGAATGATCTGTTATTTGTTGACTGATGGTTATGCCGACCAGTTTGGTGGTGCAAAAGGAAAGAAATTTAAGTACAAACAATTAAAAGAAGTGTTATTAGCAAATTGTCATTTAGATTTGCCTAAACAAAAAGAAGTTTTAAATATTCATTTTCAAAATTGGAAAGGGAATTTAGATCAGGTAGATGACGTGACCATTATAGGCATTAAATTATAATATGAATTTATTTATAACAGGCATAGGAACTAACGTTGGTAAAACAGTTGTGTCGGCTATTTTAACGGAAGCATTGCAGGCAGATTACTGGAAACCTATTCAAAGTGGAGTCGTAGAAGGAAAAGATTCAGATACCGTCAAATCACTCATCAGTAATACAAAAACCGTTTTTCATCCCGAGACGTACTTGTTACAAGAACCATTATCTCCTCATTTTGCCGCTAAATTGGATGGTGTGGAAATTGAATTAGATAAAATTAAATTACCAGTTACCATTAATCATTTAATTATTGAAGGCGCTGGCGGCTTATTAGTTCCTGTTAACGCTACTCAATATGTGATTGATATCGCCAAACAATTGGATTGCGAAATAGTATTGGTGATTTCAAGTTATTTAGGATGCATCAATCATTCCTTATTATCAATTGATTATTTAAAGAGAAGTCATTTTAAAATTAAAGCATTGGTCTTTAATGGCGAATTTGAATCGGAGGTTAAACAGTCCATAATCAACTATTCTCCAGAGTCCAAAATTATTGATATTCCTAGCTTAAACAATCTTACTAAACGGCAAGTTTTGGAGATTTCAACTAAAATTACGGCTCAAAATGCCCTATAATTGGGCTATTTTATAATTTTCTATCTCGTTAATGATTTGTATCTTTACAACTCTTTAAAATAGGAAATTATGATAAAGCCAATCAAATTAATTGAAGTAAAAAGTGAAATAGGAGCAGGTACTCGCGGTGCGAGTATGGGAGTGGATGCGATTAAAATTGCAGCCTTAGATTTTGGAAGTAACTTTTTTAAAAAATTTAAAGCTGTTGAAGTTCAAAACGAAAACCACTTATTGTTAGAGCCAGTTGTAAATGATTATGCAAAACGTATAAAAGGTATTTTTGCTTTAAACGAACGCTTAGCTAACGAAATAAAAAAGACATTATTAAAAGAAGAAGTTCCTATTGTTTTAGCAGGTGATCATAGTTCTGCTTTAGGAACCATTAGTGGTATTAAAATGGCATACCCAAATAAGCGCATTGGTGTTATTTGGATTGATGCTCATGCCGATTTACATACTCCCTATACTACACCAAGCGGTAATATGCACGGTATGCCCATCGCTTGTGTATTAGGAGAAGATAATAAAGAACGTCAGCAAAATAAGCCAGATGATGAAACCATTGAATACTGGGAAAAATTAAAAGCATTAGGAGGTATTACGCCAAAAATTAATTATAACGATTTGGTATATATTGCGCTTCGTGATTTTGAACCACAAGAAGAATTTTTAATTAAAAAGAATAAAGTGCGTGTGTTTAACTTACAAGAAATTCGTAAGAAAGCTGTAGAACGTGTAGCGATTGAATCTTTAAACTATTTAGACCATTGCGATATTATTTACGTAAGTTTTGATGTAGATAGTATGGACAGCCGTATCAGTAGCGGTACAGGAACACCAGTGCCAAACGGAATAACAGAAAAAGAAGCTGGAAATTTAATTTACTACATCATGCGTTCTAAAAAAATTGTATGTTTTGAAATGGTAGAAATTAACCCAACGCTTGATAAAGAAAATTTAATGGCAGAAAATGCTTTCGAGATTTTACAAAAAGCAACTAACCAGTTAAATAACGATTTCTAATAAGTTATAAGAGATGAGCTATAAGATATAAGTTTTATATCCTAGTGCATCTCTTATAATTCATCACTCATAACTAAATGCACTCTCTTAAATCCATAAACGCTTATTTTATCAAGTATAAATGGCGTTTATTAATGGGTGCATTGTTTGTAGTACTTTCCACTATTTTCTCTATTTACCAAGGTGTTATTGTTAGAGATGCCACCAACGAAATTGTGGATTTAATTGCTAATCACAAAACGGTTGATTCTACAAAATTTATTGTGTTTGGCCTGACTTTATTAGGATTGGCTTTAACTAGTGGTTTCTTTTTGTTTTTAATGCGTCAAACTATTATTGTGATGAGTAGGCATATTGAGTTTGATCAAAAGAATGAATTATATAATCACTACCAAACTTTAGATGCCGCTTTTTATAAAAACAATAGTACAGGTGATTTAATGAATCGCATTAGCGAAGACGTTGGTAAAGTGCGCATGTACACTGGTCCTGCTATTATGTATTTAATTAATACATTTTCAACAGTAGTAATTGTGTTGGCGTTTATGCTTAAAATAAATTGGCAGTTAACCTTGTTGGTATTTGCTCCTTTGCCTTTTTTATCTTTTGTGATTTATAAAGTATCTGATTTAATAAATAAACGTAGTACGGTTGTTCAACAAGAATTATCGAAGCTAACGTCTCATGCTCAGGAAACTTTTTCGGCTATTCGTGTGATTAAAGCCTACGCGCGCGAAAAACATTACATCAATGAATTAGAAACCTTAAATACCGATTTCAAAAAACATAATTTACGTTTAGCTTTAGTAGAAGCTTTTTTTCAGCCAGTAATGGTGTTAATGATCGGTGTAAGTGTGATTGCTACCGTTTGGTATGGCGGACATTTAGTTATTAATAAAACCATTGAGCCAGGAAATATTACGGAGTTTATTTTATACGTGTATAAATTAACCTGGCCTTTTGCTTCATTAGGTTGGGTAACCTCTTTAATTCAACGGGCATCAGCTTCTCAAACACGTATCAATGAATTTTTAAAAACTAAATCAAGCATCATTAATACGCCCGAAATAAAAACAAACATTGAAGGCGATATTGAATTTAAAAATGTTGGCTTTACTTATTCGGATAGTAAAATTGAAGCCTTAAAAAATCTGAATTTGAAAATAGAAAAAGGTAAAACTATTGGTATTAAAGGACAAATAGGAGCAGGGAAGTCAACCATTGCTAATTTAATAACACGTCTATACGATACCACTTCTGGAGAAATTTATATAGATGGACATCCTATCAAAAAATATGATGTGTTTGCTATGCGTAAAAGTATTGGCTACGTGCCTCAAGAAGTGTTTTTGTTTTCTGATACCATTCGTAATAATATTGCTTTCTCAACTAATCACGATTATTCTGAACAAGAAGTGATACAAGCGGCTAAAGATGCAGGCGTGTATGATAACATCATGGCTTTCCCCGAAGGCTTTGATACTGTTGTAGGAGAAAGAGGCGTGACTTTATCGGGCGGACAAAAACAACGTATTTCTATTGCCAGAGCTATCATTTCTAAACCGCAAATTTTAATTTTTGATGATTGTTTGTCGGCGGTTGATGTAGAAACTGAAGAATTGATTTTAAATAACTTGAAATCGATCATGAAAGATAAGACATCGATTATCATCAGTCATCGAGATTCTGCTTTACGTTATGCAGATAAGGTGGTGGAACTTTAATAATAATTGCTACCCCTTCAACTTAATCAAAGCAAATACTGAATAATTCAACATATCCATGTAATTGGCATCTACACCTTCGCTGACAATAGTTTGTCCTTTGTTATCTTCAATTTGTTTAACTCGGAAAATTTTCATTAAAATTAAATCGGTTAAAGAACTAATTCGCATATCACGCCAAGCCTCACCATAATCATGGTTTTTATCCTCCATGAGTTGTTTGGTTTGTGTGGAGTATTTATTGTATAATTGTTCAACTTCTTCGTAAGGTAATTCAACTCGAGTGTCGTCCTTTAATTCTAATTGAATTAATGAAATTATGCAGTAGTTAATTATACCAATGTATTCGCCCGTAATATCGTCTAATACTTTTTGTGTACCTTTTTCTTCAATGCTTTTAATGCGTTGTGCTTTAATAAAAATTTGGTCTGTAAGCGACGTAGGGCGAAGGTTACGCCAAGCTGTGCCATAATCTTTCATTTTTTTTAAAAACAAATCTTTGCATAGCTTAATTGCGGCGTCGTATTGTGAAGATGTGGTGTTCATTTTATAAATTCTGTCGTTTGTCTAAATTTTTACTACTTACGATTTTTTTTACTACCTTGAACTTAGTAATTATAAATAGTGCACGCTAATTTAATTAAAATGAGCAAAACGTATTTAACAAATGGCAAACAATTGAGTTTTGAAAAAGCTCAGGTGATGGCTATTATAAATATTACGCCTGATAGCTTTTATGATGGCGGCAAGTTCTCTTCGGTAACCGATATTATAAAAGATGCGGAAATGAAAATTCATGAAGGCGCTACTATTATTGATATTGGCGCTGCTTCATCAAGACCAAATGCGTTAGCAATTTCCGTAAAAGACGAAATCATAAGGTTAAGAGAGCCTTTAATGAAATTAAGGAAAGAGTTTCCTAAAATATTCATTTCTATTGACACCTATTTAGCTGATGTAGCAGAATTTGCCATTGATTTAGGTGCTGATATCATTAATGATATTTCGGGAAGTCAAATGGATAAAAGTATGTTGGATGTGGTATCTAAGCATCAAATAGCTTATGTGTTAATGCATATGCAAGGCACACCACAAAACATGCAAAAAAATCCTTCGTACGATGATGTAGTAAAAGATATTTCGATGTTTTACACTTCAAAAATAGAACAATGCAAAAATTTAGGTTTTGATAAATTGATTATAGATGTGGGCTTTGGTTTTGGTAAAACAGTAGAACATAATTACCAATTATTAAAGCACTTAAACGAATTTACATTGTTTGATTATCCTTTATTAGCAGGCCTTTCTCGTAAATCAATGATTAATAAAGTCATTCATACATCGCCAGTAACTGCTCTTAATGGGACAACGGTATTAAATACGATTGCTTTACAAAATGGAGCAAAAATATTGAGGGTACATGATGTAAAAGAAGCCAAACAAGCAGTTGATTTGTTTGAATTTTATAAAAGTGTGTAACATTAATCTGGGCAAGTAAATCGTGTGTTTAGTGTAAATGTATTAGTGGTATTGTATTTCCAAGGAGCATTACAAATAGTAATATCAAAGGTGTCTTTCCCAATAGCGTTTACATATACTTTTGAGCCACTTTCTAACGAAACAGGACCTAACCAACCAAACTGAAATGATACGAGTACTCTACCTGATTGTGGACTCGAACTATTTTCGGTAGTATAAACACCAGTTTTTATAGCTGATCCAAATTTAAAATTTAAGGCGTTTCCAAATTGAGGTGATGCGCTAAACTCCCATAATTGCCAAGAGTTAGTAGGTACACTTACGTAATAATAGCTTGTTGAACCATTACCAGTTCCATTATCTAAATAACTAATGGGTAAGGTACATGCCGGTATTACTGGCGCTGCAACAATGTTTTCTATAGAAGTTTCGGTACCGTATTTATATCCGTATGAGTTTGTTGCCCAGGTCCTAAAATAATACACAGAGTCCTCATCTAATCCTGTATAAATAGCCGTGAATGTACTTCCATTTATTTCAGAAATTATTTGCCTGTTAGTTAAAGTTGGATTTGGTTTTGTGTTACAACAAAAACCTAAACGTTCAATTGGTGCATCACCTTCCGAATCGATTTTGCCAGTTACTAAAACACTACCATCAGTTTGTATTTCAGCAGAAACAATACTCACTTTTGGATAGTAATCATCCATATTTTTGAGTGCTTTTTTACAAGAACTAACAACTGCAGCAATTAAAATAATCAAGATATAATGGATGATTGTATTTTTTTTCATTTTAGTAAATTTTATTAATCAAATTGATATCTAATGCCAACGCCATAATCATTAGCCCAGTTTAAAGCTCTTGGTTCGGATAATAAGCCTACCGAGCGAGTAACATGAGCAATAATACCAATATTGTATGTTACATCATACTGAAGTCCTAATCTGAATCTGCCTCCTACGATAGCTCCACCACCCGAATAACCCTCGGTAATTAGCGTGTTTACATTGGTAGTGTATTCTACACTACCAGCTCCAATCATCACATCGGTGCCTATATATGCAAAAAAGCCTTTGTATTTAACAACCGCAACATCAATACCCGCAAAAATTTCAAATAAATCATATTTTTTAAAACTTTGCTCTCCTGGTAAAACACTAGTACCGTTCCCGGATTTTACAGCAAAAATAGGAAAAGTATCTAATCGTGGTTTCATTGCTAAATAAGTAGCAGACGCACATATTCTTACCCATGAACCATCTTCAAATTCTGGCATATAGCCAATTTCAGCCGAGTAGGTTGGTTTAAATGCGAAACCAAATTCGCCAGTTGGCCTATAATTAAACGCTCTTACAAAAATTTGCGCTGTACTAATTTTAATCATTAGTAAAAGCAATACAGTAAGGCTTATTGAATGGCGCATAGATTATTAGTTATCGTCGTTACTAGCATTAGCCTGTTTCATTTTTCTTAAGAACATATCTTTTTTAGTTGGGCTACAAATATTAAACTGAAAGGCTGGACCGCTTTTTACATCTTGTTTTTTGTCTTTTGATTTTAATTCTTTTATGGTATTATTAAAGTCAGCGTTACTACTTACTACGCTCATTACCCCTTTAAAGTAGTAGAAGTAATACCAAGTTTGAGGATCTAACTCAAAATACAAAGTAAAGTTATCTCCACCTTTTTTACGCTGAATTTGAATATGTCCTGGTACTTGTTTGTAGATTTCAGATTTATTAATAGCACCTAATCCAATTTTACCCATCGACAAAAATGAACGGCTTACTTTATCGTAACGCATTTCGGTATTGGTAATTAAAAATGTTTTTTCAAATTCGTCGGGAAATTTTTTAATGTTCCCATTTAAATTTAAATCCGCAATAACCTTGTCGCCTTTATCTTTGCCCAGTATTTCGGTAATACCTTTGGTAAACACTTTATTACTAAAGTCAATTGGTTCTAGCGTATTGTTAAAGACTTCTACGTCTTTCACCATTTTTTTTAATGCACCTTTGTCAAAAAAGAAATCTATAGTGCTCATTAATTCAAACGTTGCCGAATCATTAATAGTGCTATGCGTGGCAATACCAATGGTGTTAAATTTAACTTGTCCTAAATCGGCTCCTAGATCCATTTTACCTTCAGCGTATACTTTACAATCTTCTGTATTTAAGCTGATATAATTACCAGGTAACGATTGCTCCACTAGTTTTTCTTTGTTTGAAATCCGGTATTCTTTGCTGTCTTTATCAAAACCAAGAAATCCACTTGCGCCAACAACGTCTACATCTTTTCTTCCTCCACGTAAGGATACAAATGATGAATAAACCATATTGGTATCTTGTCCGTATATAATAGCGGAGCCGACGGGTTTCCCATTCATATCGGTGGTGTTTTCTGGTAATGGAATTAAGATATCGTTAGGATCAATTTCTCCATTAAATTTTAAATAAGCTTTTCCAATTTTGCCGCAAGCGTGAACAATTTTTGTTCCACCATCGTAAGTTAGAAATTTATTGGAAGCGTATAAAAATACTTTTCCGGCAAAGCTAAAATAATCGTTGAATTGAAATTTAGACTCTTCATTGATAACACCTTCCGAAACGGTTTGTCCAGCAGTGTCAGGTTTAATGGTATTAAACTTAATTAAATAAGGTTTCTTATTTTCATCCAAATATTGATATTCTCCATTTGCTAAATAATTAAATCTTCCAAAAATATTAGCCGTTACATTTCTAATGGTATGATATTTTGTAACCGTATTTGCTAAGATATTGGCATTTTTTAAAGTATCAATAACCGCATTTCTATAAATAATAACTTTTCCTGAATCTGGGAAAACACGAGCATCTGCCACATTTATAAAAGGTACATTTATACAACTAATGACACATTTTCTTAAGTTATATTTAGCTGCTGGTGCTAAAAATCGTAACGAATCTTGTTTTGGATGAACTGAAATAAATTGTGGTCCTTCCAAATCGAGCGCATTTTCAACACTTCCATCTAGTTTTTTATTTTCATCACCTAATTGAATTTCTTCGCTATCCATAAACCATTTAAAGCGTTCCATGTAAGCGATATATTGGTTTTTAGGAAACCTAACAATTGAAGCGCTACCATTAGCAACAAATTCTCCAACACGTTTATCTAAATCCATTTTTGCATTGACGTTATCTGAGGCAAATGTTAAACCTTCCTCGTCAATAGCTTTTAGATGGAAATCAGCGGTATCTGAGAAAAATTGATGTTGCTTAAATAAAATATTGACGGCGGAAATGTCGGCTTTTACCATATCAATAACACCATTACCATGCAATTCCAAAGGGCTTAAAGAATATTTTCCTTTAAAGGTACATTTACCATTGTATGTTTTAAACGGACTCGCTTTATCACTTGCATTCATCACGTCTTTGTATGGCATCCAGTGAACGTAAACGGTGTCGCCATGAGCTTGTGGAAATTCAATGGGGTCAATTTGTTCTTTCAAATCAAACGAATTTGCCATAGTATTCATGCTATCCGGAAAGAAAATAAAATCTTTGGAGCGAGTAGTGGAGGTAACATAATTCAAATCTCCATCTGCTCTTAAACCTTTATTACTTAAACGAATTTCATTTTCAAATTTTGCTTTTCCTCCATATATCTGAAATCCGCCTGGAGGAGTTTGTCTTATAAAACCTAATGAATAATCTTTTTGTAACGTGAGTTGTTCTCTAAACGTTGGGAAAATTCCAGCAGACGAAAATTCGCCTTCAAAAATCAAACCTTCATTTCTAAAGTTATCTAAACTATCCATAGTAAATGGATCGAGTTTATAATAAAATTTATCACGATTATAAACGCCTTTAAAAATTGATTTCTTATCGTAGTAAGTATAACTTTCTTTAAAGCTTTGAAACTGAGGGAACGTAGTGGCTTTACCAAATCCGCTATGATTTTTTGGAGCATCAATTCTTAGTTCTCCATTTAAATTTTCAATAACAGTTTGCACTCTTCTAAATGGATAATTGCCATTAATGTCTGGTTCGCGAGAAACAACATATATTCGACATGAGTCGATAGTTTTCATTTTCACTTTAAACATGTCATAATCAAAAACAAAGTCTTTTCCATGAAACTCAAACTTACCAGATGCTACCACACCCGAAAAATCCATCGTTCTGTTTTTCTTTAAAACTAGTTCGTTATGCTTAGGGAACATAAATACTTTTTGAGTATCGCTTAATAAAATGCTTTCAACACCTCTAATTGTAATGTCGTAAGAGTTGTTTACTAAACTCATAGTCGCATTATTTTGATTTGGTGCATGTTTTCGGTACTCTTCAGAAAAGAAGGAATGAATGGTAATAATGTCGTAATCTTTTTTGTGTTTTAAATTTTGGATATAGTCAAACAAACGTGGTCTGATAGTGATTAAATCGGTTTCTGGTTCATAATAAATTAAACCAAAAATTGCCATTTTAAAAATGATGGGTCTTAAATCAACCGCTAAATATTTTATGTATTTAGCAAAATCAACTACAGTAAACGTTAATAAATTTCCGTTATTATTGTAGTAATCATCCATTTTTGTTACAGGGCTAACATTCTCCATGCCTTTAATAGCCTCCATTCTGCCGCGAGAGAAAAAATCTTGTGATTCAAAAAATGCTTCGCCTTGAGTATTGTTTGGTACGAAATTAAAATTAATTTTTGGTTCGTCAATCTTCCACACCATTTGTTCAAAGTACATATCTACTTTATGATAAGTATTGAAGTAGGGCGATTTTTCAAGACCGTCATCTGTTCTTAAAAGTGTTACAGTTTTTTTGTCTACTTGGTATACAAAGCTTAACCCAGGATGAATGATAGAATCTTTTTCTAAATAAAATTTTACAGCAGCAGGTTTTGCATTTATTTTTTCTTTGGTCATGGCAAACGAGCGGGCTGATATTTCTAAAAACCTTGCATTGTTTCGTTTAAATAATAACCGAGCAGGATTTTGCGCGTTACCCGAACCAACAAATTTATTTCCACGCATACCAAAACCACCATCGTAATCTACATCTGGATAAATGTTTTTTACAACTAAACGCTTGCTGTAGGAGTCAAAACGAGGGTATGTTGGATCTCCATTTTCGGTTACAATTTTATCAGTTACTCTTCCTTTTTGAGGCACATCAAAATATTGTTTTCCTACAAAGGTTGCTGAGTCAGAGATATAGCCACCAGTTTTACAATCTAAATTAACCCTTATCAAATCGGCATACACGTCATTTCCAACGCCAGTTCTTTTCCAACTTAATCGCCCACCTTTACCTACAAATTTCCCTGATGATGGATAATAAATACCTTGTATATTTTCAATGGAAATAGAGTCACCTCTTGGGCTTGAGCCTACTAATGTCATTTTAGGAAATACAACTTTGGGAATAGAGTCAAACTCAAACTTATAACTTGCTTGTTCACTTCTGTAACTGTATGTAGGTGATTTGTAGAAGGTGTTGCTAGAGAAAATATTTTCACTCATTTCTAAATATTCACCATAATTTTTCAAGTTTTTTGAGTTGAATATTTTTTCAATACAAGCTTGCCAGTTGTCAAATACTTCGGGGTTTTGTTTCGAATCAATAAAGTTAACTACCGAGTTTAGGTAATTAATAAAATAGGGATAAGGCTTTAATTTTCTTTGCAACATTGAGTTGCTAGTTTTGTAAATAGCCGCTCTGTATCTACTAGCAAAATCAGGCGATTTCCAAACTTTCCCAAAATTTAAAACGTATTCTTCTGCCTCTTTTTTATTGGCAGAATTATCATAAAAATAATCGTTTAATTCTTTAATAAATTTAACCGAATCGGTACTGAATTGCGTTATTTTTTGGGCATGAGCTAATTGAACAAAAGTAATTAGCAGGGATGTTATGATAATTTTCTTAAACATTTTAGGTCTTTTTGGTGATGTACTCCAAATATATTGAACAAGACGAATAAAAGGCACAGATAGTTACAAACAAATCATACACTTTTAGTAATATTTTTCAATAATAATATTTGGACATTGCTGTGAAATTTTATAGGTTAGCTATTCACTTTTTATATTAAATGGTACGTAAAAGTAAGAATAACTTGAGGCAGATAATTTGGGTTGGTTACTCACTATTATTTTTTAGCTCTTTTATATATGGGCAAAACGCTGATAGTGTTTTAATAAAACGGGTTGATAGTATAGGAAATAAAGGTGTTGATTTTGTAGAAATTGGAGATTATGATAATGCCTTGAAAAATTACAATTCTGCTTTAAAAATTGCTCAACAAATTAATTATAAAAAAGGTTGTGCAAGATACTATAGTAATATTGGAATTGCTAATATGTATAGAGGAAACTATCCTGAAGCTTTGAAAAATCACTTATCAGCGTTAAAAATAAACGAAGAAATTGGTAACAAGAAAGGTATTTCAGTTTGTTATAATAACATCGGATATGTTTATGATAGCCAAGGAAACTATCCAGATGCGTTTAAAAATTATCACACATCCTTAAAATTTTCACAAGAAATAGGTGATAAAGAACAGACGATTAGTTGTTTAAATAACATCGCTATTGTTCATATCGAACAAAATAATTTATCTGAAGCATCGAAATATTTATTTGAGGCACTAAAGATTGCTCAGGAAATGAAGGAAAAAGCTCTGATAGCTTCTTGTTATAATAACATAGGAATTTTATATAGTGATCAGGAAAATTACCAGGAGTCTTTAAAATATCACTTGTTATCTTTAGAAATAGAAAAAGAACTTGGTGATAAAAAAGATATTTCAGCATCTTATCTTAATATTGGAAGTTTATATACAGATAACTTGAATAATGCTAAAGAGGGTAAAAAGTGGTTTCAAAAAGGTCTTGTATTAGCAAAGGAAATTGGATCCAAACCAGAAATAAAAACTGCGTATAAAAACCTGGCTCAAACAA
>ERZ724508.1196-NODE-1196-length-16064-cov-5.113624_pt1 | contig 16064 bp, 28 predicted proteins | sample MGYA00376041_ERZ724508 | MGnify/ENA primary metagenome ERZ724508 (study PRJEB28724, sample SAMN07190887) | wastewater metagenome | isolation source: effluent of sewage treatment plant in Hong Hong | place: USA: Christiansburg, Virginia | collected 2016-03-01 ...
TTGAGGTCTAATGGGTGTACAGGGTTCTGCACTACTCGGGCCATGCCAGAAATTATAACGTAACGGGTTGATTGGGTGCCCAATACACATCAAATTGGATTGCGCAGCATATTGACATTGCTACCAACTGTTCCACGACTCTGGTTGCTGTTCCTTTTCTTGTGTATTTCGTCGCGGAGAGTGCGTAACAGTCCGTTCATCTTGGTCCCCCATTTAGCAGCGACTCCCAACAAGACGAGGATTAAGGCGAACCAAAGTGCAATACTGGAGATGGAGATGATATTGCGCGATTTTGCTTGGAAGGGGGTCGTGAATTTTAAGACCATGGGGTAGCGTATGCGGAAAGTTACATCGATGCTGCCGAATCGTTCTTGCCATTCGTGATAAGTGATGGTTCCGCAGAAAGACGATTGGATTTCCACAACGAAGGTGTGAGCGCCACTGCTAATACCGTTAAAGTTGCATCGCAAAATAGGTGGTGTTTCTCTGACCCCCCACCCTATTGCTTCCTCTCGTGACACACCAATCAAGACAGCTGATGTATCGTTGCTGAAGGGCTTCATAACTTCGAACGCGTTGATCCCTTTAGATTGGTATGTTTTCATGTACTGCTGTGTGAGATTGAGCAGAGCGTTCCTATTGATCGAATGAGACAGGATAAGGATCTCGTGCTGCCCAATGAAGAGTCCCTTGTCATTATAGAAATCGATGTCCTTGAAGTCTGAGATCTGGTTGTAGAACCGGTTGAGGATGTATTTATCCTGGCGGATGAGCAGTTCAGCTATGAACTTGTTCTTGTGGTACTCACAGATAACCTCGATAGTGCGGTTGACTATCTCCATCTTCAGCAGCCGTCCGTAACCGGTAAGCTCGACCAACTCGTAAGTGTTCAAATTGGCGACTGGCAGCACCACGATTCCGACTGTCACTTCTAGGAGGTAGAGCTTGTTCTTCGCAACGATCGCATCTGTGAATTCTTTGATCTTGCTATTCAGTTCGTCAGGGATCACATAGTCTAGTTTTCTAGCTGTCACCATATCGTCTAGAGCGTACATCACAACCTTATTGAAAGCGACCACGAGGAAATGCGTAACGTTCAGCTCCACAATCTTGATGAATTCCTCGTAGCTCTTTAGCGACTCGTAGCCGTTGATCTGCTGAAGTTGCAGCATAGCAGTATCATCGCTGTGCGTAGTATCCACCGAAAGCCTATACATGCACACTCCGTCTGTAATCATCACACTCCCGCTGATCTTAGCGAACTGCGCCTCAGCAGGATTAAGCGGCTATTGGGTGAGGTTGTAGTGCGCGTACTTAATCATGTTGATTTCGCTACCCACAACGCCAACGATGTAAAACACCAATTGTCTGTTCGATAGGATGTACACGCCATAGTTGCTGTCGAAAAGGTAGGCGTCTATGCCGTCAGGGAAGTATCCACTCTCTGTGAGTCTGTCGAACGTCACTTGGGTCGGTTCCAACCAGCAGCGATCAGATGTCTAAACTAGCACGACACGGTACGGTGTAGGCGTTGGTGTTGCGCACTGATTGTCCCTCGAAGTCGTCCAGTATGTTTTCCTCGAGAGGATCCTACCGTTCGTAGACCTTTGAGGAGAACTCAAAGTGCAGATCATCCAAGGGCAGGTTGAACTGCTATCCGATGTACAGATCCTGCCGTTGGGTGTTGTAGTTGACTTGGAAAACATTGTGGTTTGGAACCTCTATCTCCGGTGGAACGGCTCGAACTGCCACCAACAATGTGGCGACCACCGCCACGTAAAATAGTTGCCTCATGCAATTTATAATGAGTAACGAGTGTGGATGCGCACTGACTCAAAGCGATATGTCACGATTGTGATTAGCAAACTGGTTCATCCGCCAGTTAGTTGTTGGCTGGCATCATTTCTAGCGTAAATTCTCAGATAAATCTTTCGCTCGTTGCTTACCGTCTCCGATTTGCGAAGAGTCAAGAAATATTTACTCAAATACATTATCGGTATCGAGTCTAAATGAGCCAATGCTGTTATTACTGCAGTCAAAAGGCTGGACATAGTTGAAGATTTGGTGGGCTTTGGCCGAGAAGGTTCCTGCTTAATTCAATTCAATGTTTGCGAAACCCGAAACTGGAGTTTGGTGTCTGTAATTCGAGAAACGACGGAGTAAAAATTGGGCACAGAACACAGAAGCTGCTTTTTTTTGAAGTTTCTTTGGTTTGATTGCAGATTTTGTTAAATGCGCCCCGCCCGCGGAATGGGCGTTGCCATTTAAATCCGTTGATTGCGAACAAGCAATAATCTAAATGAGACGACCCTTCGACACCAAATAACGAGAGCGAAGTCCTGTATGTGACGCCTGCAAACAAGGTGGAAGATGGCTTCCATGCGGAAAATCGACTGATGAACCTCTCGCTCTGTATGAGATGTCACCGGCTGACTGGGAACTGGAGAAACGTGAGTGGAAAGGTCTTGTGTCCATCGACGACTATATGATAACAAACTATTACCTTGTCAGGGATAATATGCTTCAGTGGGAGATCGGCGAGTGCAAGAAAAGAAACGATATCACGGCCCAAGAACGAGACAAGTTAACCCATCAAATCACCATAGAGAGGCGCATGCGCAAGAATTTTACGACCAGATTTGTGAGAAAAGTCGCCAACGAGAGGAAATTAGGGGTACTTACGAAGGACTATGGCAAAGTCTACCACAAGGACAAGTGATTCGCAGTTTAGCTTGAAGTCGATGTGTTGTATTCTTTGTTGAAGAAAATGAGAATGGACTCTAGATGATATTTGCTCGACCATGGCCGTGAGTACAGATGACATTATACTGGCATTGCCTATATGATAAGCCATGAATACAAAACGGCATTCCCTCGGTACGCTCGGCGGTCTACGGAAGCCTTCCCGGGGACAGCAGCAAGGCTCCTTGCCCAAGACCGTCAGGATGAGCACAAGGGAGTCTATCGGGACTATCAAACAAAGAATTGACGATCTCATTGATCGACCTATTGCTCGTCCGGAGAGCAGGAGCATCAAGCTCCCGCCGATGACTCATAAGCTAATGACTAACTACCTGACGAAGCCAGTCGAGCTGTCAGTTGTCTCCTCCGACGACGGCAGTCGCTTTTTAGAGGGTATTCAGCAACAGCATCCCAGCGAGCAACTGGCAACCGATACCCTAACGCGGCGGAACCAGCTGGTGGGTCAGTAAGCAATAACTACCTTCTACACAACCTACAAGAACCTGCAGCAGCGAAAAAGGAATCCCCAGCAGGGCAACAAATAAACCATTTAGCGGATTCTGTAGGTCCTTGAGAAATACGAGTTTCCGCCTGAACGGATGCGCATTATCAAGGAGAAGGGCGAGGAGGATATTCTCTTCCTCAAGGGGTACGGCATGCTGAGTAGCAGACGTAACAATGTCTTAGAAGAAATAACCCAGATAGTAGGGGGCTTCAAAGTAGCTATACTGTCCAATAACTCACTCGTAACAATACCGTTTTTGAAGAACCTCACTAAATTGGTGCAGCTGGATCTGAGTGGCAACCACCTATCGGGCTAGGCAGTCAAGCAGTTCAAGACCTACTTCGAGAGGATAATGCTGTTGGAGGAACTCAACTTGGAGAATAACTTTTTGTTTGATAGCGGAGCTGCCTCTTTAGTCGAAGACATCATGGCGTACACCAGACTACGAAGGTTAAATCTGAGTCGGAACGGGCTGGCTGGTAGAGCTGCGAAGGCTATAAAGGAGCTGCTGAGCAATAAAACTCAGCTGTTAGAACTCTACCTTCATTGGAACGAACTGGACGAGGAAGCAGGCCGTGAAATTTTCTTAGGGTTGGAAAGCAATAGATAGCTAAAGGTACTTGATCTCAGCTGGAATTACCTCGGAGGTAAGAAGAATTACACCCGTTCTATTGCCTAAATCATTCCCAAGCTTCAGGTCCTCATCCACTTGGATCTGTCATTCTGCGGCTTTACCGAGTAGGATAGCAAGCTGCTTGCTGAAGGCTTTCGCAGCAACCATGTCATTTATGGTTTGCACTTTTAAGGTAACTTTGGGTACGTCAACCACAAGGGTTTCCTGATCGTTGAGGAGACTGATAATGATGTTACCACTAAACTAAAGTACCCGCTCCCAGTCAGCATCAATTACGGCTTAAAACGAATTCATGGCTGTGATAAGAACAATCAACGTTATCACTTCCGCTCAGACCGTTCTTGCAAGGACGTTTGCTGGATATGTGAGAGTTGGGTTGAATGTGTATTTCAGTTCGATGTGCCAGCTGGTCAGACTGCCTGCGTGTTCTTCAATTTCTAAGGTTACGAGCCTGTGAAGATTAGCAGCGACATAATGTACCGTCTGTGCCCTCGAGGCGATATATTCTTCTTCTTCAGCCGCAATAATCACGGGGAGTTCTATACTAGCGATCGTTTTCAAGTCAAAGAAAAAAGCACAGATGGATTGATGGTTCGAGTTAGTGCCACCCACGAACTCAAAGTTAATCTGCCAAGGCAAAACACCATGATCGTTGACGGTCGACATCCGATAGACAAGGATCACGACCCAGAGGTGTACTGTCAGCCGAGGAACCGCGATTAAAGACCAAACTATCGCCCACCAAAGAAGCAGAAACCACCACCTCCTGTTCCCTACAAACAACTGCGACCATTCGACTTCTCAGAGAGTCCCTTGAGTGGCTGGAAGAACCCTAGCGATGACGACCTGGAAAAGTGCATAGAGTTCGACTTTGCTGAGAGCAAACTTACACAAATATACGAATAGTCTGAGAATCTATTCCAACTGAAGCAGGCTCTTAAACAACAGTATGCGGTCCTTCTTCAACTCTACTATCACTTGGCTGCCTTTAATAGGCTCGGAAACAGTTACTACATAAATCCACCAGACCTGAAGGCGATGGTGGTGGAGACAGGAATGTGTGACAAAAGATTTCCTGAGTCGTTACTGACGGTGGTAGTAGGGAGTGTGCTATCCAAGATACACGAGGTCGAGCTAGACGTCGACTACAGTCCGAAGAAGGTCACTAGTGGCTATCAGACCATCAGCCGACCAAAGTTTGTAGAGTTCATCTACCGTGCTGCTGCCGAGAAATATTGCCGAAAACTGAAACAATACCAGCTGGACAAGCTAGCCAAGAGGCCAGTAAATGAATAGCAGCTCGGTAAGGTGACAATCGAGCTGGTCAACAACGACAGCGAAGCCGTCGAACCGAAAGTACTTCACGTGCGTAAAGATCGGGTCCTGCTGCCCATTAAGGAGGCCGTCAGCAGAGTTTGTAAGCAGTTCGAGAAGTTCTTACCGAATGTGACCACACAGTTATGGAGGGAAAGTCGAGTTTGGAGTCCAGAAGCATGCTTAGTTCTACAGACCTATTAAACATTTGTAAGAACTCTCTACTTGAAATTTCATCACAACCAGACAAGGCTGCGCATCAAAACACCCGGAATGTACTTCGAGGATTGGATCGCCATATTTCCTGGAATGATGGATGCTGAGGATCGGGTGGTGTCTCGGCTGTTCATGCAGTGCAAGATGGTCGAAATCGAAGAGGGGAAGCATCCACCGAGTCTCTAGTATCCTGAGTTTCTGGAATCATTGGTAAGGGTGGCGGAGTCGCTAAGCCTGCCCCCTCAGCTGGCTAAGTGTGACTTAATGGGCATCCACCCAACCCACTTTCCGATCAGCTTCAAACTGGAGAACCTTGTGATATGGCTGCACAAGAAGAACCCCGACCTCACCAACAAGTTCATCAAGAAGACCCTCGAAAAAGGAGGGATTTTCGAAGAGGAACTCAAAGTATACTTCGAGTTGGCTGCTGGGAAGGCAGACTGTAAACAACCTGGACAGCCGTTTGAGCTACGAGGCAACCAAATAACACTCGAAAGCATCATTAGCCAGCAGCGGTTGAACTACGAAAGGGCCTTGGAGCTCAGCCAAAAGGAAGAAGAATAACAAAAGAAGTGACTGCATCTATCGTCAGTTGTTTATGATATCTTCCAGCCGGCTGATGGCTTGGCTCATCTTTATCCGCTTGAAGCTATTTGGTTCCACCATACTGTTGATGAGTGACTGCAGGTGCTGGTTGGGCTAGTCGACCAGCCTCGCGAATAACTCTCCGATCATCCGCACGTCGTTGTCGAACGTGCATTACAGTTGGGCGTCTCTCGTGTACGGCAGCACGAAGCACATCGGGAAGTACACTTATCGCTCCTACAACCTACCCAAGCATCGGGGCACATCATGGGTATGCAAAAAGCTTACTCCGTACATGAGCTGCAGCATGACTGTTGCAACTTGCAGCTAGTCTATGAACTCCCCATTCTTCTCCATCGAGCATAGGCTTTTCTGGCGGTAGTCTAGCAGCACCATATACTGATTGCTTGGACGGCTGCATACCCCATAGAACCTCACCAGACTGGCGTTGTAGTAGCAGTTGAGTTGATCAAGGTACCCCATGAAGCCCTCCAGGTCCTCCTCGTGCAGCTAGTAGTGGTGTACTAGCATATAACAATCATTGATGAGCGCCAACCACGCCGTATAGTCTCTGCAGCTGTATAGCTTTTGTAGCAAACGCAGGTCATTCCATTCACAGACCATGTGCTTGCTGATTCCATCACGAATCTCCAACGGCTAGCTCTACTGTTGCATGATCTCCTTTATCCGTTGGTCAATGGCTGCCTTATTCTCTTTCGGCAGCACAAGAAAACAATAACCATTGCCGTAATCTTTGCAGTATCCCTCATGCATCTTTACCACTGCATCAGCCACCTATTTGTAGTGCTCCTTCACCTCAGCAATCATCTTCAAGATTGTCTCATTACGGATGCAAGTATAGCCTAAACGAAGCACCCGCTTATTAGGCTCTACTTGTTTAATCTCCGGTACCATTAGCTCCAGATCCCCATAGATGGTCATACTGATTGTCTTCGGGCCGCTCATCAATAGGTCAATCTGCTTCTTCTCGAACATGTCTTTCAGCTGTGCGCTATGTTCCGATTCAAGGAACATAACCAAAAACTGCTTAATTGAAGTTGTGTAGTTCCGAATCGGGGCAGAATCCCCCCTGAGCATCTGCAAGATACCCCGCTTGACCTCATCGAAACGTTCCTTGGGTTCCACCACGAGGTATGCAAAGTTAGGAGTTTGCATGTTCTTGTTTTCCCAATTCTTTAGAGGCTCGACGTATTTCTCTCGGTCCATGTACTCACAACTCTTGCGCAGTCTCTGATAGTGTATGAGGTTGATGTATGGACAGTCCGGTTCGCTCTCCTTTAGACGCTTCGTATATTCCTTGAGGTCCTTATTGATTAGGTTCTAGTACACCTCCCTATCGTAGCCATAAGTGAGCAACTCGATGCGTTTGCTCTTGATGAAGCTCATTATATATTCGTTGGCGCGCGCCCATTACTTTTCATTGACTGCCTCCAGAATGACTCCCGAATTGTTGTAGGAGATGAAGATGGAGTCCTTGAACTCACGCTACTTCATAGAACGGAACAGTGCCACGTTACAGATCACGGCTTCCAGCGACGAAAGACCCAGCTTCCGCTTTATTCGCAGCCGGTCGTTGTTTTTCATTAAGCATAATTAACTTGGCATTGACTGTACACACACATCATTAAGTTCACCGATCCTTGCGAGGTTGAGGGCCGGGGTAGGGTTGGAACGGCTGGTGCGGGTAGCTTTGGAAGTTCTGTTGGTGAGGATATTGTTGCTGAGGAGGTGGCGGTTGGTGGGTGGTGGGGTTGGAGGCTGCCTGCGTTAGCAGGTTCATGATGCCGGCATTGAAGGCAGTGTGGATTTCAGCAACTGCTTGGGGGTTTATTACTTTTTCGCTTCCACTGTTACTATGAACAATAGTTAGTGTCGAGACTGGTGGAAGTGAAGCCCCCTGCCCAACCTTTTCTGACACACATGGATTTGGGTCAGGCAACATTGTCGTCGCCTGTACGGTAGTGACTGTTGATGGATTGCCAGTCTTCGGAGTGATCTGGTTACTCGTTGCTACCAAAGGTGGAGGATAATTCTCGCTGCTTTGGACATAAGGCTTCCCTTGGCTTCTCGAGTTCGTAAGCATCTTGCTGGCAAATGTCTCGGTTGCCTGCTCATAAGTTGATCCTCTGTATCCTGGCTATATTGGCTTTTGGAGGCTTTGCAAATCCTTCAGCAACCAAGGGTGCCTAACATTTCTGAAGTCGTTGGTATAGATGCCATATGTTTCGTCCTTCTCTGGATCGCACTTGAATCCGTCTAGTGGCCAATACGACCAATCAATATCACTTTCCCTCAGGAACCTGATTAAGTACTGCCAGGGGGTATCTGGAGTATTTGTACCGAACTAACCTATAAAGTATGGAACTCCCAACGCTCGAACGAATGTTTGATCTTGAAATAGTTTCTGCTTGAAGTTTTCGTAGCTCCAGAGCTTCCATGTGATGATCGGCCACGAAAATCCGTAGAAGTGACCAGTGTACACTAACTTGTCGGGAACCTTGAGCTCTGTTGATTTGATGTGAGCGAACTTCACGCCAGTCAGGTCCAATTGGAAGTTTAACCCACCAATCATCACGAGTAAGTCAGGATTTACAGTCAAAATTTAGTTTGCAGCTAACAGAGCTGCTCGACGCCAATCAGTCTTCACGTTTCCGTCACCCCAGGTGGGATCGAGATCTGGGGTCGATCGAATTTCATTTCGGAGGTCCACAGCCATCACCAGTTTGTTGCTCTTGTAACGCTCGGCAAAGTGCTTAAGACAATCCAGCCACATGTTCTATGGGTATTTGCTGGTATACCAAAGCCCTTCACCATCGGAAGTGGAGCAGCACCACATCGAACTGCTAGTATGGTTGTTCATGATAACCATCAACCCCACCTTTGTCAATTCCTCAACTACAATGTCGAATATTTCCATGGCCCTCTTACCCTTCAGCTATGGGTTGGCCGTCAGGTATTTGTCCGGTATAACAGGGTTGTCGTAGTACATCTGGAGCGAATAGGTAAGTCTGATACAGTTGAACCCAAACTGCCTAACCTCCCGACAGAGATCCTGCAATCTCCTACACTCCAACCCATCCACGCAGTGCCGGCACATATGTGCACCCGACCAGTTGACACAGCACAACTTGACTCGTTTGCCACTGGCGTCGACGATCATGGCTCGTTGAGTGCTCAACGGAAATTTGATGTCCTCCACATTGAGCAGCCTCGGCGCCGCAAGGAATTCCGCTTCGAATTCGACCAGCTGCGTGAGGTAGAAGGCATTGCTTTTCTGACTGTAATCGTTTCCCATGACCTGCTTAGCGATATAACTGGATTGTTAAGCTGCATGGACCAACAGGTGGAAGAACTGCGCAAGGAGGTTCTCATCCTGCAAAAACAGTTAGACAGCAAGGGTGTCGAGAACAAGAACCTCACTGAGAAGTGTGATATCCAGTCGGTAAGAATCCTGAACCTACGCAGAAACGCATCAAATTCCTCAAAAAGGAGATCGATGAGTTGAAGCTCAACAATGAGCGGCTGGAGCAGTCCGAGCAGAAGATGGCGACAGAGCTCAAGGTTGCCAAGGATTCAAACAAGAAACTCAAGGAGTCCATGGATGAACTAGCGAGGAGATTGAAAGCCACTTAAGAGTCCGGGCCAGTGCTCGCTCGCACCGTGACAATCGGCTAGCGAGTGATTGATAGTTCAGTGGAGGAACTTGATCTCGCAAGCGAGTCCATAACGGACTCGGAAGTCAAACTGCTGACCCAATCAAAACGACTGAAAACTCTGATTCTTGGAGACAACACAATCACCGACGTAGGTGCGCTGGAGATCTGTGACAACCTCCCACACCTGACCAAGCTGTTCCTGAATAACAACCAAATTACAGACAAGGGAACAGAATCGTTGGAAAAGCTCAAGGAGATCAAGTATTTGGATTTCAGGGCAAACAAACTTACAGGAGACTGTGCTAGGAACATCAGCAAACTATCCACATTGACGCAGCTGTCGTTATCCAACAACCAGCTCAACGATGCTGCAGTGACTGAACTGTCCAAGCTGGTTGGGTTGATGTATTTGGATCTCACTAGCAACAAGCTCACGAATGCCTGCGTGGACAATCTGTTGGCTTTTAAGTCATTGACCCACTTCTACTTCTCCAGTAACCAGTTCACCATCGGCGGAGTCAAGAAGATACTCGGGGGGTTGCCATAACTGACTGTGGCTGACGCTCGCTTCAACAAACTCAGCAAGTAGGAAAATGCAGAGGTTCGTGATGGAAAGAAGGCCGAACTGCAGCTGTTTATCTGATGAAGTTCATAGCAGACAATAAATCTCAGTCGATCGACATGTCCAGTGATTTCAGTTTCAGAGCTGTCTTCTCAGTAGTCTGTAGGCTTGTCTTGGCAGGCTGGATGAGCTGCTTCACCTTATCGGAAAGCTACTGGATTCTCCTCTCCTCCTCAGCAATCTTGCTATCCAACTCTGCGTTGTCTTGCTGTCTTTTTGTGACTGTGCTTTGCAGGTATTTCTCCTTCATGATCGTGTGCTAGTAAGATCGGGTGGCGTCCTTGTTGCCCTCTACTGTGAAGTTCCGCTGAATATTTTAAGCAGAAATCGAATTTTCCTTGGCTTGCTGAATGTTCTTACGGCTGTTGCTAATATCGATTTTGAATCTGTCGATAAATTGTGTTTCGAAGTTGATCGCTTCATCCAACTGTTGGAGGCACTGTCTGTGGTAGTCAGCCGTGAGTTGCTAACGCTAAAGGGTGTCGCTGAGGTGCTGCTGCCGCACCAAATGCACACCTGTCTCCTTCAGCCTCTTTTGGTTGAGGCTTGCAGTGAGTGAAGCAGTATTCTCCCTGAGCTCCTCATTGCGAAGTTGTAGCTACTTCAGTAACGCCAACTGATCGAGCAATCGACCTAGTTAACTCATCAATATTAATAATAGCTATTGCTGGGTGATGGACCTTAAGGAGTTTATGGTAAGCTTCGCTGCGGTGGAGAAGGCAGTGGGTGGTGGCTTCAGCACCATCTCAGACCATTCCAGGAAGGTAGAGGGAAGGTTGCAACTTCTCGACGATAAGTATGAGTAGCTCAGAGCTGAAATCAATCGGCTCAAGCAACAGCCAGCCAATCAACGAATCGTTGTGGATCCAGATGAGAAGGAACAGGTAAGGCTCGGTAGCAGTCAGTCGCTCGTGAAGTTAGTGCCAAAACGAAAAGCTGAAACGGACGTACCAATATAATCGCCGACAAGACTGACCGAATAAAAACTGCAATCGACTATTGTCAAAAAGGAAAGCCAAAGGGTCGTCAACATCAACCTTATTGAGATTCCTTTACAAACTTCACCGGTGAAGGTTGGGAGAGAATAACCTTCAGAAAAGGCTATGGAGAAACCGTCTGTACAACCCTCACCAACAGTGTAAACGCCGCTGCCAGTCCAACCAGTACTATCGTCTTAGATACAAATAAACCCTCAGCCTCAACAGCAACCCGTTAACCAACAATAGGAATACCTTCGTCTCATTGAACAGAAGATCAGAGAGCTTGAAGAGCGATTGGATTCCTCTGACCGGTCCAGTCAGGCCTTCAGCGAACTGACGAACCGAAAGATTAGTAGCCTATACGGCGATTTGTCCAACAATGAGTCGCTTATACGTAAAACCCAAACCAATATTGATCTGTGCAATCGCAAGTTAGGAGAGGCTCAGAGCGAGCTGATGGAGTACAAACTCAAAAAGGAAGCTAAACTACAGCGATTGCTCAATAACACCGGCTCGCAGGTGTTTGAGAGATCTAACAGTTCAAGCGGCGGCGATGAAGCTTTCAGGAGAATGGTGATTGAGAAGGTCAAACAGTTGGGAAAGGACATCGCTGATTGTGTCAAGATTGAGGACTATCACGCTTAGAAGGAGGAAATCGGTAAGAAACTATCGAAGTTGGTAAAGGATGTCAGTGATAGGGTTACCACTTAGGCGTACGATAACTTAATATTCTATATGGAGAGGACCATGAAGGGCAGGGATCGTCCACACCAAGAAGGCGATCCCGCTGAGTAAACCAACAGCATGGAGCCTATCTTCAAAATGATTTCGAGCACCAAGAAGGAAGTGGAGCTGTTAAAAGAACAGCTGAGTGAAGTTAGCGATAAACTTCCGGAGCTTGGCCGTATTCAACGCGAAGCTACGAAGAAGATAGATGAGACCTCAGAGCTGGCCACCAAACACAGTTAGCATTTCCTCGAGCTGGAACAATCGCTGCGACAAGTGTTGTAGAACTTGGACAAGACTTACGAGCGCAAGGTGGGTGAACTGGAGACAATAGTGAATGAGGTCAAGGAGAAGCAGGACAAGTAGCAGAAACTGTACAATTTCCGACAAGAGAATACCCATGCAGGCTCGGACGTCGAGACCACCAGCATATACACCAACCGAGAGGACATTAAAAAAACTGAAGTAATGCGCTCCTAGATGCAAATTGAAATAACGTCGCACAGCAAAAAGCTCAATAAAATCTACCTGTCGTCCAACCAGATTAAAAACGAGCTGCAGCGTCTTTCGGAGGAGGTCAGAGCAGAAATCGATTAACTGCGCAACGAGGTCGATAAGAAAGCTGACCATGAAAGCGTGAAGAAGAGCTTCCATTTTGTTGAGAACAAACTCAACCAGATAGTTGGTGTCATGGTGCAGAATGGCCACACTGAAGCCGATGGGGATTCGCTCATTGCAAAGAAACACTGGTCATGCTTGAGCTGCGATAAAAACCTCGACAAGTTCTAGGGCAAGCTTGGTGAGGTTCGCTTTACCAGCGTATTCCCCCCAACCCGTTTCGAATCTCCTCGTATCGGAGGTACTGTCCGTGCATTACCATAGGCTACTTCCGGCAAAATCAGGCTGACAAGGACTACAAGAAGCTATTCATGGGCTTCTCTGACAACCGGTAGAGAAGAAACGCAAATGAGCTTCCGCAGGTCAAGACTGATCGACCCTGACCTTTTCTTTCTGATTGAGATAGCATATATTTAACATCATGCCGCACGGAAGGTACCTAACCGCACCCATCTTCATCTTCAACCTGGCAGGCGAGATGATGTATATCCTCAACCAACGACTGAAGGCGCAGAACGTTCCACTGGACAAAGGTAGCTGGGTTGTTATGGTGCAGCCGCCAAGGTACTCACAGATATCGGTGGGGCCATTTACAAGCAGGAGTTCGTGCAGGAGCTTCTTCGCAACCAGAAACCGTTGCCAGTAGCATTCCTGAAGTACAAATAACACTAGCGAAGGGATTTGTTTCACCAGTTGGTTCATACCTCCATCATGAAACTCAATGAAGCGTCGATGTCCAAACTATTCGACTTGATGCTGATGTGCTTTAAGATGCAAGTGTTCCTCACTGCAAGCCCCGTGGAGATCTATAACGTTACGCTGAATCACCTCAGGGAAGTGCAGAAGATCATTGATAAGGGACCGGCAATCAAGAACATTGAGCAGACCATCAGTAGCTTCAAGCAGAAGTACGAACACCTTCCATCAGCACGTTACATTGAGATCAAGCAGGAATTGTTGCAGATTATGCAAGGTACCAGTCATCTCTATTGAGACTATCACGTGAGGATATCCTTACTACTGCAGGAGCAACTTCAGAATGAGGATGGCACTCTCATCCACTATCAGAGGTGGGCCTGCTACTTTACTCGACCGATTGGCACCGTTTAGTACCCACTCAAGGGAACTCTCTTAAGAGAAAAGCTTGGGCCTTTTGATCAGGAGTGGAAACCGATGAGAGGGAAAGACTTTAGTGAGTGGCAAAGTTAGCTTGGTTTGAACATCTACGAGGGGTATGTACCTATCAAGAACTCAAGTGTCATCGAGCAAGTCAAACCAACCAACAAGTTCATCTTGGAGCGGATGACGACAGTTAAGAATGATGAGCCCGCAGAAGCAGATCGAACTCTTTCCTCACTCATTCTCGGCAACAAAACCAAGCACAAAGAGTAGGACTGCTTTACCCTTGATCTATTTGAAGCGCCATCAGGCAGTAAGCTGCTCAGCAGTTCTGCTTCCACATCAATCGACACAACAATCCTCCAAAGACCCAAAGCCGATAACTCGTTCAAACACTCGATCCTCAAATAGCTCGAAGTGCCCACCGGCAACGAGGAAGAGGAGTAGGACGATCTGCTGTAGATGATGGATAAAGCCAGTAAGTGACCACAACATCATCATTTGTACTTCTTCACATCTTGCATCTCGAAGACCTTCTTGAGCAGTCCATCTCGCAGCTTGTACTGCAGGTCGAATGAACTCAACAGTGAATCCTTCTCGTGCTTACCACTCTTGGTATTTTCCTTCTGCTGTGACATGGAGCCTATAATCCTGGCTTCGATTCCTAAATTGGTGCTAGTGCGTACGTTCGACGACCTTGTTGCGAGTGTCATCTGCGATTTCGATTGAGTCGAACTTGGGAATTGCCCGAATGCGCTGTCTACCCTTGATGGCCTTGATGTACTTCTCCATGTAGTTGCTCGGAGAGCTCATGTCGGGTTCGAATCTGTCGAATTTAGAACCAGAGTTATGCCTCTCCGTGTTCTTGTTGGAGATGGAGTTATCACGATCTCTATGAGTGAGCTTGCGGCAGGAAGTCATCACTTTGAAGTGGCTGATCTTGCCGTCAGTCTGCGGGCATTAACTTTGCCGCTGTTCCGATTCAAAGAGGTTGTTGCGAGGGAGGGTCAAACACTCTCGTAGTGCAAGGATCTTCTCATCAGTATTTGCCTCCTCTTCAGTAATTGATAGTTCCTAATCAAGTTCCAGTGACTCTTCTTCCTGTTCAGGGGGTTGTTCCTCATCAGCACTGAAGATAGCGTTGTTGATTGGTGACCTCTCCTATCGATAGGAGTACAGTCGAGGGGAACAGCCATTGTCTGCTGAGTTCAAGTCGTAGGCTGCTCCGAAGTAGCGTTGTGGAGCCGAATCGATCGGTGTAGGCGTTGCTTCCTGTCTGGCATCTTTGGAAGGCATTCTACTTCGTATTCCTCGAAGCTCCTACTCGACATGTGCTTGTCTCTCCAAGGCCTTCTTGAGCATCTACCATTATCATTCGATCGAACTTCATGAAGGTTGGGAGCGTTCTATTTGGTGTTGTCTTCTTCGGCTTGGCATTGGAGAGTTTGATGCCTTGGCGAGCCAAGTGTGAGGGATAGAATTTCAGTGGAGATGGATAGATTCTTGCTCTTCCCTTGCGGCTTCAGATAGGGGTACTTCTGCATAGTTGAGAGACTGTACCCGCTGTATACGTTCCTCGAGGTTGCGGATACGACCCTGGATCTCAAGCTTCCGCCTGTCAAGGTTCTCCAGCGTAAGTTTGTCTAACATTCCTATAACGACTATCTAACAATTATAATTTGCTGGCGCAAAAGCAATTGACAAGGCGAGCATCTTGTGGATGTCTGAGCACCGAATTCAAAGCATTCATTTCATATGGCAAAACAGTGCGATAGTTTCTGAACACAGTTATGATTAATATTTGCTGAATGGCTGTACCCGAAACTGCTCTGCTAGCCTTCATTGTCAATAAAGGAACGAGGTCTGGCATTTTAGCTGGTGCTTGCTCACTGCTCTGCTCCTATATTGTACCAGTGCTCGCTATCAAGGTTGTGTTTGCAGTATGCACCTTCCTCAAGCTCACCGACCGAAAGACCAAGCTGAATCGAATAAAACAGTTCGTTTCGCGTCAACTGTTCATTCAGAGCTTCGCAGGTACCATTATATTAATGCTGAGGCGTGGTAAGCACTTGCTCGATCGATGGACTTCACAGCTATTTTCACATATCGATGGGGTGGATTGGGTTCTTCTCAACGCTGTTGCTGATGGGTGCCTACATGCTGGAATTCCATGATCCAGTGGGAAATATTCGCGGATTATTTCAGGGCTTCTTCTTCCTGGTGACTTTGGTATGGTGGTTTGGGACCGTTGTCACCTTCTACAAGGCAACAAGGCACCATTGATGAACGACCGTGAGCTCTGTGTTTTTAATAACTTGGGTATATA